>Ga0315906_10000996_pt1 | contig 43028 bp, 38 predicted proteins | sample LakEriMetagenome_4_FD_203526 | JGI IMG/M metagenome (GOLD analysis project Ga0315906, IMG submission 203526) | Freshwater fungal communities from buoy surface, Lake Erie, Ohio, United States - Buoy 2 MA122 | ecosystem: Environmental > Aquatic > Freshwater > Lake > Lake biofilm | place: USA...
ATCGCGGTCATTCAAGCCATCAAAGCGCTGTACATGATTGCGTTTTACCGGTGGCAATTCAAGGCCTTTTCAATCTGGAAGTCTGAACTCAGCCGCCGGGTGATGCGCATGTACTTGATGAGTGACTTCAAGCTGCACATGGAGAAATCACCCAGCGAGATGATCCGAAATCTCAGCCTGGCCAACATTGTGTTTGATCACTACATCATTGCCTTGCTCAACGTCTTGATCAACATGATGGTCGTGGTGGCGATCTCGTCATTGCTTTACGTCACCCTGCCGGGTGAAACCTTGTTTGCTGTAGGCGTGTTGGCATTGGCCGCGTTCACCATCTCCAAGGTGACCAAGAAACACTTTTCTGCCATCGGCGAGGAGGGCAACGAGCTCTATCGCACTCGGAATGTGCTGTTGAACCAGTCCATTGCCGCTATTCGAGAAACAAAAATACTGGGCAAAGAACGGTTTTTCCTCGATGCTTTCACCAAGGTGGAAGAGCGCACTTTCAGCCAGGCGGGCTACTACAACTTTCTATCCTCCTTGCCCGGTTTGATTATGGAAGGTGTGATCGTCATCGCCATGTTGGCGGTGGTGGTCAATGTGGTCTTTATCGTAGGTGGTGGTACGTCGGGGCTGGCTCTGGTCGGGCTCTTGGCTGCAGCGATGTTTCGTCTTCTTCCGATGGTGATTCGCTCCATGTCCAATGTGCAGATCATGAACTTTGGTCGTCCCAGCTTGGAGTTGCTTGCAAACGAACTGAATGCGTGTGAAGTCAGAGTTCAGGAGTCGTTTGTCGAACAGGGAGAGCGCTTGCGCAATTGGCAGACCGTCGAATTGAAGAACGTCGGTTATGCCTACCCAGACGGCACGATGGCCTTGCGGGATGTCTCACTTACCATTCGTCGAAGCGAATTTGTGGGCATCACCGGACGTTCGGGGTCGGGGAAAAGTACCTTGATGATGCTGCTGCTGGGATTGCTCGAGCCCACCGAGGGCCAGATTCTGGTTGATGGCCAAACGCTCGTTGGACCAGACATGCTCAGGCGCTGGCAGAACGGCATCGGATTTGTGCCTCAAGGGTTGTTTTTGGTTGAGGGCACGATCGCGGACAACGTTGCCTTTGGTACGCCTGACCCTGACCTGGACCGTGTGCGCTGGGCACTGGACACCGCGCAACTGGGCGACTACGTCAGGGAACAACCTCAGGGAGTGCTGGAGCCCGTGGGTGAACACGGATCGAAGTTGTCTGGTGGCCAGAAACAGCGCGTGGTGATTGCCCGCTCTTTGTACAAAGACCCTGATTTGATCGCATTCGACGAGGCCACCGCCGCGCTGGATGTGCAGGCGGAACGTGCATTGACCGACTACCTGACGCGGTTCAAGTCCGACAAAACCATGTTGGCCATCGCCCACCGAATTTCAACCATCCGACATTGCGATCGCATTATTTTTTTGGAAGAAGGTCGCGTTGCTGGATTCGGTTCGTTCGACGAGCTTAAAAACACCAGTGATGGTTTTGCCAAGCTGGCGCGCCTTTCCAATTTGTGACAAATGTCTGATCGCAGCCCAACCGCATCGGCGGATGCCTCACCCTTCAAAGTCGTTGCTGTTATCCCTGCGCGTGGGGGCTCTAAAGGCGTACATCGTAAAAATCTCAGGCTGCTTGGTGGCGTGCCGCTGATTGTCCATAGCATTCGTGCGGCCCTGGCTTCAAGGTTGCTCGACGCGGTGGTGGTTAGCACCGAGGACGAAGAAATTGCCCAGGTTGCCCAAGGCGCTGGTGCGCAAGTGATCATGCGTCCCGAAGAGTTGGCAACAGACTGGATACAAAACACCGACGTCGTGAGGCATGCGTTGAACTCTTTGGAAGCCAGTTTCACCCACGTGGTGTTGCTGCAGCCGACCTCGCCGCTGCGAGATGAAAAAGCCATCGACGCGTGTATCGAGCTGCTCAAAGTCGCGGGCTGCCGAAGCAGCATGACTGTCACAGCGGTAGACCACCATCCGGCCAAAACCATGAAAGTCGACAATGCGGGCACCGTTGTGCCTTACACAAATTGGGTTGACATGGAAGCGCGTCGACAGGATCTGCCCGTCCTGTTCCGCCAAAACGGGGCAGTCTACGGACTACCTGTAGAGGACTTTTTGCGGGAACACCGGTTCATCCAGTCGCCGTGTAAGGTGCATGTGATGTTGGATGCTGAAAGCGTCGATATCGACACCGAGTTGGACCTGCTGGTGGCTGAAAAGCTGCTCGAATTGCGTTCAGCGTCAGCGCAATGACTTTGGAGGCCAGATGACGAAGTTGGATTCGGAATACCGAAACTATGATCACTACATCCAAGAAGGCTGGCTGAGTCAGCCCAAGGAAAGCGCCAAACGTTTGGCGGATACGATCGCCCTTCATTTGAAACGGGCTGAGGGGCAGGCGCTGGATGTCGGTTGTGCAACCGGTGAACTCATGGCCTATTTGGGTTCTCGTTTTCCCGAGTTGCGTTGGACTGGTGCAGACGTTTTCGACGAGCTCATTGAAACCGGACGCCGGTTGTTGCCGTCGGCCCGATTTGTGAAGGCATCCATACTGGAGCCACCTGAGTCATTTCGAAATCAGTTTGACGTGGTCACCGCCATTGGCGTGATGTCCATATTTGACGAAGAACAACTCGCGCTTTTCTGGCAGAACCTGTTGGCTGCGACCAAAAGTGGCGGTCTCATTGTGGTGCTCAGTCCACTGAACGAATATGGAATTGACGCGTTGATTCGCCATCGCAAACGGCACAACGCGCAACAGCTGGGTTGGGAGTCGGGCTGGAACGTCTACGCCATGGAGACGATCAAAGATTTGCTTTCGAGCTTCGGGCAAACACAGGTGACCTTTGAGAGATTTGTATTTGACCAGGTGCTCGCCCCCAAGCAAGATCCAATTCGCACCTGGACCTTACCGACGAGAGACAATCCCCACCAGCTTACCAATGGCTTGAAGCTCTTGGTGGACCATTACTTCATCGTTCTGCGGAAACGATGACTCGCTTGATCGAATGCTTCGTCGGATGAGCTTTCCTGACACACCTATGTTGTATCAACAAAGAATGTTGAACCTGGGGCCGTACACGTTGTCCGTGAAAAACCCGCCTGTCTTTCTTGCAGAGATTGGCGGATTTTTCGGTCAGGACATCGGTCTGGCTGAAAACATGATTCGTCGTGTGATTGAAGTGGGACGCGAAGTACCGCATCAGCCGATGATTCTCAAAACTGAGATTCTTCACGACGTGGATATCTGCTTGCCTGGTGGGACGATGGAAACGTATGCGTCCAAAGACGGCCGAGTACAGCGCGAGAACTATCGTCACTTGATTGAACGAAAGGTGCTGCCCCTGGCGCACTACGCCCACCTTTTGGCGATGTGCCGCAGCGCAGAGATGCCATTTTTGGTGTCTGTTTACGACTTGGCCGGTGCTGATTTTGCTGTTCGCGAGGGGGCAGTGGCGCTGAAGATCGCTTCGCCTAACCTCGTTCACGTACCCCTGCTGCGCCATTGTGGCGGCATGGGTATCCCTTTGGTTTTGGACACCGGACGCGCGACCATCGCCGAAGTTCACCGCGCATTGGAGGTCGTTCGTCAAGCAGGCTGTGCAGACATCGTTCTGGAGCACAGCCCCGATGGACATCCTGCGCTACCCAAAGCCCATAACCTGCGTATCTTGCAAACCTATTTGCAAGCATTTGGTTTGCCGGTGGGCTTGTCCGATCACCATGTAGGGCTTGAAATGCTTTACATGAGCATTGCGTTGGGCGCAGTCGTGCTTGAGAAGGGTGTGCATGTGGCCCCTGACGATCTGGACATCGACATTTCGCATTCGATGGACCTGGGCCATCTCAAGTCAGTGCTGGAGTCGGTGCATCAATGCTGGCAAGCCTTAGGCAGTACAGCCCGAGATCTGAATACGCCCATTGAAGGCGTACTTGGCACTTCGCAACGACAGTGCCTGGTGGCCCGGTCCGATCTCAGCCCTGGACAGCCGATTGACTTGGAGACAGTGCGCTTTGCTTTTCCGCGCCAGGGTGTGGGCGTAGAACATTGGGACCTGGTTCAGGGGTGGAAGCTTCGTCTGGCTGTTCCATCCGGTCAACCCATACAGTGGTGCGACATTGAGCCCGCCGCTCCATAGGGCTCCGGCCTGGTCTGGCTTGTCCGCCTTGACATGGACCATCCAAGAGCCGCCTGAGTCGCTGGCCGATGAAGTCATTTTGGCTTTAGGTCGACCCGGTCGTGTTCATCTGCTGTCGAACGGAAGCAACAGCGCGTCAGTGTTCATGCGTTTTGACGCTGCCGATGGCCAGACGCTTTTCTTGAAACTGCTCGATGCTCAACGAGGCGAGACATTGAGATGTGCAGAACAGGTGGCTTCGTGGCTGGGCGAGCGGGGCGTGGATGTCGTTTGTGCGTGCATTGAAACTGCATTGCCCGATGGACGTCAGCTCTGGGGATACCCTTATCACTTTGGCCGCGCTCCGGCGCCCACGGAAGAGGACCTGATGGCCGTTGGAGGTGCGCTGGGACGTCTGCATCAGCGACTTGCCGAACATCCTCACAAAAAAAAATGGTTGCAAAACACCGACCATCGTTTAGCTCGTCTGACCGCCCTGCGCCACAGCCTGGCGCAGGGCAAAATCCTGGCAGGGCCGCATCCGGATAAGCTGCAGCGGCTGGCAAGTGATACCTGCATTCACTTCGAACCACAGCACCATGGAGAGGCGGCTTGCCGTACTGCACTGCATGGTGATCTCAATCTCTTCAACATGCTGATGGCAGATGGTCACTGCACTTTCCTGGACTTTGAAGACGTTTTCCACAGCGTTATGCCGCCTGTCTTTGACCTTGCGACGGTTTTTGAGCGTGTGGTGGTGGTTGAAGGTGCTTCGGTCAATGGAGATCGCTTGTTGACGGCTTTGCTCGGCGCCTACGAGGAAACCTCAGGTATTCGTGTTGATCCTCGGCAAGTTGCTCCAGCTCTCAGGGGCTTGGCGCTACGGGCGCTGTGTACACTGGCGGGTTCTGATCCAGCAGGGCATGACGACAAAGAATGGAGAAAGTTTTTCCACTTGATGGATCTTTCCGCATAGGTTTTCGGGTCACCGCCCCGCATGCCGGGCAACGGGAATGACGTTCAAAATTCTCATCACTGCGAGGGATGTAGCGGCCGCGCTGCATCTGACACAAATCGCCCTGGTTGCCCGTGCTGATCCTCGGTTTGAACTGGTGATCGCAGCGCAGCAACCTGCGGCATACCATTTCTTGCGGGCTGGTTTGCGGGTGCGCGAAGTCCCTCCATTGGCTGCGAAGTCCATCCAGTCAGGCCAAGCCGACCAACTGCGCTTTGTGGCCCGAGAGCTGCTGGCTGACGTAGGCCCCGATGTGGTGCTTGTGGGTTTGTCCACGCCTTTTGATGCAGGTCTTGACGAAGCGGTTTTGTCCGAAAGCACAGTGCCCACCGCTTTGTTTCAAGACTTTTGGGGCGAACAGAATTTGTTGTTGGGCCGGGGGGCCGATCTGGTCCTGGCGGTAGACGATGAGGCTGTTCTGCTGAACCGGCGTCGTTATGGCATTGAAAGCATTCGAGTCGGGTCGGCTCGGCATGCGGCCTATTGCTCGCTCGACATCGCGGGTGCGAGGCAACGAACACGCTCCGCGCTGGGAATGAGTCCTGATGCACGTGTAATTGGTTTCTTTGGCCAAGCCCTGCACCACCTGGATGGCTACAGGCGCACGGTTATGCAGTTCGTTCAAACGCTTGCCGCCATGGAGGAACCTGTGACCCTGCTGGTCCGGCCTCATCCCAGGGAAAATGCGCAGCAGCGCTCGGCTACTGCCGCTTTGTTCACAGACAGCGGCTTGAGCTGGGTTTCGGCCCAAGAGGGAACTGTTGAAGATGCGTTGATTTCCTGCGATGTCGCTTGCAGTCTTTTTTCGAGCTGCACCTACGACGCGGCCTACCTCAATCGTTTCTCAAGTCATCCGGTGACAGTACCCGTTTCGATGCTGTTCGATCCAGAGATCGTCAGCTATTGCGAACAACACGTGAACTTTGAAACTTTTCCATACCACCGTATGGGGGCCGTCTTGGCGGTACACGACCCAGACCAACTGCCGTCCGTGCTGAGTCAATCACTTTTGCCTTCAGTGCATCAAACAGTTTGGCTCCGAGCACACGAGCACTTGGCTGATCCTGCCGCCGCGCCGCAACTTGCGCTGGACACAATCGCACACTTTCTTGCAGGTCAGTCTCAGTGATTTCAGCCGACGAACAACCGCCGCTGGAGCAAGGTTTGCGCAAAGTGCTTTTGCTGGTGGCATCCAGTCCATCTGACCTTACCGAAACAGAAAGCACAGCTCGGGCTTTGGCTCGCAGGGGGCACGAGGTCACACTGGCGTACTTCTACTCCGGCGGTTCAAAGCAGATTCATTTCAGCAGCCTGGAAAAGCTGACGCTTTTGCACGGTGCCGAGTTGGGTCTTCAAACCGTGGCTGTTGACGTTGATCAGAACCAGCAAACCAAACACGCCAAGATCAAGGATGCGGCGACTCCAAGCAGTGCCAGCTTCGCATCATCGGCTCCGCATGTTTCGTCAGGCAGGGTGCATGCTTGGATCGTCAAGCGAAACATTGGGGTGGCATTCAACACGCAAGTGGTCAGGCTCAGAACATGGATGCAGCGTAACGGCAGTTTGGCGGTTTACCACCGGTTTCTGAACATCGTGCGTGCAATTCGCCAGCGTGTCAGCAAATTCATGATGATACGAATGCCTTTGCCTTACGCGATGATCGCGACCCTGCAACTGCTGCGCATTTACAAGTCGTACGAAGCGATGTTTGGCACCCTGCTTGAGCAAAGACGGTACCACGCCATTTTGGCGCCCGAAGACGTGGTGGGTCCCTTCTGGCCAACGCTCATCAAGGTGGGGCTCAAGCACAAAGTGCCCACCGTGATCTTGCCCTACACCCTTGCCAATCAGGAAGAGGCATTCAAGAGCCTGCGTGTGGTGCCAGATTGCCAGACCCAATACAACCGCCTTGCTGCCCATCTGTTCCCGAAGTGGCGGATGAAACAAGACGGGTACGACGTTGTCCGAATGCCGAGTGGGCATGTATTTGTGCATCAGTGGTTGGGAACGGCGCCGCCAGACCCTTGGATGATGAACAGTGGCAACGCCAAGATGATTTGCGTTGACAGCCTGGCCAGCCGCGACTACTTTTTGCGTGCCGGTATTCCCGAGAAAAAGTTGCGTGTGACCGGCTCTGTGAGCCAGGACAGTCTTGCCCGTGTTCTGCAGTCCAAAGAGGCGGGTTTGAAGACGCTGTATGAAGAACTCGGGCTTCGAGCGGACAAACCGCTGCTGCTCATCAGCGGTTGTCCGAACCAGCTGGTGGGTGAGGTACCGCACTGCGAATTCTCAAACATGCGTGACGTGGCGGCGCACGTCGGGCAGGTGTTGAGCTTGACCTCAGAACACTACAACCTGGTGGTGCGTCCCCATCCCAATTACTTGGAATTTGGCAAGTTTCTCAGAGCCCAGGGCGTGGTCACATGCCTGCGGCCCACTGCAGAGCTGGTGCCCCTGTGCGATCTTTTCGTGGCTTTTGCCTCCGCCACCATTCGATGGGCTTCGGCCTGCGGAATACCCACCATCAATTACGACATATTTAATTATGGGTACGGTGATTTTGCAGCCAGCAAAGGTGTTGTCACGGTCAACAACGCCGATCAGTTTCAATCTGTGGTTCCAACGCTGGTGCCAACCCATCCTCGGTATGCTGAGATTCGTTCACTAAGCCAAGCGGATGCGAGGTATTGGAGCGTCATGGACGGCAGAGGGTTGCAGCGTATTGAGGAAGTCATCTCAGAACTGCACCGTTGAAGTGCTTGCCTGATCGTTTATTCGGTTTTTTTTCTTGAGGTTTACTTGATGAGTCATACCAACAACGTGTCAGTTGCCTTCATCGGTGCCGGTTCCATGGCCGCCGAGCATGCCAAGGCTTTCTCGAAAATCCCAGGGGTTCATCTGGCGGGGATCACGAGCCGCACCAAAGCCAGGGCACAAACGCTGGCTGAACAATATCGCATGCCATGTCTGGCGGAGACGGTCGAAGAGCTCTACGAAAAAACGCGTGCAGATTTGGTCGTGATCACCGTTCCTGAATTGATGGCCAATGCCGTGGCCAAATCTGCCCTGAAGTTTCCATGGGCGATGTTGATGGAAAAGCCGGTTGGCTACGACCTGGCCGATGCCCAAGACATTGCCCGTGCTGCTCAGGGCCATGCAACTCCCGTGATGGTGGGGTTCAACCGGCGGTTTTATTCCAGCTCCTTGGCGATTCAGGCTGACTTGGCAGCACGCCCCCACGAGCGTCGGTTCATTCATGTGCAGGATCAACAAAGTTATGCCGAAGCAAGGCACTACAAACACCCAGAGCAGGTGGTGGAGAAGTTCATGTACGCCAACTCCATCCACTTGATCGACATGATCATGGCGATAGGCCGCGGTCAGGTCAGCAAGGTCACACAGATCACGCCTTGGCGCGGTGAACAAACAGAGGTGATGTTGGCCCATGTCGAATTCGACAGCGGCGACACCGCCCTGTACGAGGGTATTTGGCGAGGTCCGGGACCTTGGGCATGCGCGGTGAGCACGGCGAGTCGACGCTGGACATTGCAGCCCTTGGAGCAGGCAGTGTTTCAAAATGCAGGAGAGCGCACGCGCCACAGTGTGGAAACCAGCGAAGACGACAAAGTCTGCAAACCAGGCTTTCTTCTTCAAGCCCAAGCAGCGGTTGCCAAGGTGAGAGGGCAGGACAGCAAGATTGCTTCGCTGCAAGACAGCATGGCCACGATGCATCTGATCCATCAGTTGTTCGGGGTTTGAGTCTTTTCGAGACTCGTCCATGGAGCTGTTTCGACAGTCTCACCCCTGGGGCCTGGAAGTCACGGGGTTGGGCCGCCCCATGGGTTTGGGGGTGGATGACCGAGGTTGTTTGCTGGTGACGGACATGGACTGTCACGTCCTGGTTCGTTTCGATGCCAAGTTCGAGCACTTCCAGTGCCACGACGGCAGGAATCAACCGTGGGGAGCCCCCACTGCGGTGTACGTGGGGCGCAGCACGCAGCGCCCCACGCGAGTGCCTGCCGGTTGGAACGGCCCCCACGCCGTCACGCCGGATCACCAGGGCAGGCTTTTGGTTACCTCTTACTACTCTCCTCAGGTGGCGGCGGTGTGGCCTGATGGGTCGGTTCGGCAGCTCATCGGAAGTGACCTGCTTAAAGGTCCGGCTACAGCCAGGGTTGACGCCAGCGGTCGAATCCTCGTATCTGAATATGCATTGAACCTGCTCATGGTGTTTGACGAAGGCGGCCACTATTTAGGCCGCTTGGGTCTTGCACCAGGCCGGGTACCGCTGAAGTTCGAATCGGGCCGCGATGCGGTGCCAGCTTCTGCCGCAGCTGGCGCGTTTGATCGTCCGCACATGGCCATTGGTTCTCCCGACGGGGGCTTTTTGATCGCCGACACATGGAACCACCGCCTGCAGCGTTTGTCCGCTGAGGGTGATTTTGTCGCGTCCCTCGTAGACGGGCGAGGATGGAAATATGAGCTGCAGTATGGTGTTGTTGCAGTGGACCGAGGTATCTCCTGTCCGGTAGCGCTGGACCTGAACCGTTCCGGCCAAATGCTCATCACCACCTGGGGAAACAACCAGGTGTGGTTTATGGACACCGAAGGCCTTGTGGCTCCATTGAATAACCTCCCGGCTCTGAACAAACCCTATGACGCGAGGTTTTGGCGTGAGGGGCTGGTGGTTGCCGACACCCACCATGGTCGGCTGCTCATCGTCGATAATCTGATCTCGCTCCAGTGTTGAGCGGTTGCAGTGACTGACCATGACTAAAAAAGTACGCCTCATCGCGAGGCTGGACATCAAAGGCCCTAAGTTGATCAAAGGCATCAATTTAGAGGGTGTACGGGTGGTGGGTGATCCCCACGAGTACGCGAAGAATTATTTTCATCAAGGCATCGACGAAATCCTCTACATGGACAGCGTGGCCACCCTCTATGGCCGCAATAGCTTGGCCGGATTGGTGCGTGAAACCACAGAAGATGTCTTTGTCCCGATGACCGTGGGCGGTGGCCTGCGCAACCTGGCAGACGTCGACGAAATGATGCGCGCCGGTGCCGACAAGGTGGCCATCAACACCGCAGCAGTGCGCCGTCCTGAACTGTTGACCGAGGTCTCACGCCGTTACGGCTCGCAGGCCATGGTGTTGTCCTTGGAGGCCAAGCGACGGCCCTCAGGCAAAGGCTGGGAGGTCTACGTGGACCTGGGCCGCGAGAAAACTGACATGGACGCCATTGAATGGGTCCAAAAGGCGGTGGCCCTGGGGGCTGGTGAGGTTCTTGTGACGTCGGTGGACCGTGAAGGGATGCGCGCAGGTTTTGATGTGGAACTGGTGCGCGCGGTTTGTGACGTGGTCGATGTGCCCGTGATCGCATCCGGCGGGATGGGCAAGCTTGAACACGCCTCAGAGGTGATCGAACAAGGCGGTGCGGACGCTGTGGCCATGGCCCATGTATTGCACTACAAACAAATTTCACTCGAAAACATGCGTGGTTTCCTCCTCGGTCGAGGCATAGAGGTATCGGTTCATGACGTTGCTGCACATTTGTGATTACGGCTCGGGAAACATCCACAACGTCGAGCGGGCGCTGGTGCGTGCGGGTGCGCGTGTTAAACGGTGCGATACGGGCGATGATCTGGTTGGCGCACAAGCCGTGGTGATCCCCGGGGTGGGTGCGTTTGGAGATTGCGTCAATGCCCTGCGCGCCAAGGGTTTCGAAGATCCGATCAAGGAACTCTCGGCTGCTGGGGCTTGGGTGCTGGGGATATGTGTAGGCATGCAGGTCATGGCCTCTCACAGTGACGAGTTCGGACACCACGAAGGCCTGGGTCTGATTCCCGGTGTGGTGCGCTTGATTCCTGGCCAGACGCCCGACGGTCAAAAGCTCAAACGGCCCCACATGGGTTGGTCCAACCTGTATGGTGACGCGGCCAAGTGGGCACGTGGTCCGCTGACGGGCCTGAACCACACATCGCCGGTGTCATTTCTCCATTCCTACCATCTGGTGCCAGACGACCCTGACCACCTGCTGGCCAACGCGATTTATGGTGGGCATGACATCGTTGCAGCGGTTCAGGCACAACGTGTGATTGGTTTGCAGTTCCACCCCGAAAAAAGCGGGTACACCGGTTTGCAGGTCTTGAAAAACTTTGTCGGTATGGTGCAGGGGGAGTCGATTCGCGCTGCCGCTTGACGCGGTTTCAGTGGTGTTGACCTGACCGCTCAGGCTCGTTTTCCCATCCAGCGTCGTTTCCATTCTGTCCAAACCACGGTCGCGTAACCACGACGGTAAAAGCGCGGGCTCATGGCGGCACGCAGCGCCGCACCGTCGGTGCGGCGCTGCAGAGCGAAACGTTGGCGTTCCAGCCGGATCGCGCCGAATTGTTCAAGCGCATCACGGTAAACCCTCCACAACAAACCTGCTCGGCCGCTGAGCACTTGGCGCACCAGGGTGAGGACATGAGCCAGCAGCCATTGCGGCGCAAACCGCCAGAAAACGCCTACAGGAATCAGCTTCCACTGCATCCAGATGGCGTTACGCAGGCCGTGGTACGCGATGAAGTGGCTGGGCTGGCCGTTGGCGCTGGCCTGCCCCTCGTGCAGCGCGATCAAGTCATCGACGTAAGCGGGGCGGTAACCCAGCAAATTGGCACGAAGCACGAGGTCGGTGTCTTCGCAATAACAAAAGTATCGTTCGTCAAACCAATAGCCGCTCACGGCTTTGACATCGGCCAAAAAATGCCGTGTCATCAGGCAGCAGCCGCCCGTCGGGCCCAGGTAAGGATCGGTGGTGGTCTTGCGGTCCGCAGGCATCAAGCTGGCGTAAAGCGTGATGCCCAAGGTGTCCACCAGCTCGGGTTGGGCCAAACGGTGCATCCGACCGCCTGACATGCCCACACCAGATGTGCCTTGGTTCAGGGCCTGTCGCAGCAAACGCACCAAGCTGGGCAGCGCGACCGCATCGTTGTTGAGTAAACCGACGTAGTCACACCCCGGTGTTTGCATCAAGCATTCGATTAAAAAGTTGCTGCCCGCCGCAAACCCCAGGTTGGTGTCGGAACGATAGAGTTGAATCCGCGTGGCGGAGCTTGCGGCGAGAGAACGTTTCAGCAAGTCATAGTCTGCGGCGTTTGAGGCGTTGTCCAGCACCAGCACCCAAGCAGGCGGTTGATCGTTTTGCGCGAGCGACTCCACGCAGCGCAATGTCTGCGCGGCCGTGTTGAAGTTGATCACAGTGAACCCCACCCCGGGCGTGGGCGTGTTCAGCGCTTGCAGATCCAGTGCCAACGTGGGCGCGCAGGGCATGGGGTCGAGTCTGGTCACGGCGCGTTGGCGCATCGAGGGCGCGCCGGATGCCCCAGCACTTGAACGACTGCATCCACATTCCGGGTGACAACCGCACCCGCGCCCACCACGGCGCCCGCACCCACCGTGATACCTTGCCGTAGCACTGCACCTGCTCCCACAAACACATCGGCCTCGACGCAAACATCCCCGCACAGGATGGCCCCGGGCGCGATGAAGGCATGTGCGCCGAGCCTGCAATCGTGGTCCACCCGGGCGCCCGTATTGACCACGGTATTCTCGCCAATCACCGCGCCTGTCTGGACAATGGTGCCGGCCATCAGCTGACTGCCCTCCATCAAGGTGACGCCTCGCGCGACCACCGCAGACGGGTGCCGCACAGAGGCGAAGCTGAAGCCTGCCGCTTTCCAGCGTTCGAACAAACGGCGTCGCAACATCCCTCCCGGGGTTGTGCCCACCCCGTTAGCGAGCAGCCATAGACCGCTGTCTTGCTGCAGCAGCCATTCGTCTGAGCCGATGACTTTTTGCTGCAATACCTCGCTGCCGACCGCCAGTGCGGGATCCAGGATGCCTTGGATCGGCAGGTTTTGCGCCATTAACGCGTCCAGCACGACACGGCCATGGCCACCGGCGGCCAGCAGAATCAATTTCTTATTCGACATTCAGTTTCTCGCCTCAGGGAGGACGGCCTCGTCTGGTAGGTTGGGTTGCCTGGTCGAAAAGGGGGATGGCGCCTTGCCAGAAGCTGTAGTTTGACTTTGCATTTGCCGCTGGCGCTTTTGAGTGGCGGTTGCCAATTCTCTCAAGTACAGGTCGTTGCTGTCCTGCATCCAGGGTTGTATGTAGGTGGGGAAGAAGCGTTGGATGCGTGCGGTCGTCATGGCGTGCACCACCTGGCTGCCATAGAGGTACTGCAGGGATACCGACGAATAAGAAAATGAAATCACCGAGCGAGCGCTGGCCAGGCGTTTCAACGCTTCGATTGGCAAACTCTCAGTGGGGCTGATCTCTACTTTGCAATGCGTCGCCAATGTGCGTGCGATCGCACGGACCTTCTCGCCATGGGACGCAGGATGGGCTTTCAGTAACAGCGTCGTGCCAGCGGGAACATGCTCCTGGACCACATCCAGGTACATCGCCTTCTCTTGTGCAAGGGTGGTGAAACCTGATTCCGAAAACGAACCCAGCAGCATCAGGTGTTTGTCAGCGCTGCTTGGCGCTGGGTCGCAGCGGGCGGCGTCGCTTTCCACCCCTCTGGCCAGAGAATCCGAAACCTCATCAAGGGTGGCGCGGTCAATCTCCAGCAAGGTTTTGCCCGGTAAAAAATCGCCACCCGGATCGCTGGGCAGTATCAGCGCGGCGATGTGGGCGTCCAACCTGTTGTTTCTCGCCGGCAGGGTGTAGGCCCGTTTGGCTCTCCACAAGAGGTTGATCAGATTTCGCCCGGGTTTGGCGATCCATTGGGCCAACGACCCCAGAGGATAGGTCAGTTGGGTGTAGTAGTCGTTGCTGTAAACAACACCGAGCGCATCGCCGAAACATACGCGCTTGGCTTGCGGGAAGGCTTGCATGGCGGACTGTGCGATGTAATCCGAACCCATGTCATGGGCATAAAAAATCGAAGAAAAGGCGTCATGGCCAAAACGCTGTCGTAAGTGGGCGGTTTTTCTGGCGACGGTGAGGTTCGCCGACAAATTTGCCTGAATGTCGCTGCCCGACGGAAAGACCAAGTTCACCCACGGAAATTCGCGCAACAACAGCTCAAACGCACTTTTGCGCTGCGCAAGCAGCTCATCACCCACGCCAGGATCACTCCAGACCAAGATCGTCGCGGGTTCATGAATAGGTTCGGCCCAATGCAGTCGGCACTGCACCACCGCTGACAGCCCGGGTAGCAGTTGCTGCGGGTAGTAAACGCACAGCAGTGCCGTGTTGTGATGAGGCATCTCAGGTCTGGCTGTTAAGAGTGTGAAGGTGGCCGTTGGCGTGGCGCCGCAGAAGGAGGATAAGGCGGCACGATTTTCGCATTGGGACGGTCGGTAAGCATCTGAGGGAACCGTGCAAACAGAGCGCCGATTGCAAGCATCAACAGCATTCCCGCCCACGGAGGAAGAACGAAGAATGTGGGGTGTCTTTTGCCGGGGAAGCGTCCGCCATAGTGTGACGGGCCTTGCTGCAACCAAAACTGTCGCTTGCCATTGTCGATTTGGACCACGCCGGAAGGCGCTGCGAGTGACTGCGGGTACACCACGACCTTGTCACTTGCAATTCCCAATGTGACGGCAAGCGCGATGGCAGCAGAGACTGACCACTCCAACGCAGCTGGGCGACGGCTGGAGGCGGCACGCTGGCGAAAGCCGTAGTAGACCATCACACCCGCACAGGCCGCGATGAGATTGACCAGGAAATCATTGAAATCCAGATAGTCGCTGTAGCTGCGCGTGATCCACACGTACTGCAGTAGCTCGTCCAGGGCCCCAAGTAGCGTGGTCCAGAACAGGATTCGACCCACGGGCCAATGCACCCGTTCGGGATCCAGCACACGTGCCAACAACCAAGCGAGCAAGGCGTATTGCGGATAGTGGGCGTATTCGTTGGCCGAGTAGGTCAGTGTGCGGTCCACCAGCACCACTGCCACGGCCCACAGGCACCAGAAGGCCAGGGTCGGGCCAGGCCGAACGCTGTTTTTGGCTTGCCGCCACAGAGCCCACGCCAGCGCTGCGGCTGCCGCGCCCGCCAACCAAGGCACCGCGTAGGAATAGGCAAAAACGTAGGTGTCACCCCGCCATTCGAGGATTCGGCCGCGGACCAGCCACAGCGAAAACTGCAAATGCCCTAGGCAGGTGGCGGTGTAATACAGGGCGATCACGCACCACCATGGAAACAAGCTGTTCCTCCACATGCTTGGTTTGAGTGCGACAAGGGACATGACTTCAGCGAGGTTTGTATCGCGTTTTGTTTGAAGCGCGGGCGTGCTTCATCAAAGCATCGTCTGTGGTGTGGTCCTGGCCCACCCCGAGGCCCTTCTCTGCGTCGCCGATAGACCAGCGTATTCCGTTGCCAGGTGCGCTGCAGTTTGGCGGATAGACGTCTTGGCCCGCCTGGTCCATGAACACTGCAATGTTCTTCGCCTCTTGCGCGGTGGATTCGAGTCGTTCGGCGTGCGCTGGGCTATAAATACTGGCACCGAAAGCACGGCAAAGCGGGTGGGTGTCATGGTATCGGTCGTTTCCTGCGCGCTCCACGAAAAGTGCCGTGCTGCCGTCATGCGCCGCACCCACGCCCAAGTTAGACCAGCGGTAGTTGTCGTTGCCCGGCCCGCCGACAAAGATGGCAACCGATGCGTCATGTGCGGCCCCCAACGACGTGGCGTGGCTGACGGTGTAGACGTCGTGTCCCGTGCCGACCGCCACCATCACGCCACTGGCGCTGTGTGCGGCGGCGCCCATGGCATACCAGGCAGCTTGCATCTGATCGCTGCCGCCACCGTCCCAAAGCACGCCCAAGCCGCCTTCGTACCCGGCGCCTTGTGCAAACACCTGGGCTTCGTAGGTGTCATGGCCTTGTGCGTCCAGCAAAAGGGCCAGCCCGCCTGCCGAGTTGGGGTTGGCGTCATGGCCTTTGCTGCGCAGTCCAAAAGCGGTGCCTTGGCCGAGAGAGGCGTTGCTGTTTTTTAACTGTGCCGATGGCAGCACCACAGGCGTATTGGCCAACGCGTAACGGTCGTTGCCGTTTCGATCAAAAAGCACAGCCAGCGCGCTGGGCCCCGCCGAGGCCTGGGCCTGGGTGAGAGCGTCATAGCGATCATCGCCATCAAAATCCAGCAGCATGGCAATGCCGCCCAAGGCGAAACCCTGGGCTTGCCCTTGCGCCTGGTAGCGGTCTCGGCCATGGTGGTCTATCAAGAGCGCTGCGCCGAACAACGCAGCGCCTTGGGTCAACCAATGGCCCTCGTAACGGTCGTCGCCGCTGCTGTCCCTAAGCACGGCATACCCCAGGGTTGCGCTGCTGGGGTCGCGGCCCAGACCACCCCCTTGGTAGCCATCGTTCCCAGCGAAGTCCAACAATACCGTGATGCCGGGCGGGCGATCTTGATCAAACGTGTAGCTGTCGTTGCCTGAGGTGTCGATTAACAGCAAGGGTTGTTGGCCTCGGTAGTGGGTGTGATCCGGTGTCGTGTCGATGAGCACTTCGCCCCATGGTGTGCCAAAGCGCCACGCACCGGCCTTAATTCTTTTTCGGCGCTGTAGCGATGTTTCCAACGCACGCGCGGTGTATTCAACCGCCGATGTCAACTGCAACATGCCGTAGGCGAGGGCGCGTTCATCCACGCTGCCCAGCAGGGCTTGTGTCGACGTACTTTCCTCCCCTGTGGAGCCATCGTTCGAAAATCCGAATCTTCTCCACAGATCCGCCGCGCTGACTTCACTGGGCCAACGTGCCAACGCGAGTTGACGCCATGTTTCTGCCTGTGCGATGGCATCCAACAAGGCGGCGACAGGATCGCGCAACTCATCGGGCAGGTCGGCCGGCCATGCCACGGCCAGTGCCGCCGGGACTGTTTTTTCTTTGTTTTGAAAAGCCGAGGCCATTTTGCCGGACCACTGTGGGCTGCCATGCGCCAAATCCAGCGTCTCGCGCAGCACAGCCGCAGCGTTTTGGTGGCCGCCTTGCAACGCCATGCTCCAGTGTTCCAGTGCCTCCATGCCGGCCAGCGGATCGCGGCGGAATTGGTTTGGCAAGGCAATCGCGGGCAAAGGCGCCTGCGATGAGCCGATGGCCAGTCCGAAGGAGTGAGCCGTGCCGAGCACCCCGGCGGTGGAGGTTTTAATGGTTGAACTGATGGAAGTCTGAGCCTGAGCCGCTGGCATGGCCCAAATCCAAACGGCCAGGACTGCGGCCGCAGCGCGCTGCAGCGCTCGAATCCAAAGCGAAACCCCAGCCATTCGTTTCAGTCGTGCCGCATGCCCGAGGTTCGGCCCCAACGCGACAGGCAAAGCAAAGTGGTCACGGCCATGTAACGCGTCACGCTCAACCAGGAGTTGAAAATTCGAGAAATGCCGTCCACGCGGGGGTTCATGCGCACAGGCACCTCGATCACTTGCAAGCCGGCATGGCGGAGCAAGAGCAGGGTGCCCAGGTCCTGGTAGTCCAGTAAGGTCGCCTCGTCAGACGCCAATACCGGCAGTGCGCGTGCGCGGTAGCAACGAAAGCCTGATGTCAGGTCTGTGACATCCAGGCCAGTCAACCAGCGAAACCAGGTCCATGCGACATGACGCAATCGGCTTGCCCTTGCGGGGTGAGCGCCGATCACGACGTCTGCCTGACTTCCGTTGCGATCTCTGGCCGCCAAGAGGGCAGGCAACTCGTCCACCTCATGCTGGCCATCGGCATCCATCGTGATGACGGTGTCAAAGCCTTGCTGCAACGCATAACGAATGCCGGTTTGCATGCCTCCCCAGGCTCCGAGACCCAGGACGGGGCGCAGCACCTGTGCACCTTCTCTGCGTGCGATGTCGCCAGTTCCGTCTTGGCTGAGGTCATCGATGACCAGCACGTCGTTGTAGCCCGCACTGCGTAAACGTTGTATCAAGGTACCAATGGTGCGGGCCTCGTTGCGCGCGGGAATCACGACCATCAACGCGCCTGGTGCTCGAGATGTTGCACACAAGCCAAATGCTGCGCGGTACACAGGCAGCAAAGCGCGGGCGCTGGCCTGCGCGGTGAATCGGTCATGGAAGGCTTTTCGACCTGCTTCGCCCCAAGCGTGCCTTTGTTGCACCTGTTGGGCCATCCCTTGAATGGCGTCCCGCCAAACGGCAACGTTGTTCACTGGAAGCAGAACACCCGCATGACTCGTGCTGACCACCCAGGGCATGCCCGATCCCTGCAAATCGCTGACCAGGCAAGGTTTGCCATGGGCCATGGCCTCCAGCAGCACCATGCCAAAGGCTTCCGTGCGCTCGTTAGAGGCCAGCGCGAAAACGTCACAGGAGGCCATCAGAGCGTTTTTTTCCTCGTCGCTGACGGCGCCTAGAAGGCGGATCGCTGGCGCGTTACCGCTTTTGTCTGTTGCCGCATGCTGCTTGACCAACTGCTCAAGAAGGGGCCTTTGTTGCCCTTCACCCGCGATCAGCAGTTCCACGCCAAGCAAACCTGAACATGCCTGCACCAAGGTGTCAAAACCCTTGTAGTGAGCCAGTCGACCCAGAGACAACACCCGCAATCGGCCAGCAGTCCAACGATGTTCCGCGGGCTGCGGCGCTGCTGGCGCCCGGTCACACACGGGGGGGGTCAAGCCCAGCGGCACCACTTCGCACTTGTGTCGCCACGGTTGCAGGGTGGTACTTGCTTGTAGATAGGGCTCAGAGGTGGCCACCACGCGTTTCGAGCGCGCCAGCACGGCCTGTTCGCAGTGCCGATAAAAAAAGTGCGCCCAACGCAGTCCGACGTGGGGACGGGTAAAGAGTACGTCAGAGTGCCAGTGCACCACCCAAGGTAACTGTCGGGCGGACCCCAGTGTCAATGCCCAAAAAACCGAGTTGTTCGGCATGTGCAGGTGCAGCACGTCGGGTTTGAAGTCGCGGATGGCTTTTGCCAAGGCGGCTCGATATCCGACAGCGATCGGCGCAAACATCAATTGGGCTTGTACCCGCACACGGCGTAACCAGGCGGGATCCGATTTGATTGGCGTACCGTGTACCAAGACGCAAGCATCCAGGCCCTGCTGTCGCTGCGCGTCGATCAGGTCGGCCACATAACTCTCCATGCCGCCCTTGGCGGGAGGAAAGTACTTGCCAAGGTGCAGGATCCGCCAAGAGGGCGCAGTCGCACTCAATTTGAACCCAAGGGCGGGCGAACACCCTTGGCCCAAGACTGTTTGAGGCCTTGGAAGGCCGGGTTCTGCGGTTCGAGTTGGATGGCCTGGTCAAGGTCTTTCATGGCGTCGCTGCTTTGTCCCAACGTGGCGTGGGCCAAGGCACGGCCGTAGTAAGCGAGAGCGTTGCGCTCTTTGCTAAGGGCTTGGTTGAATGCATCCAGTGCCCCCGCGCCATTTTGTGCGCCGACCCGCGCCATGCCCAGTCCGACGAAGTCTCTTGCTTGGGCGGAAGGAGATTGAACCGCACGCTCAAACTCTTTGGCCGCGTCGCTGTATCTGCCCAAGCGCAGCAAGGTGTCCGCGAATTTGATGCGCGTTTGATGGGCCACCTCTTCGTTTTGGGGCAGCGTCAATGCCTTGCTGTAACTGTCCGCAGCGCGTTCGAACTGCCCGCTCGCGAACAAAGACTCGCCACGATGGAAGTACAGCGGCGAATCACGGTAACCCGCCGCCTCCGCCAAATCGAAGCTGCGCAGGGCTTCACCATGGCGTTTGAGCAACTGTTGAGCGACGCCCGTGTTCAACAGAGCACCACCCGTGGGTTCACCCAACTGGTGGGCGATGGAGAAATCGCGAAGCGCTGCCTCGGGTGAAAACCGACCCAGGTAATACGCCCCTCGGTTCATGTAGGCGCGGTAGCGGCCAACGGCAGTGGGCGACGGGTTGCTGCCTTGTTTGTCGATGGCATCGGTCCAAACGGTGAGCTCACTTTCCATGGAGAGCACCCGCTCGCTCGTCAGCCCTGCCAGCGCCACCGCCAACGCGGTACCTGCCACGTACAGCGCTTTGGGTGACCAACCCGTGAGCAGCAGAGCGATCAGTCCCGGAATCGGGATGGCCCATAGGTAGCTGCGGTACAAAACCATGGGATCTTGTAACCAGACAGTGGCGAACTCCGTCCAAAACAGAGTCAGGGGAAACAGCAGCAGCAGGCCCGCCAAACCCAGGGCATCGGAGCGCCGCAGCAGCGCCGCAATGGAGCCCAGCAAAAGGGCCACATAAGCCAAAAGCCCCAACACAGTGGAGGCGCTCGCGAAAGCAATGGGGAATGCGGGGCGCAGATCAATCGACATCCAGCCCACATAGGGCAAGAACCACATCACGCCGTACTGGAAGAACAAACCCGCCTGGTTCATCACACTCAGGCGGTAGACGTCTGCGGGGAAGGTGGGTTGTTGTTTAGACAACTGGGCGACCAGCGCACGTGACGTTTCATCGACGTACTGACCCAAGAGGCTGGGGTAGGCCTTGACAAGCAGAATAGCGCCCAGGCCAAGCACTGCCAGCGCCGCGGCCGATACGAGCAGGGTTCTCTTCCAGGGAGGACGGCAAACGTAGACATACAGTGGCAGCGCCATGGCTGCAAGCAAGAAACTTTGCTCCTTGGACAAGGCTGCGAAGACATAAAGCACCCCAGCACCCATCAACCAAAGTGGTTTTTTATGGTCCTGGCTCAACAAACAGCGAACGTAAGCCCAGCAAGACAAAGCCGAAAACAGCGTGGCCATGACGATGGGACGTTGCACCAGGTAGCCCACCGCGTAAACGGCAACTGGGCCAAGCAAAAAAAACACCATGCCAACCGCCAACGCGGCTTGCTGGGACTGCCGAAATGAGTCTTCGGACTCGCTGTCGTCACCAGGTTTCAGTTGGAGCAGCAAATCGCGCATCAGCAGGTACACGGCAGCCGAGGTGGCTAGGTGCAACAGCAGATTGACACCGCGCTGAATGGCGGTGGATTCGCCGAAGATCCCTTGTGTCCATACAAAGGAGCCGTAGGACAGCAGCCGCTGCTTGATGGGCCAAAGCGCACCGTAGCGGTCAAAGATGGTGCCGTCGCTCAGCCGGGCATCGTCGAACACCAAGTCGTTGCGTAAACCCATGGCGTAAACCGCGACACAGAGCAATACAAGTCCAAGCGTGTAGAAGGTGAAGACGTTTTTCTTCATGGAAGGTTCTTCATGGAGCGGTTCGACAAAATTTTTTTGACCATTCGCTCTGAGCAGGTCGCGGCACGTGGCCACAACATACCAGCCCGAGCGCAACGACGACTTCACCAGGCCGGATCAGCGGCAGACAAGCCGGCCAGTTTAATGCAGGGGCACCGGTCCGCTACTCGTGGCACACTGCGCGTCCTCGTCAATCGGTCAACTTCAGCCTGCGCGAGCAGGCTTTTTATTTTGGACAAAATTCTTCTGCAAATTGCGGCCGAGCTGAACGCACGGCCGGCTCAAATCAACGCGGCGGTACAACTGTTGGATGGTGGTGCCACCGTCCCTTTCATCGCCCGCTACCGCAAGGAAGCCACCGAAGGGCTGGACGACACCCAGTTGCGCCAGTTGGAGTTACGCTTGTCCTACCTGCGCGAACTCGAAGAACGCCGTGTGGCCGTGCTCAAAAGTATTGAGGAACAAGGCAAGCTCACGTCCGAGCTGCGCAGTGCCATTGAGGCCGTGCCCACCAAACAGGAGCTGGAAGATCTCTACCTGCCCTACAAAGTCAAGCGCCGCACCAAAGCCATGATCGCGAGAGAGGCGGGCATCGAGCCCCTGGCCGACAAACTCTTTGCCGATCCGACGCTTGACCCAGCTACCGAGGCTGCCGCCTTCGTCAACGCGGATGCCGGTTTTGCCGATGCCTTCGCGGTGCTCGACGGCGTGCGCGACATCCTGTCCGAGCGTTGGGCGGAAGACGCTGCCTTAGTGGGCAAGCTGCGCACATGGTTGTGGGACGAGGGCCTGTTTGTTTCCAAACTGATGGACGGCAAAGACCAAAACAACCCCGACGTTGCTAAGTTCCGTGATTACTTCGACTATGCCGAGCCCATTCGCACCGTGCCCTCGCACCGCGCACTGGCGGTGTTCCGTGGCCGCACGCAAGAGTTTTTGGACGCCAAGCTGCAGCTTGATGAAGAGACCGTGCCCGGGCAACCCAGCCAAGCCGAAGGCCGCATCGCCCAGCACCTGGGCTGGAGCCATCAAAAACGCGCGGCCGATGATTTGCTGCGTAAATGTGTGGCCTGGACCTGGAAAGTCAAACTGAGCATGAGCTTGGAGCGCGACCTCTTCAGCCGCTTGCGTGAAGAGGCAGAAAAAGTCGCCATCAAGGTGTTCTCGGAAAACCTGCGCGACCTGCTGCTTGCCGCGCCGGCAGGCCCGCGTGTCGTGATGGGCCTGGACCCTGGCATCCGCACTGGCTGCAAAGTGGCTGTGGTCGATGCCACTGGCAAGGTGCTCGACACCAGCACCGTCTATCCGCATGAGCCGCGCAACGACTGGGAAGGGTCCATCCACACCCTGGGTCGCCTGTGTGCCACCCACGGCGTCAACATCATCGCCATTGGCAACGGCACCGCCAGCCGTGAAACTGACAAACTCGCGGGCGACTTGATCAAAAAAATCCAGCAGCTGGCGCCCGGCACTTCCATTCAAAAGGTGGTCGTCAGCGAGGCCGGTGCGTCGGTTTACAGCGCCAGCGAATACGCCAGCAAGGAGTTGCCGGATTTGGACGTGAGTCTGCGCGGCGCCGTGAGTATTGCCCGTCGCCTGCAAGATCCGCTGGCGGAGCTGGTGAAGATCGACCCGAAGAGCATCGGTGTGGGCCAGTACCAGCACGATGTCAACCAAAGCGAACTCGCCCGCACGCTGAACACCGTGATTGAAGACTGCGTGAACTCGGTGGGTGTGGACCTGAACACCGCCTCCAGCCCTTTGCTGGCGCGCGTGTCGGGCCTCAATGCCACCGTGGCCGGCAGCATCGTGCGCTGGCGTGATGCCAACGGTGCTTTCCGCAACCGCCAGCAGTTGCGTGAAGTGACAGGCCTGGGGGCCAAAACCTTTGAGCAAAGCGCCGGGTTCCTGCGCATCCGCGGCGGAGACAACCCACTGGACCAATCCGGTGTTCACCCCGAAACCTACCCGGTGGTCGAAAAAATCCTCACTGCGGTGAAAAAACCGGCCGCCGAGGTGATGGGCCGAAGCGATGTGATCCGTGCCTTGAAACCCGAGGCCTTTGCCGACGAAAAATTCGGTGCCATCACCGTCAAGGACATCCTCGCCGAGCTTGAAAAACCCGGCCGCGACCCGCGCCCTGATTTCAAAGTGGCGCGCCTGGCCGATGGCGTGGAAGACATCAAAGACCTGCAGCCCGGCATGACGCTGGAGGGCACGGTGAGCAACGTGGCCCAGTTCGGCGCTTTTGTTGACCTGGGCGTGCACCAGGACGGCCTGATCCACGTCAGCCAGCTCGCCCACAAATTCGTCAGCGATGCGCGCGAGGTGGTCAAGACCGGCGACATCGTCAAAGTCAAAGTACTCGAAGTGGACGTGGCCCGCAAGCGCATTTCACTGACGATGAAACTCGATGCCAAACCGCAAGCAGGCGGTCAGCAGGACAACAGCTACCGTCCAGCCGGACGCGGAGAACGTGCGGGGCGAGGTGGGGCGGCCACACAGCCCGTGCAGCAAGCTTCGGCGATGGAGATGGCGTTTGCGAAATTAAAGGCCGGGCGGGGCGGGTAGGGGGCATTTGAGGTCCGCCGCCCATCGTACCGGCGGCAGCTGGTTTTCTATCGACCAGTTTTCTTTGCTTTGCCCCAGAACAACAAAGCGTTTGTTGGGAGCAGTTGAAACTGGGTCACTTGCGACTGCGCCAAAAATTCTTGCATCCAGTTCAGTGTCCCCTGCGTAAAGGCTGTTCAGACGCCTAACTTTCGCTCATGGAGCTTCCTGAGCATTTGGCGTTCAAGCCACCGGGCCTCGGCCCGGTTGATCTCCAAATAACGCAGAGGAATCCCCATGAACCGCAAGAACCCATCCACACTGCGACTGCTGCCCCTGGTGGCCGCCGTTGCGGCCACCCTGAGTGTCGGTCTGGCCCAGGCGTCCAGCCACCGTGAGGCGCCATCCATCACCACCACACCCAAGGTGGATGCCACGGATTTCTACATGTTCAAGAGTTACGAAACCGGCCGGGACGGTTTTGTCACTTTGATCGCCAACTACGTGCCGCTGCAAGACGCCTACGGCGGCCCGAACTATTTCTCCATGGACCCGAATGCGCTCTACGAGATCCATGTGGACAACAACGGTGACGCCAAGGAAGACATCACCTTCCAGTTCCGCTTCAAGAACAGCCTCAAGGGCATCACCTTGCCCATCAATGGCAAAGACGTGGCCATTCCCCTGATTCAAGCCGGGGGTGTCAGCGACCGCAACGCAGCGGCATTGAACCTGAACGAGACCTACACCGTGGACATCGTGCGTGGCGACCGCCGCACCGGCACACGTGGCAGCATCACCAACGCCAGCGGTGGTGGTGCGAGCTTCGACAAACCCATGGACAACATTGGTGTGAAAACCATTCCTGACTACGTGGGCTACGCGGGCAAGCACATTTACAGCGTCAATATTCCTGGCTGTGCCCAACCGGCCAAGCTGTTTGTCGGCCAGCGCAAAGACCCGTTTGCGGTCAACCTGGGCACCATTTTTGACTTGGTGAATGCACCGGTGTCCGTGATCACCGACTCTGCGTTGATCAATGCCGCGCCCAACACCATCGACGATAAAAACGTCACCAGCCTGGCGCTGGAGGTGCATCAAAGCTGCTTGACCGCAGGGTCCGAGACCGTGATTGGTGGTTGGACTTCTGCCAGCTTGCGCCAAGGCTCCTTGCTCAACCCCACGCCGAAGTCGGGCCACCAAACCGCCGCCACGGTGGGCGGCGCCTGGACACAAGTCTCCCGCCTGGGTATGCCCCTGGTGAACGAGGTGGTGATTGGTCTGCCCGACAAGGACAAATTTAACGCCTCCAAACCCAAAGACGACGCTGCTAATTTCTTGACCTATGTGACCAACCCCACGTTGCCACGTTTGTTGGAGATTGCACTTGCCCTGCCAGCGGGCGGTCTGGCACCGACCAATGCGGGCCGCGGTGACCTGGTCACCACCTTCCTCACGGGCATCAAGGGTGTGAACCAGCCTGCCAATGTGGTGGGCTCGGAAATGCTGCGTTTGAACACGGCTATTCCTGCGGTGCCGTTTGCGCAGCAGAACCGCCTGGGTATCGTCGGCAACATCCTGGCCAAAGGCACGGACAATGCGGGCTATCCGAACGGTCGCCGTCCAAAGGACGACGTGGTGGACATCTCCTTGGTCGCTGTAGCTGGTGGTTTGTGCGTGGCCAACGGTGACACCGACGCCTTGGGTTTTGGCGCCGCCTGCAAACCGTCTGCGGTTCCACTGGGCGCCACGGCCTTCAAGTTGCACGACGCGGTGGACCAAGCCGTGGTGCCCTTGTTGCCTGGCTTCCCCTACCTGAACACGCCGCTGCCCGGCAGCAAGTAAGGAGCCCGCCATGAAAAAAAATGTCTGGATGTCTTTGCTGGCTGCGGGTGTGTTGGCCGCCTGCGGCGGGGGAGGGGGCGGTGACTATGCCCCCGCTGCGCCGGCCACACCGGCTGTGACGGAAGCGGTTCCGCCCGATGCGAGCACTTCGGTCGGTGGCTTCATCGACTACCTCAAAGCCTTGGTGAAAGCCGCTGCCGACACCCTGGAGCCAGTGAGCGTGGCGGGTGTTGTCCCCGCGACCAGCGAAACCGAAGAGCCGCGTGTGATCGACTGATGTCGACCTGCGGTTGATGAAAAAGTGGCCGAGCTTCACCCGCTCGGCCACCTTCCATTCCAACAGAGCGCTCACGATGAAATCGTTCCCTTGCCGATCAACGTCAAACAGCGTGTGGTCGAGGCTGTTGTCCGTGGTCTTGCTGACAGGGCCCCTGGCGTTGGCAGTGGCTCAGCCTGTTTCCGACAACACCGTGATCGAGTCATTGCCTGGATCAAGCCGTGTCTCCGCACAAGAACGCGGCCTGCGCCAGCAACTGGCTGCACAACCGTCCAATGCGAACGTTGCGGTTGCGCTGGCGCAGCGCCTCGTTGACCGTTCACGCAGTGAAGGTGATCCCCGCCCGGCGGGTCAAGCGCTGGCCGTGTTGTCACGCTGGCCAGACGCCGCAACCGCCCCCATTGAGGTATTGATGCAGCGTGCCAACGCGCAGCAGCATCTGCACGATTTCCAGGCCGCGCGTTTGAGCCTGGAACAACTCGTCAAACGTGAGCCGCGCCATGCACAGGCCTGGCTGACCCTCGCCACCCTGCACCGTTTGCAGGGCCGTTATGCCGCTTCCAATCAAGCCTGTGCTGGGGTCGAGCGTGCGGGCGAGTCATTTTTTTCTAAGGGCTGTCTGGCTGAGAACCAGGCCCTGCAAGGCCAAACGCAGCAAGCGCGCCGCACCTTACGGCAGCTTGCTGCCGATGATGGGCGCACAGCCGAGCACCGCGTTTGGTTGTTGACCACCTTGGCCGAGCTGGAGGCCCGCAGCAGACGTACGGTGGCTGCTGAGCAAGCGTACAAGGCCGCCATGTTGCTGGCCCCGCGTGACGCCTATGCGGCAGTCTCCTATGCCGATTTTTTGTTGCAGCAAAGCCGGCCAGCCGATGTGGTCGCTTTGCTCAAAGACCAGGCCCGTTCCGATGCGGTGCTGCTGCGTTTGACCTGGGCTCGCCAGCAACTTCAAGCACCTGAAGCCGTGGCTGACTTGAAAGAGTTGGGCGAACGAATGAAACAAGACAAGCTCAGCGAGCAAGAACGCCTGGGCCATGCCCGGGAGCACGCCATGTTCGCGCTGTGGATCCAAAAAGATGCCAAGCGCGCCTTGGCGCTGGCCCGCACCAACCTGACGGTGCAGCGCGAGCCGGTAGACCTGTTGTTGTTGGCAAGCGCCGCGCGTGCCAGCCAAGATGCAGCGGCTTTGAAGGAAGTCCGTCAACTGAAGAAAGAAATGGGGTTGTTTGATGAACGTCTTGATGCGCTGCTGTAAATCCGTGATGACCATAGCCGCCTATGGCCTGCTGCTAATCGGCACGGCTGCGATGGCCCACCAGGGCAGCGAAGGTTATGTGCGGCTTGATCAAACCGAGCAGGGGGCCCGCCTGCAGGTGGATGTGGCCCTGCGGGATTTGAACGTGCCATTGAAAGTGGATGGTGACGGCAATGGGCAACTGACCGCCGGAGAGGTCAATGCGGCCTGGTCTGCCATCGACGCCTATGTGAAAGCGCATGTCCAAGTGCAGGGATGCACGGTGGCAAGCAGTGCCCAGTCGGTGGCCATGCGCGACGATGCGGCTTACGCCTCTTTGGTTTATGGCCTTCGTTGTGTCCCCGCCGATGCGGGCGCCGGTGCGCCTGCGATCCAATACTCGCTTTTCAGCGATGTGGATGCCAACCACCAGGCCACCGCTCGGATTGAATGGGCCGGCGTGGTGACCGCACAGGTGCTGAACCCACAGGCCTCGCAGGTGGCCGACGCTGCCAGCGACAAGCTCTCAGAGCCCTTGGCCTTTGTGCGAGAAGGCATACACCACATCGTCACCGGATACGACCACGTGCTCTTTCTGCTGTGTCTGTTGTTTCCTTCTGTGATGCGGCGCGGGGCCCAGGGCAAAGGCTGGGTGCCGGTTGAAAAGATGAGCCAGGCGCTGTGGCCCGTGTTGGGTATCGTCACCGCGTTCACGCTGGCCCATTCCATCACCTTGACTTTGGCCGCTTTGCAGTGGGTGAGTGTGCCTGCGAGTGTGGTTGAACCGCTGATCGCTGTCACCATCGCCATCGCCGCGCTGGACAACCTGCGCCCGGTATTGGGGCGCAAAAGGGTTTTGATGACCTTTCTGTTCGGACTGATCCACGGCTTCGGTTTTGCAGGTGTGCTGCAAGAGCTGGAACTTCCGACCTCGGCCTTTGTGGGTGCATTGCTGCAGTTCAACCTGGGGCTGGAATTGGGCCAAGTCGCCATCGTGGCCGCCGTGGCCAGCCTGCTGTTTCTGGTGCGCGAACGCGCTGCCTACGTGCCCTGGGTGGTGCGTGGCGGTTCCATGGCCGCCATTGCGGTGGCCGTGATCTGGTTCATAGAACGCACAGCGGATGTATCGCTGTTGGCCGTCTGAGCGACCTCAGGTGTTTACAATGCCAACTTTCATGATGAACAAGAGCGAGAAAGGCAACCCGGTTATGACACCGCGAACTACAACCCAACAGACAGAGGTTTTGGCTTTCGCGCGTTGAGCCACGGTTTTCTTTTTTTCTTTCATCAAGCGCGGCTCACCCCGCGCTTTTTTGTTTTTTGGAGTTGCCTCGATGATTTCCATTCAATTGCCCGACGGCTCTCGCCGTGAATACCCTGCTGCATTAACGGTGGCCGATGTGGCCGCCTCCATTGGTGCCGGTTTGGCCAAAGCCGCACTTGGCGGGAAGGTGGGGCAGGGCGATCAGGCCCGGTTGGTGGACACGAGCTACTTGATTGAGCAAGACACGCAGCTGTCCATCGTCACCGAGAAGGACGCTGATGGCCTGGAGATGATTCGGCACTCCACCGCCCACTTGTTGGCCTACGCGGTGAAAAGTTTGTACCCTGAAGCCCAAGTGACCATCGGCCCTGTGATTGAAAACGGCTTCTTCTACGACTTCTCCTACAAACGCCCCTTCACACCCGAAGACTTGGCCGCCATCGAGGCCAAGATGACCGAGTTGGCGAAGAAGGATGAAAAAGTCGAACGCCGTGTGCTGCCACGCGACGAAGCCGTGGCGCACTTCAAATCCATCGGCGAAGCCTACAAAGCCGAGATCATTGCCAGCATTCCTGAGGGCCAGGACGTATCGCTCTACCGCGAAGGCGCGTTTGAAGACCTGTGCCGCGGTCCCCACGTGCCCTCCACGGGCAAGCTCAAACACTTCAAGCTGATGAAAGTGGCCGGGGCCTATTGGCGCGGCGACCATCGCAATGAAATGTTGCAGCGGATTTACGGCACTGCTTGGGCGACCAAGGACGAGTTGCAGCAATACCTGCACATGCTGGAGGAGGCTGAAAAACGCGACCACCGCAAATTGGGCCGCGAGCTGGATTTGTTCCACATGGACGACCACGCACCGGGACTGGTGTTTTGGCACCCCAAGGGCTGGACGGTCTGGCAGCAGGTGGAGCAGTACATGCGCGCCGTGTACCGCGACAACGGCTACCAGGAAGTCAAAGGGCCGCAAATCCTCGACCAGGGCCTGTGGGAAAAAACCGGCCACTGGGACAAGTACCGCGAAAACATGTTCACGACGGAGAGCGAAAAGCGCGACTACGCCCTCAAGCCCATGAACTGCCCTGGGCACATCCTCATCTACAAACAAGGCATCAAGAGCTACCGCGACCTGCCGCTGCGCTATGGTGAATTTGGCCAATGCCACCGCAACGAGCCCAGCGGTTCACTGCACGGCATCATGCGCGTGCGCGGTTTCACCCAGGACGACGGCCATATTTTTTGCACCGAAGAGCAGATCCTGGACGAGTGTGTGGCCTACACCACGCTGCTGCAAAAGGTCTATGCCGACTTTGGTTTCAGCAAAATTTTGTACAAAGTCTCGACCCGGCCTGAAAAACGCATTGGCTCGGACGCGGTTTGGGACAAAGCCGAATTCGCCTTGATGGAAAGCCTGCGCCGCTCCGGCTGCGAATTTGAAATTTCGCCCGGCGACGGCGCCTTTTATGGCCCCAAGATTGAATACACCCTGAAAGACGCATTGGGTCGACAGTGGCAGTGCGGCACCATGCAGGTCGACTTTTCGCTGCCTGAGCGCCTTGGCGCCGAGTTTGTGGCCGAAAGTGGCGAGCGCCACGCACCGGTGATGCTGCACAGGGCCATTCTTGGATCGTTGGAGCGATTCATCGGTATCTTGATCGAAGAACATGCCGGCGCCCTGCCAGTTTGGCTCGCCCCAACTCAGGCTGTTGTGGCCTGCATCACGGATTCCCAAGCCGATTACGCCCGGGAAGTGGCGAAATTGCTGCAAAAACAAGGAGTTAGGGTCTCGGTTGATTTGCGGAATGAAAAAATTAACTATAAAATCCGCGAGCATTCCGTTCAAAAGGTTCCATTCATCTTGGTCGTAGGTGACAAAGAGAAGGCAAATGGAGCTGTTGCGGTGCGTGCCCGAGGCAACCAAGACCTCGGTGTGATGCAGGTGGCCGACTTCTTAAGCAAGATCGCCACCGACATTGCCCAACATGGTTGACAAAAGCGGCGTCTTTCAGGAGGCGCTTGCAAGGTGCGCTATTTTTTTAAATCAGATTTCTCTGCCTTGAAATTTGCTGAAAGGGTAAAACCATCGCTACTTCTTATGCTGACCGCCGCACTCCCAATGTGGAGCGCAAGCACCGACTGAACCGAGAAATCATGGCGCCGGAAGTCCGGCTCAACGGTGTCGACAATGAGCCTCTGGGGATCGTGAGCATCACAGAGGCCTTGCGCATGGCGGGTGACTTGGATGTGGACTTGGTCGAAATCGTCGCGCAGGCCGAACCGCCTGTGTGCCGCTTGATGGACTACGGCAAGCTCAAGTACCAAGAGCAAAAGAAAGCGGCAGAGGCCAAGGCGAAGCAAAAAGTCATTGAAATCAAAGAGGTGAAGTTCCGTCCGGGCACGGACGAGGGCGACTACCAAATCAAAATGCGCAATTTGCGCCGCTTCATTGCCGAGGACGGCGACAAGGGCAAAGTCACCTTGCGTTACCGCGGTCGGGAGATCACCCACCAAGACATCGGCATGCGGCTTCTGGAGCGCATTCGTGACGAGTTGTCGGATGTGTCGGTGGTGGAGAACATGCCCAAGTTGGAAGGTCGTCAGATGATCATGGTTCTGGCGCCGAAGAAGAAAAGCTAGAAATTTTTAGAGAGTTCAGCGCTTCGGTTTGGTCGCCGGGGTGCTGTCAAAAGCGGTTTCAGGCCAACAAGACGGCAAAGGATTTGCCGGCGCCTGAATCAGCGTTCAAAGAAGGAGCAATTCATGCCCAAAATGAAGACCAAGAGCAGTGCGAAAAAGCGCTTTCGCGTTCGCCCAGGTGGCACCGTTAAACGCGGCCAGGCGTTCAAACGTCACATCCTGACCAAAAAGAGCACGAAGAACAAACGCCATTTGCGTGGCGCAGTGAACGTGCACGAGACAAACATGGGCCACATGGCGCAAATGCTGCCATTTGCTGGTTTGTGATTCCCACGTTTCTCACATCTTTTTGAAGGAGTAATCTATGCCTCGCGTTAAACGTGGTGTTACCGCACGTGCCCGTCACAAAAAAGTTCTTGCACTCGCCAAGGGCTATCGTGGCCGTCGCAAAAATGTCTTTCGCATTGCCAAACAAGCCGTCATGCGCGCTGGGCAATATGCCTACCGTGATCGCCGTACCAAGAAGCGTGTGTTCCGTCAGCTGTGGATTGCGCGTATCAATGCTGCAAGTCGTGGCTTGGGCGTGACCTACAGCAAATTCATGGCTGGCTTGAAAAAAGCCCAGATCGACATCGACCGTAAGGTGCTTGCCGACATGGCTGTGAACGACCCGGCTGCTTTCGGCAGCATCGTCGAAAAGGTCAAGGCCCAACTCGCCTGATGATGCGTTGCTGCCGAAGCGACGTCTTCGGCAGCCGCTCAGAAAACGGGTGCTTGCAAGGCCGTCCTCATGGATGGCCTTTTTTGTTTAAACCTTTGTTGTGGGTCCAGCGCGTTATTGATGCAGGCCTTGCTCAACCTGACACACCCGATGAACGATCTAGATCAACTGGTGCACGACGCACAAACCGATTTCTCCCAGGCGGCCTTGCCAGCCGATCTTGAAAATGCCAAGGCGCGTTACCTGGGTAAAGCAGGTCGCTTGACAGAGCAACTCAAGGGGCTGGCGGCTTTGTCTGCTGACGAGAAAAAAGCGCGTGGTGCTTTGATCAATGCTGCCAAACAGCAAGTGGAGGCTGCGCTGAATGCGCGCCGTCAGCAGATGGCAGATGCCGAGCTGAGTGCACAGTTGCAAGCTGAGGCCTTGGATGTGACTTTGCCTGGGCGACAACGCGGCCTGGGTGCTTTGCATCCGGTTTCCCGTGTGATGGAGCGCATTGAGGCCATTTTTTCGTCCATGGGTTTTGATGTGGCCGATGGCCCCGAAATCGAAACCGACTGGATGAGTTTCACTGCGCTGAACAATCCGGAGAACCACCCCGCGCGTTCCATGCAAGACACCTTCTACGTTGACATGAAAGACGCCGATGGTCGTTGGTTGAATCTGCGCCCCCACACCTCGCCGATGCAGGTGCGTTATGCCCGCGCCCATGCCAAGAAGCACGAGGCGTTGTTGGCGAGCGGGCAAACCATGCCCGAGATTCGTGTCATAGCGCCTGGCCGCACCTACCGTGTCGACAGCGATGCCACTCACTCGCCGATGTTCCATCAATGTGAAGGCCTGTGGGTGGGGGAGAACGTCAGCTTCAAAGACTTGAAGGTGGTATTCACCGATTTCTTCCGCAATTTCTTTGAGACCGACGAGCTGGAGCTGCGTTTTCGACCGTCGTTTTTCCCTTTCACCGAGCCGTCCGCTGAAGTGGACATTGCCTTTGCAAGCGGGCCGTTGAAAGGCCGCTGGTTGGAAGTGGCCGGTTCGGGTCAGGTGCATCCGAACGTGATTCGCAACTATGGCCTCGACCCCGAGCGCTACATCGGTTTTGCCTTTGGCATGGGGCCAGACCGTCTGGCGATGTTGCGGTATGGCGTGAACGACCTGCGTTTGTTTTTCGACGGTGACTTGCGGTTCTTGTCGCAGTTCCAGTGATCGTCCGCCCTGTTTGAGTTGAAAGAAGAACGATGCAATTTCCCGAGTCGTGGTTGCGCGAGTTTTGTAATCCGCCTTTGTCCACCCAAGCCCTGGCTGACTTGCTCACCATGTCAGGCATGGAGGTGGAAGAAGCGCGCCCTGTTGCTCCGGCGTTCACAGGTGTGGTGGTGGCGGAGGTGTTGGCCGTTGAGCGCCATCCCAATGCCGACCGATTGAATGTGTGCCAGGTGAACGTGGGGCCGGGCGCCGCTTTGCAAATCGTTTGTGGCGCACCCAATGTGCAGGTGGGCATCAAGGTTCCCTGCGCCTTGGTGGGAGCCAAGCTGCCACCAAGCGAAGAGGGTGGTGCACCGTTCGAGATCAAGCTTGGCAAGCTGCGTGGCGTGGAAAGCCAAGGCATGCTGTGTTCCGCGAAGGAACTCAAACTGTCGGATGAATCCAGTGGCTTGCACATCCTGGCTGCCGATGCTCCCGTAGGGCAGAACATCCGCGAACACCTGCTTCTGGACGATACGCTGTTCACGCTGAAGCTCACGCCCAACCTGGGTCACGCGTTGAGTGTTTACGGCATTGCGCGTGAAGTTGCCGCTTTGACGGGTGCACCGCTGAAGCCGGTGGAGTTTCCGCCAGTGGCGCCTCAAATAGACCAGAAGCTACCCGTTCGTATTGAAGCGCCAGATCTGTGCGGGCGATTTTCAGGTCGTGTCGTTCGGGGTGTGAATCCCAAGGCGGCCACACCCAAGTGGATGGTGGACCGCTTAAGCCGCTGCGGACAGCGTTCCGTCGCGGCCTTGGTCGATATCTCGAACTATGTGATGTTCGAATTCGGCCGCCCTTCGCATATTTTTGACCTCGACAAAATTCACGGCGCTTTGTCCGTGCGTTGGGGCCGCGAAGGCGAGCAGCTCAAGCTGCTCAACGGCAACACCATCAACGTTGATGCGCATGTCGGTGTCATTGCCGACGATCACGCCGTGGAGTCTTTGGCGGGCATCATGGGTGGCGACGCGACGGCGGTGTCAGACAACACGCAGAACGTTTACGTCGAAGCCGCGTTCTGGTGGCCCGAGGCCGTGGCAGGTCGCTCGCGTCGGTATGCGTTCTCAACCGATGCGGGCCACCGTTTTGAGCGAGGTGTGGACCCAGCCCTCACCGTTGAACACATAGAGCGAATCACCCAACTCATCATCGACATCTGCGGCGGTCAAGCCGGTCCGATGGACGATCAGACCCTGTCCTTGCCTGAACGCAAGCCGGTGACTCTGCGCGTAGCCCGCGCCGCCAAGGTGATCGGTATGCCAGTCACGCAGGCGCAGTGCGCCGAAGTGATGCAGCGCCTTGGTCTGCAGTTCACACAAAGTGAAGGCGTCCTGCAGGTGTTGGCACCAAGCTGGCGTTTTGATCTGCAAATTGAAGAGGACCTGATTGAAGAAGTGATCCGTGTGATCGGTTTCAATACCTTGCCCAAAGAGGCTCCTCGTGCACCCATCACAGCCCGCGTTCGCAGCGAGTCGCGCCGTGGTGCCCACGTTTTGCGTCATCGCTTGGCTGACCTTGGATACTTTGAAACCATCAACTTCAGCTTTGTGGAGGAAAAATGGGAGCAGGAACTCGCGGGTAATTTCAACCCCATCCGTGTGCTCAACCCGATAGCCAGTCCGCTTTCTGTCATGCGCTCCAGCTTGATAGGAAGCTTGATTCAAGTGTTGCGCCATAACCTGGCTCGCAAAACACCGCGCGTTCGGGTGTTCGAGATGGGCCGCGTGTTCCTGCGCGACGGTCAGGTGCAGGACGGCCCACTGACTGTCGCCGGTGTAGATCAGCCTCTGCGTTTGGCCGGTTTGATCTCGGGCAGTGTGAGCCCGGTGCAGTGGGCACAAAAAGAGCTTCCTGTTGATTTTTTTGACGCCAAAGGCGATGTTCAAGCCCTGTTTTGCGCCACGTCGTTGCGGTTTGTGGCAGCTGAACATCCGGCTTTGCATCCGGGCCGTTGCGCTCAGATTTTCATCGGCGATCGAGCGATTGGTTTTGTGGGCGAGCTTCACCCTCGTTGGCGGCAAGCGTATGAGCTTCCGAGTGCGCCCATGTTGTTTGAAGTCGACATGGACGCGGCACTCCGTACCACACTGCCACAATGCCAGGCCTTGCCAAAGAATCAATCGGTATGGCGGGATTTGGCTTTGGTGGTGGCTGACCATGTCACGCACGATGCCTTGATAGATACCGTGCTGTCGGTGCGAACTGTCTTGATTCGGTCTGCCCTGGTGTTTGATGTCTATAAACCTGTGCAAGCTACCGCCGACATGGCCGCCAATGAACGCAGCGTGGCTGTGCGTTTGCAATTGCTTGACGATGAGACGACTTTGACCGATGAGCGTACCGAGGCCGTCACGGCCCAGGTGCTGGCGGCGCTGCACCAGCGCCTGGGTGTTCGACTGAGAGGGTAGTCTTTCATGATTGACGCTGACCTGAAGTCTGATGACAGCGGTTCGACGGGTTCTGCCACCGGGCGCGTGATGTTGCCAAGTTTGGAAACACCCACACTGACCAAAGCCGACCTTGCCGAGTTGTTGTTCGAACGCCTTGGGCTGAACAAACGTGAGTCCAAGGACATGGTGGAGGCTTTCTTCGAAATCATCCACACCACTTTGGTGGATGGGAACGATGTGAAGATGTCGGGTTTCGGCAATTTCAACATTCGCCGCAAAGCCCCGCGTCCGGGGCGCAACCCCCGAACCGGTGAAGCAATTCCCATCAAAGCCAGAAACGTTGTTACGTTTCACGCAAGCCACAAACTCAAGGGCGTTGTGCAAGGTGACATAGCTGTTGGGGACGACTTCGAGTAAAGTCTAGTTTTCTCTCCGAAACTCATTGATTTCAATGGAGAAAACGCTCCCAACCATTCCTGACAAGCGCTACTTCACCATTGGCGAAGTCAGTGAGCTTTGTGGTGTCAAGCCCTATGTGCTTCGCTATTGGGAGCAGGAGTTTTCGCAACTCAAACCCATGAAACGCCGCGGAAATCGGCGCTACTACCAGCACCACGAAGTGCTATTGGTGCGTCGGATTCGCGAGCTTCTTTACGAGCAGGGCTTCACCATCAGCGGTGCGCGCAACCAGTTGGCCGAATGGGACGATGGTGAGTTGGCTGATGACGACTTGGAAGCAGTGCTTGAAGATGCCACCCTTCTCGCCATGCCACCCGGCAGGCTCGGCTCTGACACCGCTGTCGCGTTGGCCACGAATAAAACAGTGGCTTTAGCCACTTACATTCCTACTCTTGCCTCCGAGGGAGAGATCCTCACTGCGGTTCAAGTTCGTGAAGAGTTGTTGTCCATCAGAGATCTTCTCACCCACTAATTCAGGCTACAATCTAAGGCTTACGTCGGGGTGTAGCGCAGCCTGGTAGCGCACTTGCATGGGGTGCAAGGGGTCGCGAGTTCGAATCCCGCCATCCCGACCATAGAAAAGACAATGGGTTAGCTCTCACAAGGAGCTAACCCATTTTGTTTTTCACGATGGCTTGAAAGGCTCGATGAAGTTTGTCATCGCTGCGGTCATTTCAATTGCTTTTCTAATCTCCTGCGGCTCGCAGACAAAAGAAGTCTCGGAGTTGGCGAAAGAGTTCATGATGTACCAGCCCCAAAAGCCGATGGTTTGCACGGGGCTCTTGCATACAAAGAAGCCTGCCGTTCGGCCTTTGGCACGGGTCCCGAGCCTCTTCAAATCAGGTGGCTGTGTTCCATCACAAGGAGGCAGTGAATCTTCAATCCTCCTTCGCTGATTGAATCTGATGACAGAGGCATTGTGTGGCCAGACAAAGTTGTCATCTGAAAACGGGGATCAACCACGGGCATGTTGATGAGTTGCTGGGCGAGTATTTCAGTCACCGCGGCAGCGGTCATGCCGTCGTTCAGGTCGCCACTGAACTCACTCGCGAAATGATTGAACGCACGGCCCCATGCTTGCTTCTGACGGTTGCCAAACCTTCCAGGCAAAAAAAAGCCCTAGAGCGTTGATTTCTCTAGGGATTTCGGTGTTTGCCGGATGGCTGCCGGACTTGATTCTGGCGGAGAGAGCGGGATTCGAACCCGCGGGGGGCTATTAACCCCCACACGCTTTCCAGGCGTGCGACTTAAACCGCTCATCCATCTCTCCGAAGCCCATGATTCTAACCGACGGTTTGAAGACAGCCTCGACCAGCGTTGTTCAGACGGCAAATAAGGCGTGGGCTTGCAACACCTGCAGGTCAACATACTGCAGGGCCTTGATGTGACAGCTCTCCAGGATTACAGGAGGCGCGAGGTCTGAATGCTGCGCCTCTAACCAACGCAATGCACACAGGCACCAGCGGTCTCCGGGCTTCAAACCGCGAAAGCGGTACTCGGGTTGCGGCGTGATCAAATCGTTGCCGCGCGCGGCGGAAAACTCCAAAAACTCTTTTGTCACTTTGACGCAAATCACGTGGCTGCCGACATCCTCCGCTTGGGTATTGCAGCAGCCATCTCGAAAATAACCTGTCAACGGATCATAGGAGCAGGGTACCAGTGCTTGTCCCAGGACATTGAGCGCAGTGTTCATGGTGTGATCGAAGGCTTTTGTTTCATCATGGTCATGGCGGTGCCAATCAAAGCGGAAACCTCGCTCATGTTGCCTGGAACGATCATGGTGTTGTTCTTTTGCGCCAATTGCGCATAAGCCTCCACGGCTTTCTCCGCCACTTTCAACTGAACCGCCTGCTCTCCGCCCGGTGACTGAATGGCCTCAGCAATTTTGCGTATGGCTTGCGCGGTGGCATCGGCAACAGCAACGATGGCGGCTGCCTCGCCTTGGGCGTTATTAATTTCAGCCTGTCTCTGCCCCTCGGATCGGGCAATGAACGCCTCACGCTCGCCGGTGGCAATGTTGATTTGCTCCTGCTTGCGGCCCTCTGACGCGGCGATCAGGGCGCGTTTTTCACGTTCTGCGGTGATCTGCGCTTGCATAGAACGAAGAATTTCAGCGGGAGGTGTCAGGTCTTTGATCTCATAACGCAGTACCTTCACGCCCCAGTTCATGGCCGCTTCATCCAACGCGTTGACGACCGAGGCATTGATGGAGTCACGTTCCTCAAAAGTTTTGTCGAGCTCCATTTTGCCGATGACCGAGCGAAGCAGGGTTTGCGCCAGCTGGGTGATGGCGAAGATGTAGTTGCTTGAGCCGTAACTGGCGCGCATCGGGTCGGTCACCTGGAAATAAATGATGCCGTCCACTTGCAACTGCGTGTTGTCTTTGGTGATGCAAACTTGGCTGGGCACATCCAGAGGCACTTCCTTGAGCGAATGTTTGTAAGCCACACGCTCGAAGAAGGGCACGACGGCCTTAAGGCCCGGAGTCAAGGTTCGGTCGTACTTGCCTAGGCGCTCCACCACCCAAGCACTTTGTTGCGGCACGATCTTGAAGGTGCGAGCGATGAAGATGATGGCAATGATGCTCAGAACGAGTGCAATTTCCATGACGTATTCCTGAATGAATAGATGGGTGTAGGTTTAGTGATGTGCCGTGGAGGCGCTGGTTTGGTTGGCCAATACCAAATGGTTGCCTTCGACTGCGATCACGACGTAGGTTCCCGCAGCGTTGTCGCTGCCCGGAGCTCGCTGCGCAATCCACTGAGAACCACGGTATTGGACCCGTGCGGTGCCATCCGGCTCCCAGGCGTCCACATGCACGCGTTCGCCAATGTCCAGGTTGACATCGCGGTTCATGTGCGCTGGGGCCGATCGGGGTTTTTTGGCGCGTCGCCAGTGCCACATCGCAGTAGCACCGCCACCTACCAGGGAGGCGGTCAAGAGCTGCGGCGTGAAGGCCAGCCCCGTGTGAGCGGCCACGGCGGCTCCGGCCATTCCAAGTGCGACCATCAGCAGGTAAAACGTGCCGGTGAGCATTTCGGCGGCCACCAGCAGCCCCGCCAACATCCACCAGACGGTGGCGGCAGAAAAATCCATGGGTCAGTCCTTTTGTGGTGATTCGCAGAGCGGGGTCGGCAACAGCGGGGGGTGTCCCGCAGCAGGCCGGCGCAGTGTAAGGCGCCGATACTGGGCGCGCTACCTTGTCCGGGTTGGGTGCATGGGTGGGCGGTGGTCGGTTGAGCACGCATGTCTTTGAACTGGGTACCGTGCCGACTTCAAACAGCCCTACACTTCGCGCCTTCTGCTCGACATTTCTATCAACGCGCCAACCAAGGATCGCCATGCAGCGCTTTCGTTTTCCCATCGTCATCATTGACGAGGACTTTCGCTCCGAGAACACCTCAGGCTTTGGCATCCGTGCCTTAGCGCAAGCCATTGAGAAGGAAGGCTTCGAGGTTCTGGGGGCAACGAGTTATGGCGACTTGAGCCAGTTCGCACAGCAACAAAGTCGTGCCAGCGCGTTTATTCTGTCGATCGACGATGAAGAGTTCACCCCGGGCCCGGAGTTGGACCCTGCAGTGCTGAATCTGCGGAAATTCATTGAAGAGATCCGCTTCAAAAACGCGGAGATTCCGATTTACCTCTATGGTGAAACACGCACCTCCCAGCATTTGCCCAACGATGTGCTGCGCGAACTGCATGGCTTCATTCACATGTTCGAGGACACGCCCGAGTTTGTGGCTCGCCACATTATTCGCGAGGCACGCAGCTACCTTGATTCGCTCGCCCCACCGTTTTTCCGGGCACTGATGGATTACGCCCAGGACGGCTCCTATTCCTGGCACTGCCCCGGTCATTCGGGAGGTGTCGCGTTTTTGAAGAGCCCCATCGGACAGATGTTCCACCAGTTTTTTGGCGAGAACATGTTGCGCGCCGACGTTTGTAATGCGGTGGAAGAACTCGGCCAGTTGCTGGACCACACAGGTCCGGTCGCTGCATCCGAGCACAATGCAGCGCGCATTTTTAATGCCGACCACTGTTTCTTCGTGACCAATGGCACTAGCACGTCCAACAAAATGGTCTGGCACCACACGGTGGCGCCTGGAGACGTCGTGGTGGTGGACCGCAATTGCCATAAGTCCATCCTGCACTCCATCATCATGACCGGCGCTGTGCCAGTGTTTCTGCCGCCGACCCGGAACCACTTTGGCATCATTGGGCCGATTCCCAAAGAAGAGTTTTTTCCAGAAGCCATTCGGCGCAAGATTGCTGCCAACCCGCTTCTGAAAGACGTGGACGCAGCTGCCGTCAAGCCCCGCATCCTGACGTTGACTCAAAGCACCTACGACGGTGTGCTTTACAACACCGAGGCCATCAAACATTCACTCGATGGCTACATCGACACGCTGCACTTTGATGAGGCTTGGTTGCCGCACGCCGCCTTCCATAAGTTTTATGGCAGCTTCCATGCGATGGGCAAGAACCGGCCCCGTCCTCAAAACCAGTTGGTGTTCGCGACCCAGTCCACGCACAAACTGCTGGCTGGTATCAGTCAGGCGTCTCAGGTGCTGGTTCAGGATTCACCGGGGCGCAAATTGGACAGGCATTTGTTCAACGAAGCCTATCTCATGCACACCTCTACCAGCCCGCAGTACGCCATCATTGCCTCGTGTGACGTGGCGGCGGCCATGATGGAGGCGCCGGGTGGCCCCGCTTTGGTGGAAGAAAGCATTTCCGAAGCGCTGGATTTCCGCCGCGCCATGCGTAAGGTGGACGAGGAGTTTGGCGACGACTGGTGGTTCAAGATTTGGGGCCCGGACCAACTGGCTGAAGAGGGAATCGGCCAAAGCGGCGATTGGGTGCTCAAAGCCAATGAAGAGTGGCACGGCTTTGGAAACCTGGCAGAAGGCTTTAACCTGCTCGATCCCATCAAGAGCACCATCATCACGCCAGGTCTTGATGTGAACGGGAAATTCGCGCCCACCGGCATTCCCGCCTCTATCGTGACCAAGTTCTTGGCGGAGCACGGCGTGGTGGTGGAAAAGACGGGGCTCTACTCGATCTTCATCATGTTCACCATCGGCATTACGAAAGGCCGCTGGAACACCATGCTGACCGCGCTGCAGCAGTTCAAAGACGACTACGACCGCAACCAACCTATGTGGCGCGTATTGCCTGAGTTCGTAGCCAAATTCCCCCGTTATGAACGAATGGGTCTGCGCGACCTGTGCCAAAGCATTCATGAAACTTATGCCAAAGGGGATATCGCGAGGCTGACCACTGACGTTTACCTGTCCGACATCCATCCGGCTATGAAGCCCAGTGACGCGTTTGCATGCATTGCGCGACGGGAGACCGAGAGGGTGGAAATTGACGCGCTTGAAGGGCGCATCACGACCTCGTTGCTGACGCCCTATCCACCGGGAATTCCGCTGTTGATTCCTGGGGAGCGCTTTAACAAAAAGATCGTGGACTACCTGCGGTTCACTCGGCAGTTCAACGCCGCATTCCCCGGGTTTGATACCGATGTCCACGGTTTGGTGGAAAGCGACGATGAAGGCGCGGCGCGGCGGTATTACGTGGACTGCGTTCGGTGAAATGGGAGGATCAGAGACTCGCTGAAGCTTTTCCTACAGCAGGCTCGCCCGACAAGGCCAATGGCAAGTGAGCTACTCACTCCCAGATCGAAACGGGTACTTCGTAAACTTCTGTCAGGCTTGCCTGGGCGTTATCTCGTGCAATGTTCGTAGAGTTGACTTTGCCATGCCGGACAAAGATCAATTCATTTTCCGATTTGTGCTCCGAACTGATTCGTTGCAGGACCGAGAATCTATCGTCGAAGTTGTTGAAGACTTCGAGGCGATGCATGAACCGAGAGCTGTGAAGATCAGCGCGGACATTGTCGTGACGGACGGTCCAGATATCCATCCAGGCACTGATTCAGGCTTTTTGGGTGTGTACTGTGAGCGACGTGCGCGAGCGCAATAAAGTGTTGCTCAGGACAGGTTAATCCGCTTGCACGGTAAACCGATATTGCACGTTAACCTTCCCCTGGATTCGGCATCGCGTGGCTGAATCCCGCGTCCACATAGGTGATCTCTGATGTCACACCGGCAGCCAAGTCCGACATCATGAAGGCAGCCACATTGCCGACGTCTTCGATCGTCACGGTGCGGCGCAACGGTGCTGTGGCGGCAAACTCGCCCAGCAGCTTGCCGAAATCCTTGATGCCCGACGCAGCCAAGGTCTTAATGGGCCCCGCGGAAATGCCGTTGACCCGGATGCCCTTGGGGCCAAGGCTTGAGGCCAAATAGCGCACACTGGCCTCTAACGAGGCTTTGGCCAAACCCATGGTGTTGTAGTTCGGAACACTGCGCACTGATCCGAGGTAGGTCAGCGTCAGGAGTGCAGCTTGGGGCGTGAGGTAGGGCAGGGCGGCCTTGGCCAAAGCGGGAAAGCTGTAGGCTGAGATGTCGTGTGCGATGCGGAAAGACTCTCGGGACAGTCCCTCCAGGAAATCTCCAGCGATGGCCTCGCGGGGTGCGAAACCGATCGAGTGAACAAACCCGTCAAATTGGGGCCAGCTGGTGCTCAAGTCAGCAAAAAGGCGTTCGATTTGAGCGTCGTCAGCGACATCGCAATCAAAAATAAGTTTGGAGCCGAACTCCGCGGCAAAACCTTCGGTGCGCTCCTTAAAACGTTCGCCCACATAACTCAGCGCAATCTCCGCCCCTTCGCGGTGGCAGGCGCGGGCAATGCCGTAGGCGATGGAACGATTCGACAACACGCCCGTGATCAAGAGGCGTTTTCCAGACAAAAATCCCATGGGTTCTCCCGGTCAAAGATAAAGCGATTTTCGCATGGCCGGGCCCAACTACTGCGGTACTGAGTGGTGGGCGGCCTGTTGGCGGCAGAAAAAGGGCTGGCCCGAGTATCTTTGGGGTGATGCCGTTCTTGATATGGCCGCTGGAGCGGGGTATAATCCTACTTTTCCAAGAAAGCTGCGTGGGGCGGATTCTTCCAGCCCCATTTTTTTTGGCCGAAACACTTTTGCCTGAATTTGATAAGCGGTCTGATGAGCCTTGATTTAACGGTTGAACGCAC
>Ga0315906_10000998_pt1 | contig 43000 bp, 35 predicted proteins | sample LakEriMetagenome_4_FD_203526 | JGI IMG/M metagenome (GOLD analysis project Ga0315906, IMG submission 203526) | Freshwater fungal communities from buoy surface, Lake Erie, Ohio, United States - Buoy 2 MA122 | ecosystem: Environmental > Aquatic > Freshwater > Lake > Lake biofilm | place: USA...
GCTGTGGGTGCAGATCGCCCTGGGCGGCTGGGTGTCCACCAACTACGCGGTGCTGGCCTGCACGGGCTTTCCCACCTGCAATGGGCAGTGGTGGCCCGAGATGAACTTCGGCGAAGGCTTCACGCTGCTGCGCGAGCTGGGGCGCTCGGGTGAAGGCAGCTTCATCCCCATGCAGGCGCTGGTGGCCATCCACATGGTGCACCGCATCGTGGCCCTGGTGCTGTTTGCTGGCTTGTGCGTGCTGGCCTGGCGCCTGTGGGCTTGCGCTGACGCGGCGCTGCGCCGCACCGCCCTATGGCTGCTGGGGCTGGCCCTGTGGCAGATGATCAGCGGGTTGTCCAACGTGGTGCTGGGCTGGCCGCTCGTGGCCGCCTTGGCGCACTCGGCCGGGGCTGCAGGGTTGGTGGCGGTGACCACCTCCCTGATAGCCCGGGCGAGGGCTGGTGAGCGCCACCGCACCGCGCCCGTGCAGCATGAGGTGTCTGTGGACCGCACCCGCCGGCTGGCCTCCTAGAATCAGCGGCTGCACCCATGACTTCCACCGCCCTTCCCGTGGCGCCCGCGACCAGCCGCTGGGCGCAGTTCTATGCCCTGACCAAGCCCCGGGTGGTGCAGCTCATCGTCTTCTGCGCGCTCATCGGCATGTTGCTGGCCCAGCCCGGGCTGCCGGACCTGAAAGTGGCCGGCGCCGCCGTGGTCGGCATCTGGCTGGTGGCAGCCGCGGCGGCCGCGTTCAACTGCCTGGTGGAGCAGCACATCGATCGCAAGATGGCCCGCACCTCCTGGCGCCCCACGGCCAAGGGTGAACTCACCAACACGCAGACGCTGCTGTTCTCAGGCGCGCTGTGCGGGTTGGGCAGCTTGGTCCTGTGGGTGTGGGTGAATCCGCTGACCATGTGGCTCACCTTCGCCACCTTCGTGGGCTACGCGGTGGTCTACACGGTGGTGCTCAAGCCGCTGACGCCGCAGAACATCGTCATCGGCGGGGCCTCGGGGGCCATGCCGCCTGTGCTGGGCTGGGCTGCGTTGCGCAACGACGTGGGCCCCGAGGCCATCGTGCTGTGCCTGATCATCTTCCTGTGGACCCCGCCGCACTTCTGGGCCCTGGCGCTGTACCGCACCGAGGACTACCGGCGCGCCGGCCTGCCCATGCTGCCGGTCACCCACGGGCCGGAGTTCACCCGACTGCAGGTGCTGCTGTACACGCTGGTGCTGTTCGCTTCCACCTTGCTGCCCTTCATCATCGGCATGAGCGGGTTGATCTACCTGGCCAGCGCGGTGGTGCTGGGGGTGATGTTCATCCACTACGCCTGGCAGCTGTGGCGGCATTACAGCGACGCCCTGGCGCGCAAGACCTTTCGTTTTTCGATCTGGCATCTGTCACTGCTGTTCGCCGCGCTGCTGCTGGACCATTACCTGGGCCCCGTGCTGCAGGGGCTGATGCAGTGAGGCCTGGGCTGAACCGTCACCGCCGTCGGTGGATGGGCCTGGGTGCGGCGGCGCTGGCCTGCATGGCAGCGCTGAGCCTGAGCGGCTGCGACCGCGCCAGCACCCCGAGTTTCAAGGGCATTGACATCACGGGTGCCGACTACGCCCGGGAACTGTCGCTCACCGACCCGGACGGTAAACGTCGCAGCCTGGCCGAGTTCAAGGGCCGCGTCGTGGTCGTCTTCTTCGGCTTCACCCAGTGCCCGGACGTGTGCCCGACGACGATGGTGGAACTGGCGGCGGTGAAGAAGCAACTGGGGGCGGACGGCGATCGGGTGCAGGGCCTCTTCGTCACCGTGGACCCCGAGCGCGACACGCCCGAGCTGCTCAAGGCCTATGTGGACAACTTCGACGCGGGTTTCGTGGCGCTGCGGGGCTCACCGGAAGAGACCCTGGCTGCGGCCAAACACTTCAAGGTGTTCTTTGCCAAGGTGCCCGGCAAGACCGATGGCAGCTACACCATCGACCACACCGCGGGCTCCTATGTGTTCGATCCCCAGGGCCGCGTGCGCCTGTTCACCCGCCACGGCACCGGGCCCGATGCCCTGGTCCACGACCTGAGGCTGCTGCTGGACGGCAAGTAGGCGGCGCGCTGGTCACAGCAGGTCCGCTGAAATGCACAACGGCCCGTCAGGGCCGTTGCTTTGAGGCTGGTTCGCAGGGCGGGGTCAGACCGCCGCCTCGATGGCCTTGCGCATCTTCTTCATCGCGGCCACCTCGATCTGGCGGATGCGCTCGGCGCTGACGCCGTACTCCGCCGCCAGTTCGTGCAAGGTCATGCCGCCGCTGGCGTCGTCGTTCACCTTCAGCCAGCGCTCCTCGACGATGCGGCGGCTGCGGGCGTCCAGCGCTTCCAGCGCGTGGGCGATGCCGTCGCCGGCCATCCAGTCGCGCTGACGGGCCTCGATGTGGCGCGTGGGCTCGTCGCGGTCGTCGGCCAGGTAGGCGATGGGCGCGAAAGCCTCGTCCTCGTCGTCCCCCTGGGGCTCCAGCGCCACATCCCCGCCCGACAGGCGGGTCTCCATCTCGATCACTTCCTCGGGCTTGACGTTGAGCTCACGCGCCATGCGGTTCACCTCGGCGGGCGTCAGCGTGCTGCGGTGCGTGTCGCCTTCCTCGGCCTCGGCCTTCATGCCCTGCTTCATGGAGCGCAGGTTGAAGAACAGCTTGCGCTGGGCCTTGGTGGTGGCCACCTTGACCATGCGCCAATTCTTCAGGATGTATTCGTGGATTTCGGCCTTGATCCAGTGCAGCGCGTAGCTCACCAGGCGCACCCCTTGCTCGGGGTCGAAGCGCTTGACGGCCTTCATCAGGCCCACGTTGCCTTCCTGGATCAGGTCGCCCTGCGGCAGCCCGTAGCCCAGGTACTGGCGCGAGACGGACACCACCAGCCGCAGGTGCGACAGCACCAGTTGCCCGGCGGCCTGCACGTCACCCTGGTCGCGCAGGCGGCGCGCCAGCGAACTCTCTTCCTGTGCCGTCAACATCGGCAGCCGGTTCACGGCGCTGATGTAGGCGTCCAGGTTGCCAAGGGACGGCACCAGCGACCAGGGGTCGCGCACGGCAAGGGCGTTGGCAGTGAAAGTGCTCATAGACCTCTCAGTGTTTACCCTGATCTTCAGGGGTGAAAGGATATTAGCACTCTCGGACCGAGAGTGCTGATTGACGTGGCGCAAGTGAACGGTGGAATCAGGGTGTATGTCACGGTCTTTTGCGAGCGTCTTGTTGAACCGCCCCGGGTATCGCGGGAGCTGGTAGCGACAAGTGGTCAACTCTTCAATGCAGCGCAGCTCGTCACCTTTGGCCCCCTGGGGCGAGCGACATTGAACACCCCCTTCGTCCACTACGCTGGCCTTTCGCCCCGGCTTTTCGTCACCGAACGGGGCGGGCGGGGGATCAGTGGTAATCGTCTTCCCGCTGATGGCGCAGCGCCAGGATCAGCACCACCTGGGCGGCCTGGATCTCGTACAGGGCCACGTAGCCTGTGGCGCCCAGCGGGATCAGCAGTTCCCGCAGGAACGGGCTGTCGGCTGCCTTGCGGTAGGCGAATGGCGCCAGGGCGAGGTGGCGCTCGACGGTATCGCAAAGGCGGTCGATGACCGCCTGCGCGGCGTCGAAGTCCTCGGTGGTCCTGGCCCGTTCAAGGAGGAAGTCGAACAGCCGAAGCAGATCCTGCCGTGCCGCTTCGGCGTACCGCACCTCGAACATGCGGTCTACCCCAGCACGGCCTTGCGTCGCCTGTCCAGGCGTTGCTGCAGTTCGGCATGGACGGCTGCGGCCGGGTGGGTGGCATGGCCTTGTTGCGTTTGCGCGCGCGCGTGCAGGCCCCGCGCCAGGAACTCTTCGTTCAGGCGCCGGCGCTGGATGGCTTCGCGCAGCGCGGTCTCGATGAGGCTGGAGAGGGTCTCGCCCTCCCGCAGCACGCTTTCGGCGGCCTGGCGCAAATCGGGTTCCACGCGCAGGGAGGGCAGGGTGGCGGTCTTCACGGGATGCGTTGCAGTTGCGTTGCGATGTCGGATCATAGCCCTGTGGTCTGTGATGCGGCGGCACAGGGCGATGGCGCACCGCGCGTGCACGCTGCAAGCCTCGGCCCTACAGTGACCACATGTGGAAAGCACGAACACACCTTATGCCGCAGGGGCCCCGCTGGGGCCGTTGGGGCTTTTGGGGCTTTTGGGGCCGTTCGGGCCGTTCGAGCCATTCCGGCCATTGGGGCCGTTCGAGCCATTCCGGCCATTCGGGTCGTGGGGGATGGTGGGCTCTGGGCGTGTTGCTTGCTTCCGCCACGCTCGCCTTTCCTGCGCTGGCCGGCGAGCATGTCACCGTGCCGGCAGGTCCGGGCGCGGCGCCCGAGCCGGTGTTCATGTCCACCGCCGCGGAGCGCCAGCGCGATGGCGTCACCATCGTGCTGCGCGATCATGATCCGGTGACGGACACGGTGCTCATCGCGGCCTGGCCGGCGTTCGGCTTCACGGTGTGCGACCGGCAGCCGCTGCGCCTGTTCAATGCCGCCGCCGAGGTGCTGGAGGTGCCGGCCGCCGACGGCCATCTGGCCTGCCTGGGGCGGATTCCGGCGCGCTGGGTGCGTGAGACGTTGGTGGCGCGCGTGCCGATGTTCAACGCCCCCGCCCGGTCCGCACAACTGGACACCACGACCCTGCAACTGGAGCGGCTGCGTCCGCGCACACCCTGACATGACCACACCCTGCGTGACGACCGAGCGCGACGGCCACGTGCTCACCCTCCATCTGCACCGCCCTAAGGTGCGCAATGCCGTGGACGGCCCGACGGCGGCGGCGCTGCTGCAGGCCTTCGAGGCCTTCGAGGCCGATGACGCCCTGCGGGTGGCCGTGCTGCACGGCCAGGGGGGCACGTTCTGCGCCGGGGCCGACCTGAAAGCCCTGGGCGACCCGGCGCGGCACAACTTCGTCGAGCCCACCGGCAGCGCCCACGGCCCCATGGGGCCCACGCGCATGGTCTTCTCCAAGCCGGTGATCGCGGCCATCGAGGGCCACGCCGTGGCAGGCGGCCTGGAACTGGCCTTGATGTGCGATCTGCGGGTGGCCGCCCGCAGCGCCGTGCTGGGGGTGTTCTGCCGCCGCTGGGGCGTGCCCCTGATCGATGGCGGTACGGTCAGGCTGCCCCGCGTGGTGGGCATGGGCCGGGCGCTGGACCTGATCCTCACCGGGCGCGCCGTGCCTGCCGAGGAGGCCCTGTCCATGGGCCTGGTCAACCGGGTGGTGGAGGACGGGCAGGCCTTGGCCGCAGCCCAGGCGCTGGCGGCGCAGATCGCCGGCTTTCCGCAGGCCTGCCTGCGCGCGGACCGGGCCTCGGCCCATGCCCAGTGGGGTCTGCCGCTGGACCTGGCCTTGCAGCAGGAAGGGGCCGGCGGCTATCCCGTGGTGGAGGACGAGGGGCTGCAGGGCGCCGCCCGGTTTGCCGCCGGCGCAGGCCGGCATGGCGAGCCAGCGTGACGACGGCGGGGCCGCGGCGCTGGCGCCGCGCGCTGATCAGCCTGGTGGCGCTGGCCGGGCTGCTGGCCTTGCTGCTGGCGGGGCCGCTGTCGGTGATGGCCTCCGGCACGGTGGACCTCAGCACGCCGTGGTACGCGGCGCGGCAGGACCGGACGGGGCAGGCGCCCGATCCCGCCCTGGAGCGGCAGGCCGTGGTCCAGGTCTACGGGGCCCGGGCGATGCGGTGGCGCGGGGCGTTCGCCATCCACCCCTGGATCGCGGTCAAGCGTGAGGGGGCGGCGGCCTACACCACCTACCAGGTGATCGGCTGGCGCGCCATGCGCGGCGGGCAGGCCCTGGTGACCACCGAGGGCGCCGAGCCTGATCGGCACTGGTACGGTGCGCCCCCGCAGTTGCTGGTCGAGCATCGTGGGCCGCACGCGCAGGCGCTGATCGACCGCATCGAGTCTGCCGTGCAGCGCTACCCCTGGCCGGACCGCTACCGCGCCTGGCCCGGGCCGAACAGCAACACCTTCGTGGCCTGGGTGGCGCGCGACGTGCCGGGCCTGGGGCTGGACCTGCCCCCCACCGCCATCGGCAAGGACTGGCTCGGCCCTGCCACCTGGGTGGCACCGGCCCCCAGCGGCACGGGCTGGCAGGTGTCCTTGTGGGGCTTGGCGGGGGCCACGCTGGCGCGCGAGGAAGGGCTGGAAGTGCAGTTGCTGGGATTGGCCTTTGGCGTGGACGTGAATGACGCGCGCTTGCGACTGCCCGGCTGGGGCCTCCCATAATCCGCGGCCATGAAAACGGTCTCATCTCACTTGCTGCGCACCTTCGTCACTGGCGCGTTGGCGGCGTTGCCGCTGGCCGCCACGGTGTTCGTGTTCTGGTGGGCGGTGAGCCTGCTGTGGCGCTGGCTGGGCCCGGGCAGTGCGATGGGTTCGGTGCTGGGCGGCATCGGCCTGGGCGTGACCGGGTCAGAACTCGTGGGCTACTTGATCGGCCTGGGCATCGTGGCCTTGGCCATCCTGCTGCTGGGCGTGTTGATCGAGCGTGCCATCGGCCGCAGCATGGCGCTGCTGGTGGACCGGCTGCTGCGCCGCATTCCGCTGGTGCGCACCGTGTGGGATCTGGCGCAGCGCATGGTGGGCCTGCTGCAGCAGAACCCCGCCGGCAGCGCCGAAGGCGGCGCACGCTCGCTCACGCCGGTGTGGTGCCACTTCGGCGGGCCGGGCGGCGCGTCGGTGCTGGCGCTGTTGTCCAGTTCCGAGCCCGTGGACGTGGCCGGCCGCGCCTGCCTGGCGGTGCTGGTGCCCACGGCGCCCGTGCCCATTGGCGGCGGCCTGCTGTTCGTGCCCCAGGAGTGGGTGAGCCCGGCCGAGGTGGGCGCCGAAGCCCTGACCAGCATCTATGTCTCGATGGGCGTCACGGCGGCGCAGCATCTGCCGCGCCCGGAACCGCCGCCTGCCGTGCCGCCAGCGCTTTAGGAGCCGACCCCGGGTGTCGGGCCTGGATTGAAAAAGTTTGTGGAGGTGAACGCCGTTGGCGGCAGGGTGCGGCTTCCCGCCCGCAATTGACGCTTCAGCACGAAGTCGTACAGCATGGGGTTGTGGCGCCGGATGCGCACCAGCGGCTCTACGGCCGTGGCGGTGATCAGCCCCTGCTGCGCCAGTTCGGGCGTGGAGAACAGCGGCATGATGCCCGGCAGCGGATAGTCCGATCCGTTGAGCAGCCGCCCCTGCCAGTCGGTGGCACCGCGCTCGATGGTGCGCTTCAGGTCGCCTGCGCGGGCGCGTTGCGTCATGGCCGAGAGGTCGCCGAACAGCCGGCCTTCGAACTTCGGGTCGTCCATCAGGCGCTCGAAAAGCTTGAAGTTGCTCACTGGCGAAGCATTGGCGCCGCCGTCCAGGTCCTTTCCGTCGCCCATGGAGGCGCAGTGCGCCACCACCACGCGCACGCCGTGTTCGAGCGCGCGGCGCAACTTCAGAGGGTTGCCCAGCGCGTCGTCACCGGGAGCGGCGCGCTCGTCGCCAGCATGCGTGATCAGTGGCAGGTTCAGCCGGGCCATCGCGGCGAAGAAGGCGTCGCACCGCGGCGACGCGGGGTCTATGCCCTGCGTGGCGGGTATCCATTTCACCGCCCGTGCGCCCAGTGCATGCACCCGCGCCAGCTCTGTCAGCGCATCGGTGCGGTAGGGGTGCAGCGAGGCGGCCCACCAGAAACGTCCGTCGGCACCTTGAGCCACGGTGGCGCAGTAGTCGTTGCTCACCCACACATGCGTGCGCTCGCGGTCAGGGCGTCCGGCCTCGTCATGGAATCCGTCCAGCGCCAGCAGCAGCACGCGCGCCCCGGGCGCAAAGTCCTGCAGCAGCGCCTTCAGCCGGGCCACGTAGGCCTGGTCCACGCCAGGTTCCTGCACGCAGGAGGCGTTCTGGAAGAACCTGCGCTGGGCCCAGGCCAGCGGCCAGCGCCAGGAGCCTTCAGCCTCGTTGAAGCCGGCGCCGTGCTGGAAGACCTCGTGCAGCGGCAGTCCGTCCACGTGAGGGTGCACGGGCGAACGGATGGCGTCTCCGGTGCCCAGCAAATGCACGTGCATGTCCATCACCTGGGTGGCGTCCAGCCCTGCCCAGGCGTCGCGCACCACGCCGTGGCGGGCCAGCTCTGGCGGAAGCACCCCAGCGCAAGGGTTCAGCAGGCCCTCGTCGGGCCAGGCGCCCCCTGCGGCCATGCCGAGCGCGGCGACGACGGCGCCCGCGGCGCCCAGGGTCAGCAGTCGGCGTGAGGGGTCCATGGGGTGGTGGATTCTGCACAAGTGGCCGCCCCGCCCGGCCGCAACCCCACGGCCCGCGGGGACGGCTTCATGGGCGTGACGTCATGTGGCTGGCGTCGGTCCGTCGGGCTACAGTCGAGACGGTGCGTGGGTTGGCGGGCTCACCGACAGTGAGCAGCGGCCGCGCCTCGGGGTTGGCGGCGCGAGCTTGCGCGCAGAAAGGCATGCATGGGCGACAGCATCACGCTCCCGCTGTGGCTCTTCGCCATCATCGCGGTGCTGGCCGCCTGGGCGGCGGGGGTGCTGATCCTTGCGCCGGGCATGCGCTGGTTCTTCCGACGGCGGATCAACAACGTGATCCGTCAGGTGGGGCAGAGGCTGGACGTGGAGCTGCCCACCTTCAAGCTCACGCGCCGGCAGGTGCTGATCGATCGCCTGTTCCACGACCCCAAGGTCCAGGCCGCCGCCGCGGCACGCGCCGCGGAGACGGGCGAGCCGTTGTCGGCCGTCTGGCGCCGGGTGGATCTGTACGCCCGCGAGATCGTGCCCTCGTTCAACGCTTACCTGTATTTCCGCATTGGCTACGCCGCCGCGCGGGCGCTGGCCCGCGTGATGTACCGGGTGCGGCTGGGCTACATGGATGCCGAGTCCTTCGCCCGGGTGGATCCGCGATCGGCCATCGTGTTCGTCATCAACCACCGCAGCAACATGGACTACGTGCTGGTGGCCTTCCTCGCGGCGGAGCGGGCCGCGCTGTCCTACGCCGTGGGCGAGTGGGCGCGCATCTGGCCGCTGCAACAGTTGGTCCGCGCCATGGGAGCCTACTTCGTACGCCGCAATTCAGGCGATGCGCTGTACCGCACCGTGCTGGCGCGCTACGTGCAGATGGCCACCTCGGGCGGGGTCACGCAGGCCATGTTTCCCGAGGGCGGCCTGACCACCGATGGCAAGCTGCGGCCACCACGCTTCGGCCTCCTGGACTACATGCTCAAGGGGTTCGACGAGCGCGAGGGCGAAGACCGGCGCGACCTGGTGTTCATCCCCGTGGGCCTGAATTACGACCGCGTGCTGGAGGACCGCACCCAGCTGCTGAAGCTGGACCGCCTCTCGCCAAGGCCTGGCAAGGCGGCCGGGGCGTGGAAGACGGCAGCCTTCGTCGCCGAGCAGCTGTGGCTGGCGCTGACGCGCCGCTGGTACCGTTTCGGCTACGCCTGCGTGAACTTCGGCACGCCCATTTCCATGCGGGCCTGGGCGAGCGAGCGCGGCTTGCACTTCCCGGACCTGGACGAGGCGACGCGCCGGCAGGCCGTTTCACAGGTGGGTGCGGAGTTGATGGAGCGCATCTCGGCTGTGATCCCGGTGCTGCCGGTGTCGGTGGTGGCGCGCGTGCTGGTGAAGTCTCCCGGGCAGGCCTTCAGTGCGCTGGAGCTCAAGGCCGCGGTGCACGCAGAGATGGAAACCCTGGCCGCGCGCGGCGCGCGCATGTACATCCCGCGAGAGGATCAGGATTACGCCTTTGACGTCGGCCTGCGCATGCTGCAACTGCGGCGCATCGTTCAGGCGGCTGACGGCCTGTACCGCGCCGTTGCCGGCGAGGAGGCGGTGCTGGCCTACTACGCCAACGCCATTGCCCACCTGGACGCAGGGCCGGCCGGTGCCGCGAGCGCCGCGGTCGCAGAGCCCGCCTGAGAGCCGCCCGCTGTCAGGTGGACCCCCGACGCGCCGGCCCTCAAACCCGGCGGCGTTCTGGTGTTCCGACCTGCGTCCACTCACGCCTGCTGCAGCGAAAGCCGCACGCGGGTGGTGTCGGGGTCGTCGTGCGCAGGATCCACCTCGAAGCCCAGGTGCCGGGCCAGCTCCAGCATGCGCTCGTTCTCCTTCAGCACGTCGCCCACCATGCGCCGCGTGCCCCGGTTGCGGAAGTGGGTGATGAGCTTGCGCATCAGCAGCTCGCCCAGGCCGCCGCCCTTGAGGTCGGAGCGCACGACGATGGCGAACTCGGCCTGCTCGTTGTCGGGGTCGGCCACGGCGCGGGCCACGCCCAGCGTTTCCTCCCGGCCTGCTGTGTCCGCGACGGTGGCGATGAAGGCCATCTCGCGCTCGTAGTCGATCTGCGTCAGCCGCGCCATCTCGGTGTGGCCGATGCTGCGTCGGCTGTAGAAGAAGCGCAGGCGCATGTCCAGCGGGTCCAGGCGCTCGACGAAAGCGGCGTGCTGGGGTTCGTCCTCGGGCCGGATGGGGCGCAGCACCAGCGGCCGGCCCTGCCAGGTCACGGTCTCCACCAGTTCCTGCGGGTAGGGCCGGATGGCAAAGCGCTGGGCGCCCCCGGGGCCGGTGGCGCTGACGCGCACCCGGGCGTCCAGCGCCAGGGCCCCCTGGGCGTCGCACAGCAGCGGGTTGATGTCGATCTCGGCGATGCGCGGCTCGCTGGCCAGCAGTTGGGAGACCGCCAGCAAGGTACCCACCACGGCGTCGATGTCGGCGGGCGGCACATCGCGCCAGCCGTGCAGCAGCCGGGCCACGCGCGTGCGCTCGATCAGCGCGCGCGCCAGCGCGGCGTTCAGCGGTGGCAAGGCCACGGCCCGGTCGGCCAGCACCTCCACGGCGGTGCCGCCCTGGCCGAACAGCAGGACCGGGCCGAACTGGGGGTCGATGCTGCTGCCGATGATGAGCTCCAGCGCGCGCGGGCGGCGCACCATGGGCTGGACGGTGAAGCCCTCGATGAGGGCGTCGGGCCGCCGTTGCGCCACGCGCGCCAGCATGGCCTGGGCGGCGGCGGCCACCTCCTGCTCGGACTCCAGGTTCAGCGCGACGCCGCCCACGTCGCTCTTGTGCGAGATCTGGGCGGACAGCACCTTCAGCACGACCGGAAAGCCCAGCGTGCGTGCGGCCTGCACGGCGGCCTGCGGCGTCGGCCCGGCCAGGGTGGTGGCGACCACGGGCACGCCTGCGGCGGCCAGCAGGGCCTTGGCCTCGGGCTCGGTCAGCATTTCGCGGCCTTCGGCCAGGGCCTGGTCGATGACGGCGTCGGGTGTGGCGGGCGCTTGGGCGAGAGCTGGTTGCAGCGGCGGCGTCTGCATCAGCTCGAACTGGTTGCGCCGGTAGGTGGCCAGCATGGAAAAGGCCCGCACCGCGTTTTCCGGTGTGTCGTGGCAGGCGATGCCGGCAGCGTCGAAGATCTCGCGCGCCTGCTGCACCGCCTGCGCGCCCAGCCAGCAGGCCTGCAGCCGGCCGGGGGCCGCGCGCAGCAGCGGGCCGAGTTCGGCCACCAGGGCGCGGGCGATGTCGGCACTGGGCACGATGGCGGTGGGGGCGTGCATGAAGAGCACGGTGCCGCTGCCCGGCGCCTGCAGCAGGGTGCGCAGGGTGTGGACGTAGCGCTCCACGGGGGCGTCGCCGATGATGTCCACGGGGTTGGCGCGCGACCAGTTCGGTGGCAGGCCGGGCTCCAGCGCCGCCTGCAGGGCCGGCGTCAGCGGCGCCAGCGCCACCCCTTCGCGGGCGCAGGCATCGGCGGCCAGCACGCCGGCACCGCCGCCGTTGGTCACCAGCATCAGGGCGTCGGCGGCGGGCGCCAGCAGGGCCGCGTCGCTGACGATGGGGCCCTTGAAGTGCGACAGGGTCTCGGCGGCGTCGAACAGGTCTTGCAGCGTGTCCACGCGCAGCATGCCGGCGCGGCGGATGGCGGCGTCCAGCACCAGGTCTGAGGCGGCCAGTGCGCCGGTGTGCGAGGCCGCAGCCGCCTGGCCCTGGGCCGAGCGCCCGGCCTTGACGATCAGCACCGGCTTGTTGCGCGCGGCGGCACGTGCCGCCGACATGAACTTGCGCGCCCCCTCCACCGATTCCGCGTACAGCAGGATGGCGCGCGTGTGCGGGCAGCCGGCCAGCCAGTCCAGCAGGTCACCGAAGTCCACGTCGGCGTGCTCACCCAGCGAGATGCAGTGCGAAAACCCGATGCCGCGCCCGGCCGCCCAGTCGAGCATGGCGGTGACGAGCGCGCCGGACTGCGACACGAAGGCCAGGGCGCCGGGGCGGGCGTCCACGTGCGCGAAGCTGGCGTTCAGGCCGATGTGCGGCGCCAGCAAGCCCAGGCAGTTGGGCCCCAGGATGCGCAGCAGGTGGCGCCCGGCGGCATTGAGCATGGCCGCCTTGGTGGCAGCGTCCAGCCCGGCGGTCAGCACCACGGCGGCGCGCGTGCCGCGCGCGCCCAAGGCCTCGATCAGGCCCGGCACGCTGGCCGGTGGGGTGCAGATCACCGCCAGGTCCGGCGCCTGCGGCAAGGCCGCCACGTCGGGAAAGCAGACGTCGTCCCCCAGACGCTCACGCCTGGGGTTCACCGGCCAGCGCGGGCCCGTGAAGGGCGCTTGCCGAACGTTGCGCCAGACGGTGGCCCCCACGCTGCCGGGGCGGTCGGACGCGCCGAAGACGGCCACGCTGCGGGGGGTGAGAAGCTGGTCGAGGTGGCGGATGGTCATGGGCTGGCGGACGCGGTTCGCGGCGAGGCTGAGTCAGGGCAGGGCAGGGCAGGGCAGGGCTGGCAGAGCGTCAGGCTGGTGTGTGCCGCCCGAGTGTCTCGCTGGAGTGTGCCGCTTCACGGCTTCACGAAGATGACGAAGGCCTGTCTTGCGCCTGGGCAATCCGGGCCCGTGCGCAGCCGCTACGGTGTGGGCTTCGCGCGCCCAGTCCATCGATGCCCCATCTTCCCCGCAACCACCTGACCCAGCGCACCTATGCCATGGTGCTGGCCGGTGGCCGCGGCAGCCGCCTGCAGCACCTGACGGAGGGCCGGGCCAAGCCAGCGGTGCCATTTGCGGGGCAGTTGAAGATCATCGACTTCACGCTCAGTAACTGCGTGAACGCCGGCATCCGCCGCATCGGCGTGCTCACGCAGTACAAGGCCCAGAGCCTGATCCGGCACATTGAGCGGGGCTGGGGTTTCCTGTCGCACTCGCTGGGCGAGTTCATCGACATCGCGCCGGCGCAGCAGCGCCACGGCGAGGGCTGGTACGACGGCACGGCCGACGCCGTGTGGCAGAACCAGGGCCTGATCCGCGAGGCGCGCCCCGACCACGTGCTGGTGCTGGGGGGTGACCACGTCTACAAGATGGACTACTCGGTGATGCTGCAGGAGCACGTGGTCCGCGGCGCGGAGTTGTCCGTGGCCTGCATCGAGGTGCCGCTGGCCGAGGCCTGCGGGCTGGGCGTGATGGCGGTGGACGAGGACGAGCGCATCGTGGCCTTCGAAGAGAAGCCGGCCTGCCCGACACCACTCCCATCGAGCCCGGGGCGGGCGCTGGCCAGCATGGGCGTGTACGTCTTCAATGCCGACGTGCTGTTCGCCGAACTGGCCCACGACGCGGCCGATGTGATGTCCACGCACGACTTCGGACACGACCTGATCCCGCAGCTGATCGGGCAGCGGCGCGTCTATGCCCACCGCTTCGCGCGCAGCTGCATCAACTCGGTGGAAGGCCAGCCCTACTGGCGCGACGTGGGCACGGTCGATGCCTACTGGGAGGCCAACATGGACCTCACGCGGGTGCTGCCGGAGTTGAACCTGTACGACGACACCTGGCCCATCCTGAGCCAGATTCCGCAACTGCCGCCAGCCAAGTTCGTGTTCGACGAGGACGGCGGACGCCGCGGCTACGCGGTGGATTCGCTGGTGGCCAGCGGCTGCATCGTCAGCGGCGCGGTGGTGCGGCGCTCGGTGCTGTTCTGCAAGGCGCGGGTGGACGAGGGCAGCGTGGTGGAGGACTCCCTGGTGCTGCCCGACACCCGCATCGGCCGCGGCGTCACCCTGCGCCGCGCCATCGTGGACAAGCGCTGTCGGTTGCCGGACGGCTTCACGGCGGGTGTGGACCGGGCGGCCGACCTGGCGCGTGGCTTTCACGTCAGCCCATCGGGCATCACGCTGGTGACGCAGGAGATGCTGGAAGGCGGGCTGGCCCAAGTGGGCGTCGGGGCCCCCTCGGGCATCTGCCGGGCCCTCGCGTAGCGCACCGGCCGCGCCCGGCACACCGCCCAGGCATCATGCGGCCATGCGCCGCTTTGCCGACCTGTTCCAGCTGCTGGATGCCAGCACGGCCACCACGGCCAAGGTGGCGGCCATGGTGGACTACTTCACCCAGGCGCCGCCCGAAGACGCGGCCTGGGCCGTGTACTTTCTGGCCGGCGGCAAGCCGCGCCAGGTGGTGCCCACGGCGCTGCTGCGCGAGACGGCCTGCGCCGTGGCCGGCATCGACGACTGGTTGTTCGACGAGTGCTACCAGGCCGTGGGTGACCTGGCCGAGACCATCGCGCATGTGCTGCCGCCGCCTGCACGGGGCAGCAGCGAGGGCCTGAGCCAGTGGGTGACGCAGCGCCTGCTGCCATTAAAGGGCCTGGCCCCGGACGAGCAGGCGCTGCGCCTGCGCGCTGCCTTTGACGAACTGGACGCACAGGGTCGATTCCTGCTGGTGAAGCTGATCGGCGGCGGCTTTCGCGTGGGGGTGAGCAAGTTGCTGGTGCAGCGTGCGCTGGCGCAGGGCGCCGGTATCGACCCCAAGGCCGTGGCCCAGCGCATGATGGGCTACACCGACGCGCGGCACACGCCCAGCGCGCAGCGCTTCCAGGCCCTGGTGGCGCAGGACGGGGCGATGACGCTGGAGGCCGGCCATCCCTACCCCTTCTTCCTGGCGCACGCGCTGCCGCAAGCGCCGACCGACGCGACCCTGGGCCCGGTGACCGACTGGCTGGTGGAGTGGAAATACGACGGCATCCGCGCCCAGGTGGTGCGCCGCGCCGGCCAGGTGTGGATCTGGTCGCGTGGGGAGGAACTGATGACCGAGCGCTTCCCCGAGCTCGAAGCCGCGCTGCGCACGCTGCCCGAGGGCACCGTGCTGGACGGCGAGGTGCTGGCCTGGCTGCCGGGGCAGGACCAGCCCGCGCCCTTCGCCCTGCTGCAACAGCGCATCGCCCGCAAGCTGCTGACCAAGAAGGTGCTGGCGCAGGCGCCGCTGCGCTTCGTGGCCTACGACCTGCTGGAGCACGAGGGCCAGGATCTTCGCGGCCTGCCGCAGCAGGTGCGGCGCGAGCGCCTGAGCGCCTTGCTCGCGCAGGCCGACCTGCCGGCCCTGCCGGAGGGGACGCCGTGGACCCTGTCACCCGAGGTGGTGGTGGCCGACTGGGCGGCCTGCGCCGCGCTGCGCGAGACGGCGCGGGGGCGCGGCGTGGAGGGCTTCATGCTCAAGCACCGCAGCGCGCGCTACGGCAGCGGCCGAACCAAGGCCGAGGGCACCTGGTGGAAGTGGAAGGTGGACCCGCTGAGCGTGGACGCGGTGCTGATCTATGCCCAGGCCGGCCACGGCCGTCGCGCCAGCGTCTACACCGACTACACCTTCGCCGTGTGGAGCCGCGCGCCGAAGGACGCAGCCGAGGCTGCTGCCGTGGTGGAAGCCATCCGGCGGCGTGAGCCGGCCCGGCCCGACGGCCTGCAGCTGGTGGCCTTCGCCAAGGCCTATTCCGGCCTGAGCGACGCCGAGTTCGCCCGCGTGGACAAGGTCATCCGCGCCACCACCCTGGAGAAGTTCGGCCCCGTGCGCAGCGTGGCCCCCAGCCTGGTGTTCGAGCTGGGTTTCGAGGGCCTGAACGCCAGCCCGCGCCACAAGAGCGGCATCGCGGTGCGCTTCCCGCGCATGCTGCGCATCCGCGACGACAAGTCGCTGCACGAGGCGGACACGCTGCAGACCTTGCGGGCCCTGATGGGTTGATGTTCCGCTCAGGCGCGCAGCACGGGCTGCCGGCGTGCCAGCAGTCCCAGCAGCGGCAGCAGGGCCAGGCCCACGCCCACGGCCAGCACGGCCTGCAGCGGCGCCAGCGCAGCGAAGGAGAACACCGCCTGCAGCGCGGGCACCTCCAGGGCGCACAGCAGCAGCAGCGAGGTGCCGCCCAACACCGCCCACAGGGCCCGGTTGGGCCGGTTCAGGTGCGCCCACAGGCCGGCGCTGAACGACCGGTTGGCCAGCACCAGCGCCCCCACCGCTGTCACCAGCGCGGTGAACACCGCTGCACGCACCTGGGCGCTGTCCACCCCGGCCTGCCACAACCCGACATACAGCGCACCCACGGCCCCCAGCGCGGCCGCACCCTGCCACAGGCCCAGGCGTACCAGTGCACCCGAGACCACGGGTGCGGCCGGGTCCCGCGGTGGACGGGCCATCACGTCGTCCTCGTCGTCCTCGGCCTCGAAGACGATGGCGCACACGGGGTCGATCACCAGTTCCAGGAAGGCGATGTGCACGGGAGCGAAAAGTGGCGGCCAGCCGGCCAGCAGCGGCATCAGCGCCAGGCCCGCGATGGGCACGTGCACGGCCAGCACGAACACCATGCCCTTGCGCACGTTGTCCAGGATGCGCCGGCCCATGCGCAGGCCCTTGACGATGGCGCCGAAGTCGTCTTCCATCAGCACCAGGCTGGCGGCCTCACGCGCCACGTCGGTGCCGCGCCGGCCCATGGCAATGCCGATGTGCGCGGCCTTCAGCGCCGGGGCGTCGTTCACGCCGTCGCCCGTCATGGCCACGACCTCGCCGCCGGCTTTCAGGGCCTGCACCAGCTTGAGTTTTTGCTGCGGCATCACGCGGGCGAAGACGCTGGTGCGCAGCGCCCGCTCGCGCAGCGCGGCCTCGTCCATCGCCTCGATGTCGGCGCCGGTGAGCACGCCGCCCGTGGTGTCGATGCCAGCCTCGGCCGCGATGGCCAGCGCGGTGCCCGGGTGGTCGCCCGTGACCATGGCCACGCGCACGCCGGCCCGCCGGCACTCGGCCACGGCGGCAGGCACCTCGGGGCGCAGCGGGTCGGCCAGGGCGACCAGGCCCAGGGGCTGGAACTCGAAGCCGTGGGGCGTGGCGGGCCAGGGCGCGCCGGGGTTGGCGCTATGGGCGGTATGGGCGGTCCGGCCGTTCTGGGCGGTTTGTGTGGTCTGTGCGTTCTGTGCGGTGACCACGGCCCGTGCCACGGCCAGCACGCGCTTGCCGCTGGAGGTGAACTGCCGGGCCGCCTCCTGCCAGACGGCGGCCTGCGCCTCGCTCAGGCGACACAGCAGCGCCATCGCCTCGGGCGCGCCCTTGGCCGCGATGGTGGGTGATTCCTGCCCGGGTGCCTGCCACACATGCGACATGGCCAGCAGTTCAGGCGTCAGGCCCCAGGCATGCACCAGTTCCCAGCCGTCATGGCCATGGGCCGGGTCCAGGTGTTCCTGGCCCAGGGCGTGGAAGGCGCGCTCCATGGGGTCGAAAGGTTCGGGCTGGCTGGCCAGCACCGCGGCTTCGAGCAGCGCGTGGAAGGCTTCGGGCAGCGGGGCGGCCGGCCCCGCGCCGCCGGCTGTCCACACCCGCAGGGCCGGCGGGTCTGCAGCAGCCGGATCCCCAGCCGCCGGGATCTCCAGGTTCGCCACCGGCAGGTCCATCACCGCCAGGTCGGTCACCGCCATGCGGTTCCAGGTCAGCGTGCCGGTCTTGTCCGTGCACAGCACCGTGGCCGCGCCCAGCGCCTCGATGGCAGCCGGCCGTCGCGCCAGCACGCGCTCGTGCGACAGGCGCCATGCGCCCATGGCCATGAACACCGTGAGGATGAGCGAGAACTCTTCGGGCAGCAGCGACATGGCCAGCGTCACCCCGCCGAGCAAGGCGGCCAGCCAGTCCCCTCTTGTGAGCCCGAAGGCCAGGACGAACAGCAGGCTGGCTGCCGCGCCGGCCATGGCGGCCAGGCGCACCAGCCGGCGCGTCTGCAGCGTCAGGGGAGTGTCCGGGGTCTCGATGCTGCCCAGCGCGCGCCCTATGCGCCCCATGGCGCTGGCCGCGCCGGTGGCGGTGACCTGTGCGATACCCTGGCCCTTGACCACCACCGAGCCGGCCCAGACGAAGGGTTGTCCGTCACCGCCAGGCTGGGCGCTGGTGGTCCCCGATGCTGCTTCCGATGCCGCCCCCGGGCTGGCCGGTTCAACGGTACCTTCTTGCTTCGCTGCCTTGCGCACCGGCACGGACTCGCCCGTCAGCAGCGACTCATCAGTCTCCAGGGCGTGGGCCGACAGCAGCACGCCGTCTGCGGCCACACGGTCGCCCTCACCGATCAGCAGCAGATCGCTGCGCACCACCTCGCGGCCGGGAATGCGCAGGCGCTCGCCGCCTCGCAGCACCAGGGCCCGGGGGCTGGCCAGGTCTCGCAGGGCTTCCAGCACGCGTTCGGTGCGCTGCTGCTGCACCACTGACAGCCCGATGGTCACGAGCACGAACAGCCCCAGCAGCAGCGCCTCGTGCACATCGCCCAGCAGCAGGTAGATCGCCACCCCGGCCAGCAGGAACTGCGACATCGGGTCGCGTGCGGCCTCCAGCACGATGCGCCCTAGCGTGCGCCGCCGGCCTCGTGGCAACTCGTTCGGGCCCTCGGCCTTCAGGCGCTGTGCAGCCTCGGCTTCGCTCAGGCCGGTGTGTGGGGGCGGGGGCATCGTGGCCCGATCCTCACGCCCCAGCGGGCCACACGCCCTGTCCTGGATCAAGCTTGGCCTTATCAGGCTGCCCTGCGTCGGACCGCGGTGCCAGACCTATTCAGGGGCGCCCGGCCGCGCGTGCCAGGCCAGGATGGCCAGCACCGCCGTACCGCCCACCAGGGTGACGATGGGGTGGCCGAAGACCAGGGACAGTGACAGCACATTCAGCGCGAGGAAGGCCGGCATCCTGATGGGCCGCCGGCAGTGGCCGGTGTAGGCTGCCCCCAGTCCCGCAATGGCGATCACCGACCCCGCCAGTGCGATGGCGAAAGTGACCGGGTTGAAGTTCACGAACAGCAGCACCGGCGCGTAGACGAAGGCAAAGGGCACCAGGGCCTTGCCCATCGACAGCCTGAAGGCCGTCATGCCCGTGCGCATGGGCTCGCTGCGCGCGATGCCCGCCGCGGCAAAGGCGGCCAGTGCCACCGGCGGCGTGACGTCGGCCAGCACGCCGTAGTAGAAGACGAAGAAGTGCGTGGCCAGCTGCGGCACGCCCAGTTGCGCCAGCGCCGGCGCCACGATGGAGGCCAGGATGATGTAGGTGGGCGTGGTGGGCACGCCCGAGCCCATGATGATGCAGGCCACGGCCGTGAACAGCAGGCCGAAGAGGATGGTGATCTGCTTCAGCTCGAACCAGCCCATCACGTCGAAGGCATGCACCCACTGCGCCGCCACGCCGGAGAGGTCGAGCACGAAGGCCGAGAACTTGAAGCCCATGCCGGTGAGGGTGGTGATGCCGAGCACGAAGCCCACGCAGGCGCAGGCCGCGCCGATGCCCAAGGCCGACTTGCTGCCCATCTCGAAACCCTGGATCAGGGCGCGTGGCGTCACGGCCAGCCCGGTCATGTGCCGGCCCATCGGCCCCAGCAGCTTGGGAATCCAGGAGCAGGCCACCGTCAGCGTGATGCCCCAGAAGGCGGCGAGGAACGGCGTGTACTGCATCAGCAGCAGCGTGACCATCACCACCAGCGGGATGAACAGGTGCCAGGAGCTCTTGAGCACCAGGCCCAGTGACGGGATCTCGCTCGGGTCCATGCCCGCGAGCTTCAGGCGCTTGGCCTCCAGGTGCACCATCCACAGGATGGCGAAGTAGTGCAGCGCGGCCGGCACGATGGCCACGAGGATCAGTTCGTTGTACGGGATGCCCAGGGTCTCGGCCATGATGAAGGCGGCCGCGCCCATGATGGGCGGCGTCACCTGGCCGCCGCAGGAGGCGCTGGCTTCCACCGCGCCGGCAAAGCGCGGCGAAAAGCCCACCTTCTTCATTAGCGGGATGGTCATGACGCCCGTGGTGACGGTGTTGGCAATCGCTGAGCCGGAGATCATGCCGAACAGGCCCGAGGACACCACGCTGACCTTGGCCGGCCCGCCGGCGTAGCGCCCGGCGGCGATGGTGGCCAGGTTGACGAACAGCTGCCCGAGGCCGGTGAGCTGCGCCATGATGCCGAACAGCACGAAGTGGAAGACGAAGGTGGCCACCACGCCCACGGGGATGCCGTAGATGCCTTCGGTGCCCTTGTACAGGTGCGCCACCACGCGCGGCACGCTGTAGCCGCGGTGCGCCAGATCACCCGGCAGGTAGGGCCCGAAGATGCCGTACAGCACGGTGGCCACCGCCAGCAGCGGCAGGAAGATGCCCATGGTGCGGCGCGCGGCTTCCAGCACCATGGCGATGGCGATCACGCCGAACATCAGGTCCAGCGGCGTGTGCTGGCCCGGGCGCTGGATGAAGATGCCCTCGAAGAACACCAGCAGGTAGAGCGAAAAGCTGGCCGCCGTGACGGCGAACACCCAATCGCGCCAGGGAATGTGGCGGTGGCTGCCGTCGTAGGCCTTGAAGGGCAGGGACAGTGCGGCGATGCACAGCATCACCGCGACGAAGGCCCCCTTGGCCGCCACGGGCACTTCAGCGGCCACCGGGTGGCTCAGCAGCCCCCAGCCCAGCAGCAGGTAGAAGGCGGCCAGGCCGGCCGAGACGATCCACTCCCAGGCCCCGGGCAGGCGCTTCTGGCGCGGGAACACCAGGAAGCACAGCCCCAGCACCACCGCCAGGTGGATGGCGCGGTGCGCGATCTCGTTGTGCAGGCCGAAGCCGGCGGTGTAGTAGTGCCAACCCGACAGTCCCACGGCCAGCACGCCCACGATGCCGGCGGACACGCCCACCAGCCGGCGGAAGTTCGACTCGGGATCGAACTGCTCGATGAGGCGGTCGACCTCGTCCTGGTCCGGCGTCTGGGGTGGGGGCAGGGAGGACGTGGCAGTGGTCATCGGGTCAGCTTCTTGTTGATGTGCTCGGTCTTGGGTCGTCCTCAGGGTGCCGGGGAACTGCACCCCACCGCCTCCAGCGCCACGGCAGGGGCTCCCAGGCTGGCCAGCAGCAAGTCGCCCTGTGGCAGCAGCAGACGCATGCGCGGCCCGGCCAGCGCGCGCACCACCAGCGGGTCCACCGGGCGGTGCAGGCTCAGGCGCATGCGGGACGGGCCCAGACGCTCCAGGCGCTCGCCCGGCCCGGGCGCGGCAGGCAGGCCGTAACCCTCACCCTCGAACTCCTCTTCCACCAGCACCGGCGCCGGGGTGAAGCGGTAGCGGTCGATCACGGTGGTGCCGAGCACGGAGTGTTCGAAGGCGATGCGGATCTCGGGGGCCTGGCGGTCCAGCGGCAGGCGTTTGAGTTCGCGCCCGCTGCGGTGCTCGGTCAAGCGCAACTCGCACACTGCGTGCGTCGAGCGGGTGGCCGGGCTTGTTCCTGTTGAGGTGGAAACCGAGGGGGCCACCGGGCCCGCGCCGGCGCCGGCACCCGTCAGGGCCAGCGCGAGCGCGAGCGGCCAGCTCACTTCAGGATGCCCTTTTCCTTGTAGTAACGGATGGCGCCCGGGTGCAGCGGCACGCTGCCCACGGCGGTGGCGGTCTGCAGCGAGATGTTCTTGCCCTGCACGTGCACCTGACCCATGATGGCCGTGTTCTCGTACAGCGCCTTGGTCACCTCGTAGGCCACGTTGTCGCTCACGCCGTCATGCGTGGTCCACACCGCCATCACGGCGATGGTGGGCACGGGCGCGGTCTGGCCCTTGTAGGTGTTGGCCGGCAGTTGCACCTGGGTGTAGTACGGCTGCTCCTTCAGCAGCGCAGCCACCTCGGCGCCGGCCAGCGGAATGATCTTGAGCGCGTGGCTCTGCGCCGCATCGGTGATGGCCGCCACCGGTACGCCGCCGGTGATGAGCGTGGCGTCCAGGTTGCCATCCTTGATCTTGTCCATGGCCTGGCTGAAGGAGGAGCTGTCTTCCTTCACGTCGGTGCGTGCCAGGCCGTTGACGCGCAGCAGGTCGGTCACCAGTTGGTACTGGCCCGAACCGGGCGCGCCCGAGGAGATGCTCTTGCCCTTGAGGTCTTTCACGCCGTTGATGCCGGAGTTGGCACGTGTGACCAGTTGCACCGTCTCGGGGTACAGCGCGCCCAGGGCGCGCAGGTTCTTGATGGGTGCGTTGGCGAACTGCGCCTTGCCGTTGAAGGCCTGGTCCAGGATGTCTGCGGCGACGAACGCCGATTCGATCTCCTTGGTGCCCAGCAACTTGGCATTGCCCACCGAGGCGCCTGCGGCTTCGGCGGTGGCGGCAAACTTCCTGCCGTCCACCGTGGCCTTGTTGGAGATCAGCTGCGCCAGCATGCCGCCCAGCGGGTAGTAGGTGCCGCCCGTGCCGCCGGTGGCGATGCCGAAGAACTGGCGCTGCTGCGCGAAGGTGGTGGCGGCCACGGTGGCCAAAGCGACGCAGGCCACGGCCTGCTTCCAGGTGATGCGCATGGAGAACTCCTCTGTGCGGGTGGAAACCTCGGACCATAAGGGGTTTCGGTGCCTTTGCCCACCGAGGATTCCCCGGGGTCCGGGGGGGGCGGGGAAACGGCGCACCGCTTTGAGTCGCACAGAATCCACCGGCGCAGGCCGTCCACCCCAGAATCCCGGGAGCTTCACCTTGTCTTCTTCTTGCGATGTGCTGGTCATCGGCGCCGGCGTGGTCGGCTGCTCGGTGGCCTTTCACCTGGCCCGGCTCGGCGCCGGCCGCGTCACCGTGCTGGAACGCCGCCAGGTGGCGGCGGGCACGACGGCGCAGTCCAGTGGCATCCTGCGCACGCACTACTCGGTGCCCGAGAACGTGGAACTGGCGCGCCGCTCCTGGCGCGTGTTCGAGGATTTCCCGGGCTACGTGGATGACGACGAGGCCTCGGCGGGGTTGGTGCGCTGCGGCTACCTGATTGCGGCGCCGCAAGGCCTCAAGCGCGAGGCCCTGCAGGCCGCGCTGGTGCGCCAGGCGGCCATTGGCATCCCGGTGGAGCAGCTGACGCCCCAGCAGGCGGCCGATCGCCTGCCCATCGCGCGCTTCGACGATGCAGCCCTGATCGGCTGGGAACCCGAGGCCGGCTTTGCCGACGCCTACCTGGTGGCCACCGGCTTCGCGCGTGCTGCCAGGCGCCTGGGCGTGAAGTTCCACGAAGGGGTGGACGTGACGGGGCTGTGCCTGGAAGGCGGGCGGGTCACGGGGGCGCAGACCTCTGAGGGCCGCATCGATGCCGGCGTGGTGGTCAGCACGCAGAACATCTGGGCGCGCGACATCGAACGCTGGACCGGCATCGCCAGCCCGGTGAGCGCCGAGCGCCACCAGGTGCTGGCGCTCCAGGGGCCGCAGGCCTACACCCCTGCCATGCCGGTGTTCAAGGACCTGGCCTCTCCTGGGATGCTCTACACCCGCAGCTATGGTGGTGCGCAGATGCTGGTCAGTGAGGGTCTGCCCGGGCAGACCCTGACCGAGCCTGATGACCGTCAAGGCGATGTCTCCATGGACACGGTGGCCGAGATCGGCGCGCAGGTGGCCGCGCGCTTTCCCTCCTTTGCCGAGGCGGGTTTGGCGTCGTCATGGACGGGCGTCTACGACGTCACGCCCGATTGGAACCCGGTGCTCGGCCCCGTGCCGGAGTTGCCGGGCCTGGTGGTGGGTTACGGCTTTTCCGGGCATGGCTTCAAGCTCTCGCCTGCCGTGGGTCGGGTGCTGGCCCAGGCTGCGTTAGGTCAGCCCACCGATGTCAGCCTGAACCCCTATGCGCTGGAGCGCTTTCGCGCGGGGCGTCTGCTGGTGGGGAGCTACGGACGCGGCGCCGTGTCCTGAAGGCGCGCCGCTGACGGGCTTCGTGCTTCAGGCCGACTTCGACGCTGCAGCCATCTGCGCTCGCACGGCCTGCGCCACCAGCGGGCTCAGCCGCTGGATCTCCTGCACAAGCTCTGCCGCCAGCGCGAAGTCCGGCTCCGGCGAGCGCATGGCCTTTTCCAGTGCGTCGCAGTGCTGGGACAGCCCTTGGGCTCCCAGGGCCGCGGCGGAGGACCTGGCCTTGTGGCCCAGTTGCGCCAGCCGCTGGGCGTCGCGTGCTGCCAGGGCCTGCTGCAACTCGACCGCGGTCTTGTCCATCATCGATTCGAAGACCTTGACGATGGGCGCCATTGCGGAGGCACTGCCGCGGGTCAAGGTGCGCAGCACCTGGGGGTCCAGGACGTCCTCGACGGGAGGGTGTGCCTCGGGGGCACGCGAAGCTTGGGCAGCGTCAGGCGCGGCTGAGGTTGCGGCAGTGGGAGCCGCCTCGGGAGCGGCGGCCAAGGGCGGTGACTCAGCGGGCTTGTGGCCTGCCCAGCGCGCCACGATGTCCAGGAGTCGCTTCGGCTCCACGGGCTTGGAAACAAAGTCGTTCATGCCGGCGGCCAGGCAGGCGCGCCGGTCCTGGGTGCTGGCGTTCGCCGTCATGGCGATGATGGGCAGGCGGCGCAATCGCTCTTGTGCCCGCAGTCGGCGCGTGGCCTCCAGGCCGTCCATCACCGGCATCTGCATGTCCATCAGCACGCAGTCCACTTCCAAGGTCTGCAACAGGTCCAGCGCCTGCTGGCCATCGCCGGCCAGCTCGACCCGGGCGCCCGTGGCCTGCAGCAATTCACGGGCGACGGCCTGGTTGACGACGTTGTCGTCCACCACCAGCACACGCACGTCCCGCAGCAGCGGCCCCCAGCGCTCGTCCAGGGCGCCGAGGTCGGACTCCCTGGGCTTGGCCGCCGGCATTTGCCCCTTCGGCAGCCGCAGCCGGCACCAGAAGGTGCTGCCTGCGCCGGCCTGGCTGTCCGCGCCCACTTGACCGCCCATGAGCTTGGCCAGTTCGCGGCAGATGGCCAGGCCCAGGCCTGTGCCACCGAACTGCCGGGTGGTGGAGGCATCGGCCTTGTGGAAGGGCTGGAACAACTGGGCGGCCTGCTCGGGCGTCATGCCGATGCCTTCGTCGGCGACCTGCAACACCACCTCCACCCCGTCCGGGCCTTCTGCACCCGCCCGGCCGATGAGGCGCACCACGCCCTTGGAGGAGAACTTCACGGCGTTGCTGGCGTAGTTCAGCAGGATCTGGCGGATGCGCAGCGGGTCGCCCTTGAAGGGCTGCTGCAGGCGTTCATCGAGTTCCACCCGCAACTCCAGCCCCTTTTCCAGGGCAGGTTCCTCCATCAGCCTCACCACGTCGGCGTAGATGGCGGGCAGCAGCAGGTCGACGTTTTCCACCTCCAGCTTGCCGGACTCGATCTTGGAGAAGTCCAGGATGCCGCTGATCAGTTCCAGCAGGTACTTGCCGGAGTCGTGGATGCTGCGCAGGTAGTCCCGCACCTTCGGCGAGGGCGAGGCGCGCAGCGCCAGGTAGGACATGCCCAGGATGCTGTTCATCGGGGTACGCATCTCGTGGCTCATGTTCGACAGGAAGTCGCTCTTGGCCCGGTTCGCCAGCGAGGCCGCCAGGGTGGCTTCCTCCAGCGCCTGGGTGCGATGCTGGACCGTGCTCTCCAGGTTCTGGTTCACCTCCTCCAGCGCGCGCTCAGCCCGCACCCGCTCGGTGATCTCGGTGCGGATGGCGATGTACTGCTCCGGCCGGCCCTTTTCATCCAGCAGCGGCACGATGGTCGCGCTGACCCAGTACAGCTCGCCGGCCCGGTTGCGGTTGCAGATCTCCCCGTGCCAGACCTGGCCCGCGCCGATCACCTTCCACAGGTTCTCGAAGAAGCCCGCCGGTTGCTGGCCCGAGTTGATGATGCGGTGGTTGCGCCCCAGCAGTTCCGCGCGCGGGTAGCCGGTGATGTCGCAGAAGCGGTCGTTGGCGTAGGTGATGTTGCCCGCCAGGTCGGTGATGCTGACGATGGCGTGCTGGTCGAGCGCGAACTTCTGGTTGTCCAGCGCGCGGCGGCTGACTTCGCGCTCGTGCATCAGTTCGGCGATGCGCTGGAACATGGCCACCACGCGCGTGACTTCGCTGGGCGCGCCCTGGGTGTCGATCTGCGAGACCTCCACCCGGCCCGCGGCCAGGGCCTTGTCCAGCGCCAGCAGACGTTCCAGACCGCCCAGCCAGCGCCGCAGCAGGAAACGGATGGCCGCCAGGCCCAGCACGAGGCTGGCCAGTCCGGCGCCGACCAGCAGCACCGCCAGGTTCCACAAGTCGTGGGCCACCGTGTGAGCGTCGAAGGTCAAGCGCAGCACGCCGTAGTCGCGCCCGCCGACCGTGATGTTGCGGTTCACGTCGTACAGCTCTCGCTCGGCCCACTGCACCAGCCAGCCGGGTGGTTGGCCGCGTGGCGGGGTGCGGTTCTCGGTGCGGATGCGGCCGCCTGTGGCGTCGGTGAACTGGCTGGAGCGGAAGACTGAGCCCTGCACGGCCCGGTCCAGCGTCTTGCGCACGGTGTCGTAGTCGCCCATGACGACGCCGTCCTGCACCGCCTGCGCGACGACCTCCACCAGCATCACCGAGGCCCGCTGCGTCTCCTCGACCTGCTGCCGGACCTGATGGCTCAGGAACACGATGAGCCCGATGCCGAGAAAGGTGACCAGTGTGACGGCGTACAGCGCGAAGACCCGGTTCGTCAGCGACTGTGGCCACAGCCGGCCCAGCGCGGCGCTGACAGCGTGCCAGGGTTTGTTCACGCTCAAGGCCTGTGACCTGTCAACGCGATGGCGCAGGGGCCGTCGCGAAGAACTGACGGCAAGGACCCCATGATCCCGCCAACCCCGCCACGCCCGCCACAGTAAAGGAGCGGCGGCGGTGGTCCATGGCGGTGTCTCAGGCGGTGGGAAGAGCCGGGAGCATAGCAAGCCTGCGGCGACCGGCGGCCTCATGCCGGAGCAGGCCGAGGTCGTCGGTGCGGATGTCGGCCGCCCGGCCCAGGACGAGATCGGCCACCACCCGGCCGCTGCCGCAGGCCATGGTCCAGCCCAGGGTGCCGTGGCCGGTGTTCAGGTAGAGGTTCGCCCAGCGCGTGGCGCCGATGAGGGGCGTGCTGTCGGGCGTCATCGGGCGCAGGCCGGTCCAGAACTCCGCGCGCGTCAGGTCGCCGCCCGGAAACAGGTCTTGCGTCACCATTTCCAGCGTCTGGCGCCGGCGCGGGTTCAGCCGCAGGTCGAATCCGCCCAGCTCGGCCATGCCGCCCACGCGGATGCGGTTGCCCAGGCGGGTGAGCGCGATCTTGTAGGTTTCGTCCAGCACGGTGGACTGCGGCGCAAGGGCTTCGTCTTGCAGCGGGATGGTCAGCGAGTAACCCTTGACGGGGTAGACCGGCAGGTCCAGCCCCAGCGGCTGCAGCATCTGCCGGGAATAACTGCCCAGGGCCAGCACCACACGGTCGGCCGACACCACCTGTCCGGGGCTGCCGTCAGGCCCGGCGAGCTCCACGCCCGTGACGGCTGTGCCATTCGTCAGCAGCCTGTTGACTTGGGCGTTGAAGCGGAACACCACGCCCAAACGCTCGGCCTCCTGGGCCAGGCGGCGGGTGAACAGGTGGCAGTCGCCGGTTTCGTCATCCGGCAGGCGCAGGCCGCCGCTCAGGCGCTCGCGGGCGTGGGCCAGGCCGGGCTCGACGCGGGCCAGGCCGTCGCGGTCCAGCACCTCGAAGTCCACGCCACAGTCCTTCAGCACGGCGGTGTCGCGGCCCACCGCGTCCATCTGTGCCTGGGTGCGAAAGACCTGCAGCGTGCCACCCGTGCGGTGGTCGTATTCGATGCCGATGTCCTGACGCAAGGCGCGCAGGCAGTCGCGGCTGTAGCCGGCCACGCGCATCAGGCGCTCCTTGTTGATGGCGTAGTTGGCTGCCGTGCAGTGGCGCAGCATCTGCGCCATCCAGCGCAACTGGAACAGGCTGCCGTCCGGGCGGATGGCCAGCGGGGCATGCCGCTGGAACATCCACTTCAAGGCCTTGAAGGGAATGCCGGGGGCGGCCCAGGGGGTGGAGTAGCCGGGCGAGACCTGACCGGCGTTGGCAAAGCTGGTCTCCAGGGCGGCGCCGGCCTGGCGGTCCAGCACGGTGACTTGCGCCCCGGCGCGGGCCAGGTAATAGGCGGTGGTGGTGCCGATGACGCCGCCGCCCAGGACGATGACCTTCATGCAAACTCCTCTTGAATCTCTGGTGAGACACGAACTTGACCGTTTGAATATGAAGTTTATGGATTGGAAAGCAGCAAACTTTTTGGAATTTATGATGTAGAGCAGTAAAGTCGATCGAAGTCGGGCTCTGGTGCCTTCCTTCCCCCGAAACTTTTCCTGACCATGGCTGAACTCGACCGTATCGACCGCCGCATCCTGGACATCCTGCAGCGCGAGGGCCGTATCTCCATGACGGAGTTGGGCGAGCGCATCGGCCTGTCCACTTCGCCTTGCGCCGAGCGGGTGCGGCGCATGGAGCGCAGCGGCGTCATCATGGGCTACCACGCCCGCGTCGACCCGAAGGCCCTGGGGCGCACGCTGCTGGTGTTCGTGGAGATCACCCTCTCGGCCAAGTCAGGCGAGGTGTTCGACGAAGTGCGCAAGGCCTTGCTGCACATGCCGGAGGTGATGGAGTGCCACCTGGTCTCCGGCAGCTTCGACTACCTGGTCAAGGCGCGGTTGGCCGAGATGGCCGAGTACCGCAACCTGCTGGGCGACATCCTCAAGCGCATCCCGGTGCCATGCCAGTCGCACAGTTACGTGGTGATGGAGGAGGTCAAGGAGACCACGGCCCTGGTGGTGCCCACCTGAAGGCGCGGCGGTGGCGCGACAGGCGGCGCCAACTCCACGCGGCCACCGCCGTGGCCGCCAGAAAGACCAGGGCCAGGCCGGCTGCGATGGCTGCGCGCTGCTGCGGTTCCGCCCACAGCAGCAGGCCAGCGACGCCCAGCCAGATGCCGGTGAACAGCAGGAGCAGGGTCAGCGCGGCGTGCATCCACAGCCGCGCCAGACGCTGCCTCTCGGCCTCGATCTCAAGGGCCACCCACTCCAGGTGGGTGGCGGCAATGCCCGCCGCGCTGCCCAGCAGCCTGCGCAAGACGCTCACCACACCCAGGCGTGCCTTTGCCGGCCGGCCCGGGCGGCGCGGCAAGTGCGCAGCCGCGTGGGCTGGTGCCCGTCGAAGGCAGCCTGAACTTCCAAGATCTTCAGCGCCGCGAGGCCAGAAAGCCGATCAGCAGGCCGGTGGCTGCCGCGATGCCCATGGCGCCATACGGGTGCGCCTGCACCGACTGGTCGGCCTGTTGGGCGGCACGCTTGACCCGCGCCAGCGTGGCCTGGTTCAGCTCGTCAAGCTGGGCGCGCATCTCACGCACCTGCACCGAGAGCTTGTCGCGCACGGCGTTGAATTTCTGGTCACCGCTGTCGGCGGCCGAGCGCAGGTAGGTGTCGATCTCGTCCACCATGTGGCGCAGCTGATGGCTGCTGTCCTGGCTGCCGTCCGTAGGCACGGTGCGGGTGTTCGTTTCCATGGGGAATTCCTTGCAAGGGGTGGGTGGGAAAGGGTGATGGGAGTGCGGTTGGTCGACCGCGCAGCCAGAGCATCGGCCTGTGGGGCCCCGGACGACTTGCGCACACGCAGCGTCGGCGTTGTTTGCGCAGCGGGCTTCCTTCGGGTCAGCCCGGTAGGCAAGCGCGGGGGTTTGTGCTCGACTGCGGGCATGCGAAAGCCGGGCGGTACCGGCTTCACAGCAGGAGACGAATTCCATGCCGATGTTCACCCGCAGTTGCCCTGCCCCTGCTTCTGCCCCTGCTTCTGCCCCTGCCATGCGGACGCCGCGTCGGGCGCTGGCCACCTTCGCCGCCCTGGCCGCGTTCGCCACCACAGCCTCCCTCACCGCGCCGCAGGCCCTGGCCCAGCAGGCCTTTCCGCGTCAACCCATCCGCTTGGTGGTGACCTTCCCGCCCGGGGGCGCGCCCGACATCCTGGCACGCACCTTCTCCGAGAAGGCCAACCTCGGCCAGCCGGTGGTGGTGGACAACCGTCCCGGGGCCGGCGGGAACATCGGTGCCGAGGCGGTGGCCAAGGCGCCGCCGGACGGCCACATGCTGGTGATGGCCACCGTGGGCACGCACTCCATCAACGGGGCGCTGTACAAGAAGATGCCCTACGACATGGTCAAGGACTTCGTGCCCGTGTCGCACGTGGCCAGCACGCCCAACCTGCTGGTGGTGAACAACGACGTGCCGGCGCGCAACGTGGCCGAGTTCATCGCCCACCTGAAGGCCAACCCCAACAAGCTGAGCTTCGGCTCACCGGGTATCGGCTCGTCGGTGCACGTCTCGGGCGAGCTGTTCAAGTCGCTCACCGGCACCACCATGACGCACGTGCCCTACAAGGGCCGCCAGTTCGCCATCCCCGACCTGGTGGGCGGGCAGATTCAGCTGATGTTCGACAACATGCCCTCGGCCCTGCCGATGGCGCGCGAGGGCAAGATCCGTGCGCTGGCGCAGACGGGCGCCAAGCGCTCGCCGGCCGCGCCTGACGTGCCCACCGTGGCCGAGACCGTGCCCGGCTTCGAGGCCACGAGCTGGTTCGCCGTCTTCGCGCCCGCCGGCACGCCGAAGGAGGTGGTGGCGCGCCTGAACCAGGAGATCCACCGCGTGTTCAACCTGCCGGACGTTCAGGCCAAGCTGAAGGCGCTCGGGCTGGACACCTGGCTGTCCACGCCGGAGGAACTCACGCGCTTCCGGGCCGGCGAGATCGCGAAGTGGGCCAAGGTGGTGAAGGACTCGGGCGCGACGGCGGATTGAGCAGCCGGAAACCGACCCCGCCGGGGCCGGTAGGTCAGTCAGGCGGCCCGCCGTTGCCGGGCGTGTGCGCCGGGCCCCTCTGCTGCGCTGCCGTTACAGCAAACGCACCTTCACGCTGCGGCCCTTGACCTTGCCGGCGTTCAGGCGGCGCAGCACCTCGGGGGCGATGCCACGCTCCACCGCGATGTAGGTGGACCACTCGTTGATGCTGATCTTGCCGATCTGCGCGCCGACAAAGCCCATGTCCTTGGTCAACGCGCCCAGCACGTCGCCGGCGCGGATCTTTTCCTTGCGCCCGCCCAGCATCTGCAGCGTGGCCATGGGGGGCAGCAGGGGGCCGGTGGCAGCGCCGCCCGCCTGCCCGGTGAGTTCTGAAAGCGGGTGCCACTCGACCTCGGCCCCTTGGGCGGCCTCGATGCGCCCCACGCGGCCCATCTCCTCCATGCTCGCCACGCTGAAGGCCCAGCCTGGGGCCGGCGCGGCGGGCCCGGGCGCACTGCGTGCGCCTTCGCTGCCGGCGCTGGCTGGGGCTGCGGTCTCTTGCGGCGCGTGCAGGGCCATCCGCCCCACCCGCCCGATGCGGTGCGTGTGCACCTCCACCTCGGGCGAGATGTCCACATTGATCACGGCTTCGAGCTGGCTGATGTCCAGGCCGCGGGCGGCCACGTCGGTGGCCACCAGCACGCTGCAACTGCGCTGCGCGAACTGCACCAGCACCTGGTCGCGGTCACGCTGGTCCAGGTCGCCGTGCAGTTCCAGCGCCACCAGCCCCTGCGCCTGCAGCACGGCCACCAGGTCGCGGCACTGCTGCTTGGTGTTGCAGAAGGCCAGCGTGGACACCGGCCGGTAGTGGTTCAGCAGCAGCCCCACGGCGTGCAGGCGCTCTTGCTCCTGCACCTCGTAGAAGCGCTGGCGGATGGTCTGCGCCGCGTGGCGCTCGGCCAGCTTCACGGTCTGCGGCTCACGCATGTACTTGGCGCCCAGCGCCATCACGCCCTCGGGATAGGTGGCCGAGAACAACAGCGTCTGGCGCACGCGGGGGCATTGGCGCACCACCTGGGCGATGTCATCGGCAAAACCCATGTCCAGCATGCGGTCGGCCTCGTCCAGCACCAGGGTGTTGAGCGCACCCAGCGTGAGTGTCTGCCGCGCCAGGTGATCCAGGATGCGCCCTGGCGTGCCCACCACGACATGGGCGCCATGTTCCAGGCTGGCGATCTGCGGACGCATCGTCGCGCCGCCACACAGCGTCAGCACCTTGATCGAGTCCTCGGCGCGCGCCAGGCGGCGGATCTCCTGCGTCACCTGCTCGGCCAGCTCACGCGTGGGGCACAGCACCAGGGCCTGCACCGCGAACAGCCGCGGGTTGAGGTTGGCCAGCAGCGGCAGCGCGTAGGCGGCGGTCTTGCCGCTGCCGGTGCGGGCCTGAGCGATCAGGTCGCGCCCGGCCAGGGCCAGCGGCAGGGTGGCCGCCTGGATCGGCGTCATCTGCAGATAGCCCAGGCGCTGCAGATTGGCCTGGACATGCGGGGCAAGGGGCAGGCGGGCGAAGTCCAGCTCGCCTGGGGATGGGGCGGGAACGGAGGGGTCGGCCAGGTCAGCGGTCAGGTCAGCGGTCATGTCAGCGGTCATGTGGGATCGGATCGTTCAGAAGGGACGGCCAGCGCCTCGCGCAGCTTGTCCTTGCGGCTCTTGCGCCGGCCCTTGAGGCCGCCCTGCGGGTCCAGGCCCTTGCGCGGGGTGGCCGGGTCGTCCGCCTGTTCCGCCGCAGGCGCCTCAGCCGGCGAAGCCGCGGGCTCGAAGCCCGGCACCTGCTCGCGCGCCACCCGCTGGCCCTGGCGCTTTTCGATCAGGCGGAAATGGGCTTCCTGGGTGGGGTCGTCGGCGGCGATGAAGCTCACGGCCACGCCCGCAGCGCCCTGCCGGGCGGTGCGTCCGATGCGGTGGATGTGCGTGGCCGGCGAGCGTGCGAGTTCGTAGTTCACCACGGCGGGCAACTGCTCGATGTGCAGCCCGCGCGAGGCCATGTCGGTGGCCACCAGCACGCACACGGCGCCGCTGCGGAAGTCCGCCAGCGCACCCGTGCGCGCGCCCTGGCTCAGCTCACCGTGCAGGGCCGCGGCGCGCAGGCCGGCCGCGTTGAGCTTGGCCGCCACATGCTCGGTGGCGTAGCGCGTGGCCACGAACACCAGCACCCGCGTCCAGCCTTCGGTACGGATGAGGTGGCGCAGCAAGGGGGTGCGCTGGGCGGTGTCGACCTGCAGCGCGCGCTGCACCAGGGTGGAGGGCAGCGTGGGGGGCAGGCTGGGCCCAGGCGCAGCCGTGGCCTCTGCGGTTGGTCGGGTCGTGCGTGAGCTGTTCGCAGCGAGGCTCGATGCCGTGGCCACCGTCTGCGCTTGCGTGGGTGCGTTGGACGTTTCCGGCGCGGTGGGGTGTACGGTGGCCTGCCTGGGCGGGGATCTGACGGGGCGTTCATCCGCCGCCGCCGGCACCACGTCGATCTCCACCGGGTCGTGCAGCAGGTCCTGCGCAAGGGCCATCACCTCGGGGCCGAAAGTGGCCGAGAACAGCCACTGCTGGCGGCGCTGTGGCAGCAGGCCCAGCACCCGGCCGAGTTCGTCGGCAAAGCCGTCTTCCAGCAGGCGGTCGGCCTCGTCCAGCACCAGGGTTTCCAGGCGGTCCAGTCGCAGGCCGCTGTAGGCCTGCTCGGGCCCTCGGGCTCGGCGCCGGGCCACCAGATCCAGCAGCCGCCCGGGCGTGGCCACCACCACATCGGCGCCCCCGCGCAGCGCCATCAGCTGCGGGTTGACCGACACCCCCCCGTGCAAGGTGACCACCTTCACCCGCAGCGCCAGCGCCTGGGTGTAGGCGAGAAAGGTGTCGGTCACCTGAAGCGCCAGCTCGCGTGAGGGCACCAGCACCAGCGCGCGTGCCGGGCGCGGCGTCTCGGGCTCGGTGTGCAGCAGTTGAAGCAGGTTCTGCAGCACAGGCAGCACGTAGGCCAGCGTCTTGCCGGAGCCGGTGACGGCTGCGCCGATGAGGTCGCGGCCCGCCAGCGCGGCAGGAATGGCCGCCGCCTGGATGGGTGTGGGCCGCAAGTGGCCGCGCTGGGCCAGGGTGCGCAGCAGGTCGGGGTGAAGCCCCAGGGAGGCGAAGGAGGCAAAGGACATGAGGATCAGGCCACTTGGGCCAGGAAGCCGCGGGGATCGGCGGAAAACGCCGCGAAGTTGTCTGGTGTCACGATGACCGGCAAGGCCTGCGGCACCTGTTTGCAAAACGCCTCCAGCCCCCGCCCCGACTTCCTGCGGCCCGATTTCACCTCGATGGCGTACAGCGCAACGCGGCTCTGGTAGACGAAGTCCACCTCGTCTTGACGCTCGCGCCAGTAGGTGAGCTCACCAGGCTGCTGTGCAAGCTCCGCACCGACCGCCAGTTCGAAGGCGCGCCCTCGTTGTTCTGCATTCGCCGTCACGTTCACGCCTGTGGCCATGCTGTACAGCGCCGGGCAGGCGGGCAGCATCTTGGGGCTGGAGCCGCGGCGCAGCCAGGCCTTTGGGGAGTACTTCTGCAGTGCGTGCATGAGGAAGGCGCTCGCGTACAACTCGATGTAGGTCTTCACCAGATCGGTGTTCCCCCGGTCTTGCAGTTGTCCCAGCAGCTTGGTGTAGCTGATCTCCTGCGCCGGGTACTGGCAAAGGATCTGGAAGGCCTGCCGGAACAAGGCGGGGTTGCCCACACGGCGTTGCTGCAGGATGTCCTTGCCGATCACGGCCTCGACGATGGAATCCTTCATGTAGGCGTACCAGCGGTCCGGGTCGTCCTCGAAAGCCACGGCGCCGGGGTAGCCGCCGTACGCCAGATAGCGCGGCAGGTCGTAGCCGAAGGCCTGCTGCAGTTCGGCAAAGGTCCAGTGGTGCACACGCAGGAGTTCGAAGCGGCCGGCCAAGCTCTCGGTCACACCGGCCTGGACCTGCAGCGCGCTGGAGCCCAGCAACACCACGCGCAGGAACCCGGGCCTGGCATCCCAAAGCGCCTTCAAGGTCTCAGGCCAGTTCGGCACCTTCTGGATTTCGTCGATCACCAGCAGACTGCCCTCGCCCAGCAGCAAGGCCTGTTGCCATTGCTCCATCAGCCAGGTGTGGTCGCTTGCCAACAGCCCATCGGCATTGGCGTAGTGGGCGGGGTGGTCAGCCTGTTCGATGACTTGCTTCACCCCAGTGGTCTTGCCCACCTGACGGGGGCCGACCAGCACCTGCATCAGGATGGGGTGCGCTTCAAGGCGGCGAGCCAGGGCGGCGACAAAGGGGCGGCGGAAGTTGCGGTTCACGCAGAGTTACAAAGTACTAGAAATGTCTATTTTAATTACTAGATTCTTCTCGTGAAGCGTTGATCGTGCCGGTACCCGTTGGGAGTTGCGTGCAGCCGCCGCAAACCCTCTCGGCCCCTCCAGGCCCTGCCATCACGGCGTGTACCGCACACCCGACACCCAGGTCTGAGCGAAGGCGGGCACGTCTGTGGCAAAGACGAGCGCATCCAGCAGGTTCTCGCGCGGCACACCGGCCAGTGCGTCGACCGTGGTGTCCATCACGAGGAAGTCCGCAAGGGCCCCAGGGACGAGGCCCACCTTCCGCCTGCCGGCGGCTGCGGCGCCACCTTGCAGCATGGCCTGGAACAGGCGCTGGGCCGTTGAAGGCTCGCCCGATTCGGGTGCGGCGGCGACGTTGCGCCGGCGCTGCACCAGGCGCTGGCCGTATTCCAGCAGCTGCAGTTCGCGCGGCCACTGGCGGCTGACGTGGCTGTCGGAGCCGATGGACAGCGGCACGCCTGCGGCCAGCCAGCGCGGCAGGTCGAACAGGCCGTCGCCCAGGTTGGCCTCGGTGGTGGGGCAGACCACGACCCCGGCCCCCGTGCGGGCCACGGCCTCGATCTCGGCGGGCGTGGCGTGCGTGGCGTGCACCAGGTGCCAGCGGGCGTCCAGCGGCACGTTCGCGCACAGCCACTCGATGGGGCGCTGGCCGGTGGCGGCCAGGCAGTCCTCGACCTCGCCCGTCTGCTCGGCGATGTGCACATGCACCGGCCCGGGGTCGTCGGCGCAGCGCTGGGCCAGCGCGGCGATGGACTCGCCCCGCGCGGCGCGCAGCGAGTGGACCGCCACGCCCGCGTCCACGCCGCTCATGCGCCAAGAGCGGATCTCGTCACGCATCGAAATGACCTGGTCCACCGTGGTGGCGAAGCGGCGCTGGTCGGCGCGCAGCTGGGGCTGCGTGAAGCCCGCTCGCTCGTACAGCACCGGCAGCAGGGTCAGACCGATGCCCGCCTGCTGTGCGGCTCGCGCCAGCGCACGCGCCATCGCACCGCGATCGGGGTAGGGCGTACCGTCTGGGGCGTGGTGCAGGTAGTGGAACTCGCAGACATGGGTGTAGCCGCCGGCCCGCATCTCGCGGTAGAGCGTGGTGGCCACGGCCTGCAGTTCGTCAGGCGTGATGCGCAGCGCCACGCCGTACATGCGGTCGCGCCAGCTCCAGAAATCGTCGTGCGTGCCTTCGCGCCGCTCGGCCAGGCCGGCGAAGGCGCGCTGGAAGGCGTGGCTGTGGGCATTGACCAGGCCGGGCAGCACGGGGCCGGGCAGGCGCTGCGCGTCGGCTGGCGGCGTCTTGACGCCCGGTGTGACCGCGCCCCAGCTGCCATCAGGCGTGGTCTCCAGCAGCACCTCGGCCTGCCAGCGGCCCTCCACCCAGGCGTGGGCGGCGTGCAGTCGCTGCGGGGTGTGGCCGCCGGGGCCCGTCGCGCCTTGGAGTGGGGTGTGCGTCACGCTCGTCATGCCGGCCGCCAATCGATCATCACCTGCACCAACTCGCGCAGCAGCGGGGTCACGGTCGCAGCCTTGGTCTCGTGCCAGGCGTAGGGCGGGTGCTCGTCCATGTAGGCGCGCCAGGCCATCTCCAGCTGCACGGCGTGGACGCCGCCTTCCGGCCGTCCGAAGTGGCGGGTGATGTGCCCGCCCTTGAAGCGACCATCCAGCACATGGCTGTAGGCGGTCTGCCGCTGGCAGACAGCGTAGACCGCCGCGCGCAGCGACAGGGCGCAACTGCGACCTTCCACCGTGCCCAGGTTCAGATCGGGCAGCGCGCCCTCGAACAGCCAAGGCAGCTCGCCCTTGATGCTGTGCGCGTCGAACAGCACGGCGTGGCCGTGCAGGACATTGAGGAGAAGCAGTTCCTCGGCCAGGGTGTCGTGATAAGGCTGCCAGTGCGTCGCGATGCGTTCACGGATCTCGGCCTCGTCAGGGGCGCAGCCTTCGCGGTAGATCGCGTCGCCCGTGAAGAAGCGCGTGGGGCACAGCTCGGTGTTGTTGCGGCCCGGGTACATGGGCTGGTTGTCGCTGCCGCGGTTCAGGTCGATGACGATGCGGCTTTCCACGGGCACGATGAGGCTGGCGCCCAGGTCTTTCGCAAAGGCGTAGAGACGCTGCAGGTGCCAGTCGGTGTCTTCCACCTGCAGCGCACGTTCCACCAGCCGCGGCTTCAGGTCCTCGGGCAGGTGCGTGCCCACGTGGGGCATGCTGATCAGCAGCGGCGTCTGGCCGCGGTGCAGGGTGAAACTCATGGAAGCCTTTCGATGCCGCCGAACACGGCGCGGCGGCAGGGGTTGTGGCCGAAGCGGTAGGCCAGCTCGCGCGGGTGCTCGGCGTCCCACACGGCCAGGTCTGCCCGCTGGCCGATGGCCAAGGTGCCGCGGTCGCTCAGGCCCAGTGCCCGCGCGGCGTTCAGCGTGACACCGCGCCAGGCCTCCTCCGGCGTCAGGCGGAACAGCGTGCAGGCCATGTTCAGCATCAGCAGCAGCGACAGCGCGGGCGAGGAGCCGGGGTTGTGGTCGGTGGCGATGGCGATGGGCACGCCCGCTTCGCGCAGCGCCGCCACGGGCGGGAGCTTCGTTTCGCGCAGAAAGTAGTAGGCCCCGGGCAGCAGCAGGGCCACGGTGCCGGCCTGCTGCATCGCGGTGATACCAGCGGGCGACAGGTGTTCCAGGTGGTCGCAGCTCAGCGCCTGGTACTGCGCAGCCAACGCGGCCCCTTCCTGGTTGCTCAGCTGCTCGGCGTGAAGCTTCACGGGCAGGCCGAGGGCCCGAGCCGCCTCGAACACTCGGCGGGTCTGCGCCGGCGTGAAGCCGATGGTGTCGCAGAACACGTCCACGGCATCCACCAGGCCGGCGGCGTGCTGGCCGGGCAGCCAGGCGCAGACGGCCTTGATGTAGTCATCTGCCCGTCCGGCGAACTCCGGCGGCAGTGCGTGCGCGCCCAGCGAGGTGGTGCGCACCGTCAAAGGTAGCTCACGCCCAAGGCGCCGTGCCACGGCCAGACAGCGCGCTTCGGTGCTCTCGTCCAAGCCATAACCAGACTTGATCTCCAGCGTGGTCACGCCTTCGGCCATCAGCGCCTGGGCGCGTGGCACAGCCAGCGCGAACAAGGCCTCATCACTGGCCGCCCGTGTGGCCGCCACGGTGGAGCGGATGCCACCGCCGGCACGGGCAATCTCCTCGTAGGTGGCGCCTTGTAAGCGGAACTCAAACTCTGCTGCGCGGTCGCCGCCGTAGACGAGGTGGGTGTGGGCGTCGATCAGCCCTGGCGTGACCAGTGCGCCTTGCAGGTCGTGCTCTTGCGTGTCATGGTCCCTCAGGTGGGCCAGGGCGCTGGGCAGTTGCGCATCCGGCCCCAGCCAGGCGATGCGGTCGCCTTCCGTCAGCAGCGCGCCGTCCTCGATCAGGCCCCAGCCCGAGGGTGGGGCCAGCGTGGCCAGGCGGGCGTGGCGCCAGAGGGTGAGCCTGCGGTTCGTCATGTGCGTTCTTCTTTCGGGCCAGGGGCCTGCAGACCCAGCCACCAGGCCTGGCGGCCCGCGACCAGGCACCAGGGCGCCGTCAGGTCATCTTCGGGCGGGTGACCAGACTCGGCGTCAGACCACAGCAGGGTGCCGGGCTGCAGTTCGAGGCGGCCGCCGGGCGTGTCCACGCAAGCGGGGCCGTGCGTGTACAGGCCCTTCCACGCCCAGCCTTCGCCCTTCATCTGCGAGCCCATGACTGGCGGGTGGAGGGGCTGCGCATCGGGGGCTTGCTGAAGAGGTACGGGGGACGGCCACGACTGCCCCGCCACGGCCCGTTGCATCCAGGCCCGCCCGGCGCTGTGCCGCACCATCAGGTTGAGGTCGCGCGTGGGCCCGTTGATCAGGCGGCAGCCGGGCGCCTGCGCGCCGTCAAACGCCAGCCGGTCGCTGTCGGGCGTCAAGTGCAGATCCTCGCCGCGCAGCGTGAGCACCACCCCGTCGCCCTCCAGCACCGCAAAGCAGCGGTCGATGCCGCGGAAGGCGGAGAAAGGCCCGTCCTGCGTGATGTCGGCCACGCTCACCCGTACGGCCCAATCGGTGGCTTGGACCTGAGGGCCTTCGGGCGTGTCAGCAAGGCGCGGTGCCGGCCAGGCCAGCAGCTCGCGCGTGACCCCGCCGCCGTTGCGCCAGGGCTGTGCGGTGGCCTCTTGCAGGCGCATGGTGTGCAGGGCGCCTTGGGGGTGGTGCAGGCCCGCTGAACCTGGTGCGGTGTGGGCCACGGCGCTCACGGCTGCGCACCCCACAGCAGCGGGAACAGCGGGTGCTCCATCGGTGCGCCCGCGGGCAACTCCTCGGCCAGGCCGGGGAAGTCGGGCGAGGTCTTCCAGGGTCGGGGCGCATGGCGCATGTCGTCGCCCAGGAAGCGTACCGAGAACACGCGCCGGCGCCGGCCCGGCTCAACCCCGCCTGTGGCGTGCAGGGTGAGCATGTGGAAGGCCACGGCATCGCCCGGCTCCAGCGCCCAGCCCAGGATGCGGTGGGTGGGCGGCTGCGCGTGGCGGCCGGCCTCGATGTCGGGCAGCTCGGCCAGCGTGCCCGCCGGAAACCAGCGCGCCTCGTTCGTCATGAAGGTGCGCGGCATCAGCCAGGGGCCGCGGTGCGTGCCCGCTGCAAGGCCTGCGGGCTGGTCGACGCGCCGTTCTTCGACGCGCAGTGCTTCGGCGGGCTGGGTATGTGCGGGCTTGGGTTGCGGGGACCGCGAAGCCAGGTTCATGGCGTGAATTCTCCCGAAAGCCGGTAGCGCGACCCGGGGTGCACCAGCCGGGCGATCGTGATGGCGGCGTCACGTGTGAAGGTGCGCCGCACCACCACCAGGCAGGGCTCGTCTGGCGCAATGCCCAGCAGCTGGGCTTCCTGCGCCGTGGCACGGGCCGACTCGATGGAGTACTGCGCGCGCCACAGAGCGGTGTGCTCGAACAGATACCGCGTGGGCGTGGTCTGCGTGAAGTCCGCCTGCAGGTAGCCGGGGGCGCAGCCAGGGTTGACGAAGCGGTCTTCGCACTGCAGCGGCAGGCCGTTCTCATGGTGGACGATCAGGGTGTGGAAGACCTCCGCGCCCACCGCCACCCCCAACTGGGCCGCCAAGGGCTCGGGGGCCGGCTCGCTGCGCTGCAGATTCACCACGGCGTGGTGCAGGTGCCCGCGGGTGCTGATCTCCTCTTGCAGATCGCGAATGGTCAGGGTGCTGGACACCTGGTGCAGTGGGGCGGCGAAGGTGCCCACCCCCTGCGAGCGCTGCACCAGGCCCTCGGCCTGCAGTTCGCGCAGTGCGCGGTTGACCGTCATGCGGCTGACACCGAACAGGGCCACCAGCTCGGCCTCTGACGGCATCAAAGCGCCCGGCGGCCAGCGGCCCGCAGCCAAGCCTTCCTTGAGGTGGTACTTGATGCGGGCAAAGGGAGCGGTGGTATGCCCCGGTAGCGAGCCGACGGTCATGGCCTCGCCCAGGTTCCCAGGGTCAGCGTGATTGGTGAAAACCATAGGAAGATGCTACTTGCCTAGACCTGTCTAGACAACTAGAGTTCAACCCTAACCCGTAGCGTCAGACCGACCCGAGCCTGCCATGACCGATCTCTCCCCCCTGCATCAAGTGGCCCAGCCGCGGCCCGTGCGTGCGCCGCGCGGCGCGACCCTCAGCTGCGCCAACTGGCTGATCGAGGCCGCCTATCGCATGCTCCAGAACAACCTGGACCCGGAGGTGGCCGAAAACCCCGACGCCCTGGTGGTCTACGGCGGCATTGGCAAGGCGGCGCGCAACTGGGATAGCTTCGAGGCCATCCTGGCCACGCTGCGGCGTCTGAAGCCCGACGAGTCGCTGCTTGTCCAGTCGGGCAAGCCCGTGGGCGTGTTCCGCACCCACGAGGACGCACCCCGTGTGCTGATCGCCAACTCCAATCTCGTGCCCAAGTGGTCCACCTGGGAGCACTTCGACGAGCTGGACCGCAAGGGCCTGATGATGTACGGCCAGATGACGGCCGGCTCCTGGATCTACATCGGCAGCCAGGGCATCGTTCAGGGCACTTACGAGACCTTTGTCGAGGCGGGCAAGCAGCACTTCGGCGGTGACCTCTCTGGCAAGTGGATCCTGACCTCGGGTCTCGGCGGCATGGGTGGCGCGCAGCCGCTGGCCGCCACCTTCGCCGGGGCTTGTTCGCTGAACATCGAGTGCCAGCAAAGCCGCATCGACATGCGGCTGAAGACCCGTTACGTGGACGAGCAGGCCACGGGCCTGGACGACGCGCTGGCGCGCATCCAGCGTTTCACCGCGGCAGGCCAGGTGCGCTCGGTGGCGCTGCTCGGTAATGCGGCCGAGCTGTTGCCCGAACTGGTGAAGCGCGCACGCGCCGGCGGGCTGCGGCCTGACATCGTGACCGACCAGACCTCGGCGCACGATCTGGTCAATGGCTATCTGCCCGCGGGCTGGAGCCTGGCGCAGTGGCAGGCCGCCCGTGCTGACGACACGCGCCACGCCGAGCTGCGCGAGGCCGCGCGCCGCAGTTGTGCGGTGCATGTGCAGGCCATGCTGGACTTCCAGGCCCTGGGCATTCCCACGGTGGACTACGGCAACAACATCCGCCAGGTGGCGCTGGATGCCGGCGTGAAGAACGCCTTCGACTTCCCAGGCTTCGTGCCCGCCTACGTGCGGCCGCTGTTCTGCCGCGGCAAGGGGCCGTTCCGCTGGGTGGCACTCTCTGGCGACCCCGAAGACATCCGCAAGACCGACGCCAAGATGAAAGAGCTGTTCCCGCAGGATGCCCACCTGCACCGCTGGCTGGACATGGCGGGTGAGCGCATCGCCTTCCAGGGCCTGCCCGCGCGCATCTGCTGGATCGGCCTGGGCGAGCGCCACCGCGCCGGCCTGGCCTTCAACGAGATGGTGCGCTCGGGCGAGCTGAAGGCGCCCATCGTCATCGGCCGCGACCACCTGGACAGTGGCTCGGTGGCCAGCCCGAACCGCGAGACCGAGGCCATGCGTGACGGTTCGGACGCGGTGTCCGACTGGCCGCTGCTGAACGCCCTGCTCAACACCGCGGGCGGCGCCACCTGGGTGAGCCTGCATCATGGCGGCGGCGTCGGCATGGGCTACTCGCAGCATTCGGGTGTGGTGATCGTCTGTGACGGCACCGACGCGGCGGCCAAGCGCATTGAGCGTGTGCTGTGGAACGACCCGGGCACCGGCGTGATGCGCCATGCCGACGCGGGCTACGAGGACGCCGTGGCCTGCGCCAAGGCGCAGGGGCTGGATCTGCCCATGGTGACGGGCGCTTGATGATCCTCCAGCCCGGCCACCTCAGCCTCGACGACCTGCAGGCCCTACATGCCGGCGGCGTGCAGCTGCAGCTGGAGGCCGGCGCCTGGCCTGCCATCGAGGCCAGCGCAGCGGTGGTGCAACGGGCCGCGGCGGGGGAGGCGCCGGTCTATGGCGTCAACACGGGCTTTGGCAAGCTTGCCAGCACCCGCATCGGGGCGGACGATCTGGCCGCGCTGCAGCGTAACCTCATCCGCTCGCACAGCGTGGGTGTGGGCGAGCCGATGGCCGCGCCCGTGGTGCGGCTCATCCTGGCACTCAAGGCGGCCAGCCTGGCGCGCGCGCATTCGGGCGTGCGGCCTGTGGTGATCCAGAAGCTGCTGGAGGTGTTCAACGTAGGCCTCGTGCCTCACATCCCTTCCCAGGGTTCCGTGGGCGCCTCGGGCGACCTGGCGCCGCTGTCGCACATGACGCTGGCCTTGCTGGGCGAGGGGGAGTTCATCGTCGACGGGCAACGTCAGCCCGCCGCCGAGGTCTTGCGCGCTCACGACATTGCGCCGCTGGAGCTGGCGG
>Ga0315906_10001000_pt1 | contig 42968 bp, 38 predicted proteins | sample LakEriMetagenome_4_FD_203526 | JGI IMG/M metagenome (GOLD analysis project Ga0315906, IMG submission 203526) | Freshwater fungal communities from buoy surface, Lake Erie, Ohio, United States - Buoy 2 MA122 | ecosystem: Environmental > Aquatic > Freshwater > Lake > Lake biofilm | place: USA...
CTGCTTCAAAAACAAATGAAATATTGGTATACTGCCTAAGTGATAAAATAACACCTTTTCTAAAAATCTTGTGATCGTCGGCAATTCCAACCTTAATGGTATTCATGTTTGGACAATTTGTTTAAGCTCTAAAGCCTACACAAAGATACTGCATCAAACATTAGGTTCGATCGATAGAGGCATTTCAAGGGTAACCTTGTAGAATGTTTGCGAAGGATCTCTCTCAAAATTAACAGTCCCTTCTAATACTTTCATCCTGCTTTGGATGTTTTTAAGACCTAAGCCCACTGAACTTTTATTCATTTTCTCAAAATCTTGCTGGGTAATACCCTTGCCATCATGGTTGAGCCTGATGTAGAATTTATTATCTGCAATGTTTTGTGTAAGATGAATGAAACTGGCATTGCTGTGTTTCAAAATATTGTTCACCAGCTCTTGAGTAACTCTAAATATCAATAACTCAACCTGTGGTAATAACCTTTCTTTGTAGTCGTGGAACCTGCAACTGGCATTGATAGCACCAGACCCAGTGATTTTTTGAAACAGATCATTTACTGCTGATTCCAACCCAAAGTTTTTAAGGGTAGGGGGCATCAGACTGTGTGAAATGTTTCTGATCAACTGAATCGTATCGTCAATGATATGTTTTGCACTTGAAATGCTCTGTAGCTGACTAGGAATATCAAGGTTTACCAAATTATCATTCAAATACAATCTTGCCGTTGCCAACAAAGGACCCGCATCATCATGTAAGTCTGCTGCAATTCTCTGTCTTTCCTCTTCCTGCCACCTGATAGAAGCATTAAGCAAAATTTGCTGTTTTTCGTCTTCCATACGCTGCAACTGCTGCTGATACTTGATGATTTTTCTTTGGTGGAAAACAATGAAAGCAATCAAACCTATCGCCAAAACAAGCATCCCCAAAGTGCCAAAAAATAGCACTGTAGATACATTCGACTGGGATCCTATGGTTTGGAGAAAATACATTTATGCTTTTTGGAGTTTATGTGAAGTTCTCTTTGAATTATTCGATTCAGAAAAAATACCAATTGTAATGAATAAGTTCTTTATTATATTAAAAATTGCTACTATGTAGCCATATGTTAATATAAAAGAACTGTCTTTAAAGTTATTTTGACTCAAAATAAAAAGGAAGAATGTGCCAGAGAAAAACAAAATAAATCCAATAGTTATCCAAATGGTTCCATTAAATGAAAAATCAGTAGAAGTCATTTTTTCATAAACAAAAAACAAGCAGTAGGATAGTACTAAAATTGACTCTATGCCAGATGGTAATGAATCAAAACTTGTGAAAGAGCTTGTATAGATATCTAAAATTGATACAATAATAAAGATGATACTACCGATTTTTATCAATCTTTTAAATAGGTCTGATTCAATTAACTGAAAAATAAAAAAAGTGATAATAGAGTATTCTATAATTGTAAATAATCTGAAAGAGTAAAGTTCTGATTCTAAGTACTTTAGAGAAAGTTTTGATAAAACCAAATCAGAGAAAATACAGTAGAAACTATAGAATGCAATTAGACTAAAATAACTTTGTTTCGATTTAGTGAAATAAATCAAAGCAAGGTTTGTTAGACCTATTAAAAATGAAATATAGACGAGATACGGAATTATATTGTTAAGTTTTGCTTAACAAATATAAACACAAAAAAAATGAAATGGAAGTTTTTAGAAATCAAACCATCCTTTAACAACAACATTTCTATCAGCAACAATCCCTTCAGACTTGTTCAACTGGCCTACTGAATTTACTATTGAATATTCTAGAATTGGCTGATTTGCTTTGTCTAGGCCTACTAAAACATAAGTTTTTTCACCTTTTTCATTCAAAGCTTTATAGATATTGATACCTATGCAATCAGGTTGAGCTAAGATTTGCTCAAGAATATTTTTTCCAACAAATTGAGCATTTCCTTCACCGAACGCATCGTAATGGTCTTTAACCATTTTCAATCCTAAATCGTAACCAATATGCTCTCCAGCTTGTTCTGTGAGCAGTTTTTCTTCATGAATCTCAACATTACTTTTAAACATGATCGGATATTTTATGTGGATAAATTGTCCTTATTAGGATATGTGAATTTCAATCGAATAGCATTAAGAAAAAAATGGGACACGTAGATTTACGAGTTTTTTGCGATTCATCACTTTTTTAAAATGCTGAAAATCAATTAAATAAAATATTTAGGGTAAATAAACTGATCAAAACATAGGGGATTTCTACGTATTGATTTCCGTAAAATTACGGTCTAAGATATGGGATTTTTCCGATTCATTTGATAGAAAATCTACTAGTGGCTTTGTTTTTTTTCTCTTTTAAAGACTTGAATCAGTGAGCCGACTACCTATTTGAAAAAAATTGTTGCAATTTTGAGTGTATCATAGACAAACACTCTAAACAACCCTGTGGATTATGTCAGCAATTGAGACGATTAAAGTGGCTTTAGCGGATGACCACAAAATTTTTCGCGATGGAATAAAAATGGCTCTTTCTGGAAAGGAGTATCTAAAAATTATCTGGGAAGCTGAAGATGGTAAAGATTTGATTCATAAGATGAAAATCAAATTGCCTGATGTTTTACTGATGGATATAAGGATGCCAGAAATGGATGGTATCAACGCAATTTCTCTTATCCGTAAAGAATATGAGGAAGTAAGAATTATAGTTCTTACCATGTATGATGACCAGGAAATGATTTCCAAAATGATGGAAATGGGAGCCAATGCCTATCTCACAAAGACGACAGATCCAGAAGAAATTTACAACGCAATTCTTACCTGCATGAATGACGATTTTTATTTCAACGATTTGTTGAATAAGGCGGTACTCATGAAGCTTCAACAAAAGAAAACTACACGTCAGTTTTATCCTAATCCGGTTAAGTTCACAGAAAAAGAGATCAATATTTTAAAACTAATTGCCCAGGACAAAACGACTGAAGAAATTTCAAAAGAAGTTTATCTTTCTCCAAGGACTATTGAGACCATCAGGCAAAATATGAAGACCAAGGTAGGAGTGAAGACAATTGCTGGATTAATTATGTATGGAACTAGAAATAAATTGATCGATTAAACAGGGACAATACCATTCTTAATGGCATACATGGCCAGGCCAACCCTGCTCTTTACATCTAGTCTGGTAAACATGTTATCTCTCATACCATCAATCGCCCTTGGATTCATTTTGAGTTGTACAGCTATTTCTTTATAAGTTAGTTCTGAACAAACATGCTTAAGAAATTCAAGTTCGGTGTCTGAAAGCATTATTTTATCTATACTATTAGAAGACGCCTCATCTCTGAATAGTCCGGCAAGTTTACTACTGGTTTGTGCAGAATAATAATAACCGTGTTCATGGACTGCTTGTATAGCATGCATGAGCTCTGTTGGGTGGATATCTTTTTTCATAAATCCTTTCACTCCTGCTTTTAGCAAACGAATCAAAGCTAATTCAGAGTCATACATGGTGAGCATGAGGATTTTTACCTCCGGATAATTTTTTTGCAAATAAAAAGCAGTTTGGTGGCCATCCATTTCTGGCATGTTTAGATCGAGAATTACAACATCAGGTTTAGTTCCTGTTTTTATTTTGGAAATTAGTTCATTCCCATTGGAACATTCATATACAACACTGCAATCTCCTGAGTGATTGATTAATGAGGCTAAAGCATTTCTAAGTAAAATATGGTCGTCTGCCATTGCAACTTTAATGAGTTCTTTTTTCATCTTTATGGGTGTTTATGGGTATATGAACAAGAATAGCTGTGCCTTTTTCTGGTTTAGAAAATATCTCTACTTTACCGCCTACAATTTCTGCTCTTGAGTAAATATTTTTCAAACCTGCCATTTTTCGTATCTGTTTTTTCTCTTGCACTTTTGAGGGGTCAAATCCGATACCATTATCCACTATTTTCAACTTGATATGGGTGACTTCAAAATACAGTTCAACTCTAATGTTGTTGGCACGTGCGTGCTTGATGACATTGTTGCAGGCTTCTTGCATGATTCTGAGGATACCCAACTCTATTTTCTGATCAAGAAATACGGGGTCTCCTAATATGTCAAAATCAACATCATAAATTCCTGTTTGTCTCAATACATTTATTTCAGATTCAATTGCATTAATTAATCCGTATTCTAATAACTGGTTGCCGTCCATGGACTTAGAAATATCGTTTAGGTCAACCAATGATTTACTAATCAAGTCAACAGCTAAGAACAATTTATCAGTATTTAATTCTTTTTTCTCAATTATATTATTGATTTTAAGCTTAGCTAATGTTAAGCCAAGTGATATGTTATCATGTATTTCCGATGAAATTTTGCTGAATGTTAATTCTTGAATTTCAAGTTGAGTTTCAAGGATTTTTTTTTCATTTTCATTCTTAATTTTTTCTATTTCTAGTTTACTTATAATTATATTTTGTTTTATTCTAACTGATAGATAAATTATAAACGATGAAAAGAAAAGAAGGATTATAGAGCTTAAAATAACTATAAAAATCAAGTTTATTTCTTCCATTTTAGGCATATTATAAATGATGAGTAAAGAATTAAATAGCCTATGTAGCTTAAGAAACTTAAGTCATGATTTTTTGAACTTTGGTTTGACATAAATACGGTAATAAAATAAAATGGAGCTGTAAAGTTGACGAATACGAAAAATCCATAATTTATAATATTGAGATTATTGTTTTTTTGGGTAAAAGATTTTTCTAGGTTTAATACTAAGAAGTACCCAAATGAAAAGTTGATATAAATGAGTTCAAATATTATAATTGCTGTAAATATGATAAAACTTCTCTTAAAATCACTTAACTCAAAAAATAAAAAGGTTGAAATAATTGATACTAATGCTATAGCTAATGTAGTCTTCCAATATGACTTTTTAGGTATTAGTAAATAATAAAAATTGATTATTGTGATAACTTCAATTGCATAAAATATATACTGATTTACTGTAGCAAACGATTCAAATAGTGATTGAGATTTTAAAAAATCAATTAATATATAATTTGATAAAATATCTAAAATTGAGAAAGTTATACATGCTAGAAGTAGTTTTTCTAATCTTGTTTTATTTTCTGTTTTGAACAAAACCACAATTGCATATAATGCTGTGCAAAGCATTATAAATTTGAAAAACTGGTTCAATAAATCGAAATGACTCATATTTTAAAAGTAGCAATAAGAGTTGTTTCAATTATGATGAAATTCACCTTGTTTTCAGAGAAAAAAACATTTATTGGCTTGTTTTCCTCTGAAAATAAGTATAACTATCAGAAATTCAATATTTTATGTAATTTTGACATGCATGCGTATTTTCCACATGTAAAGAATTGGGGGGATTTACTGTACCTGATAAGTGTTAAATCCGCTAACATTGTGAAAGATTCGTAAAAGAACTTATTTACGGTAGAATAAACACTTTAATATGAGCGAGCAAATAAAGGTAGCTATTGCAGACGATCACGTACTTTTTCGTGCGGGAGTTAAAACAGCATTATCGGCACACAAGGACATTAAAATGATTGCTGAGGCAGATAATGGCATGCAATTGCTTACCATATTGAAGCATGTAAAACCAGATGTTATTTTGCTGGATATCCAAATGCCCATCATGGATGGCATCGCTACTTTGCCTGAGATCAAGAATTTGTATCCTGATGTGAAAGTGATCATGCTTACCATGCACAATGATCATTCCATGATTTCTAAACTCATGGAACTTGGAGCTAATTCATACCTAACCAAGAATTCTGATTCAGAGATTATATATCAGGCGGTTAAAACTGTCCATGAACAAGAATATTATTTTAATCAGCTGACCAATAAAGCATTGATTGATGGTTTAAGAGTTAAACGTCAGGTAGAGGCTAGTTTACCGACTGACGCAAAGCTGACCGATAAGGAGATTTCGATACTAAGAATGATTTGCGAAGAGAAAAGTACAAAGGAAATAGCAGATTTGGTTGATTTGAGTCCTCGTACCGTAGAAGCCATTCGTGATAAACTCAAAGTGAAGACTGGTTCAAAATCTCTTGCCGGACTGGTAATGTATGCAGTAAAATCTGGCTTAATCGAAAACCGCCCAATGGCCAATTAATCTGATTTTCTACTCAACCTTACAACCTCAGTTTTGTTTAATCACATATGATGAACAAGCCTGAAGTTAATATTTTCTGGTTTAGACGTGATTTACGTCTGCATGATAATGTTGGTTTATTAAGTGCATTACAATCAGAAAGACCCGTCCTTCCCATTTTTATTTTTGACACAAATATTCTTGATAAACTTGATAAACCAGAAGATCTTAGGGTCCAGTTTATCCATCAAACACTTATTGAGATTGATGTTCAGCTCAAACAAATAGGGTCTGGTCTAACTGTAATGTATGGCACTCCTCAGCAAGTATTCTTAGATCTACTCTTGAATTATAACATTGGCAAAGTCTATACCAATCATGATTATGAACCTTATGCCATTAAAAGGGATCAAAGTATTGAAGAACTTTTATCACAGCATGGTGTTGGATTTTTAACTTCTAAAGATCAAGTTATTTTCGAGAAAAAAGAAGTCACAAAAGACGATGGTTTACCTTATACGGTCTTTACTCCATACTCTAAAAGATGGAAAGCAAAACTGGCTGAAAATCCAATCCAGCATTTTCCTTCAGAGACTCATTTCGACTATTTTTTGAAATACAATTCATCTGAAATTATTTCACTTGAAGCCATGGGATTCCTTAAAAAGAGCTGGAGTTTTCCATTGAGAAAAGTTGCAGATGATATCATTAAAAATTATGCAGCTCAAAGAGATTTTCCTGCAATAGAGGGAACCTCAAGATTAGGAGTGCATTTGAGATTTGGAACCATCAGCGTGAGACAACAAGTAATCAATGCAACTGGGAAAAGCGAAACCTTCCTTAATGAACTAATTTGGAGAGAATTTTACCATCAAATTCTATTTAATTTTCCTCATGTAGGTGAGGGGAAATCGTTCAAGCGTCAATATGACCAAATCCAATGGAGAGATAATGAAGCTGATTTTGAAAAATGGTGCAAAGGGGTAACCGGCTATCCGATTGTTGATGCAGGTATGAGAGAATTAGCTGCTACCGGATATATGCACAACAGGGTTAGGATGATTACAGCAAGTTTTCTTACCAAACATCTCTTCTTGGATTGGCGCTGGGGAGAAGCCTGGTTTGCCTCAAAACTGCTGGATTTCGATTTGGCAGCCAATAATGGGGGATGGCAGTGGGCAGCTGGTTCAGGATGTGATGCCGCTCCTTACTTCAGAATATTCAATCCAGCTCTCCAAACGGATAAATTTGATAAAAAAGCAGAATATATCAGGAAATGGATACCTGAATTTGACAGTCTTCAGTACCCTGCACCTATGGTTCAGCACGAGTTTGCCAGGAAAAGGTGTTTAGAAAACTATGCTAAATGGTTGGGTAAAGAATAAATGATACTTTTGCTGTGTTTATTTATATGCGAAAGATTGACTGGTATATCCTGAGGAATTTTCTCACGACATTTTTCTTCTCACTAATTCTCCTCACCCTCATCAGTACGGTGATTGATATTAGTGAGCATACAGATGATTTTGCTCGCTCAAGTCTAACTGCAGCTGAAATTTTTAATGATTATTATATAGGGTTTATTCCACATATTGTGGCAATGCTATTTCCCCTGTTCGTGTTCATTTCTGTTATTTTTTTCACTTCAAAAATGGCAAACAGATCGGAATTTATTGCCATACTTTCTTCCGGAGTGAGTTTAAGGAGGATTTTAAGGCCTTACTGGGTTGGTGGTATATTTCTGGCCATTTTGTTGTGGTATGGTAATGCTTTTATTATACCCAAGGCCAATACAATTAGAACAACTTTCGAAGCAAAATACATCAGGACATCAATGCCGCAGTCTACCGGCACAGGAATTTATATGCGGACTGACTCATTCAGTTATGCAGGGATGCGCTTTTATGATACATCGACAAAAGTAGGGGGCTCTTTTTTTATGGAGACCATCAAAGGAAATAACGTGATATATAACCTTCGTGCAGATAATATCACATGGGATACCGCTAGAAAAACCTGGAAAATGAATGGGGCTGTAGAGCGGAAAATTAATGGATTAAAGGAGGATGTCACATTTCAATATGAACTTTACAGAAAATTGCCATTTGAACCCTCTGATTTAAACAGGGATGAATTTCTTCAATCCCGTATGATATCTCCAGATCTCCAAAAAAGAATTGAAAAAGAACGCCTAAGGGGGTCAGAGACGGTAAAGGAACTTGAGATGGAAAATGCACACAGAACTTCCTCTCCTGTTGCTGTAATATTACTCACCCTAATAGGGGCTGTACTTGCTATTAGAAAAATCAGAGGTGGAAGTGGGGCTCATTTGGCGTTGGGGTTCATTATATGCGCAGTTTTCATACTTACAGATAGATTTTCAACCATATTCTCAACAAAAGGAGATTTAAACCCTTATGTAGCAGCCTGGATACCTAATGTAATATTCGGGTCGCTTACCTGGTACCTTTACAAGAAGGCACCGAAATAATTTCATTTATTTCAAACATTCCTTTTACTGCTCATTGTCTTTGTTTAACTTTACACATCCAAAAATTCAGATTCAATTCATAAAGATGGAAGAGATCAAAGTACGATTTAAAGCCAAGGCAGATTTAGTAAGTGCAGAGATAAAACAAATGCTCAAAGAGCATGGCAATAAAGTGATTGGTGAAGTCACACTTTCTCAAATATACCAGGGAATGAGAGGAATGACCGGCCTCGTTACTGAAACTTCTTTATTGGATGCAAATGAAGGAATTCGTTTCAGAGGTTATTCCATTCCTGAATTAAAAGAAAAACTTCCTAAGGTGAAGGGTGGAAGTGAGCCTTTACCCGAAGCTTTATTTCATTTGATGTTGTTGGGAGAATTGCCAAGTAAGGAAGAAGCTGAAATCATTACATCAACACTTCAAAGGCGTTCACATGTTCCTAATTATGTTTTCGATACGATAGAAGCATTGCCAATCACTTCACATCCTATGACAATGTTTGTAGTTGGTATAATGGCACTGCAAAATGGAAGTCATTTTGCCAAAGCATATGCAGAAGGTATTAGTAAGAAAGATTATTGGGATGCTTCTTTTGATGATTCATTGGATTTAATCGCTCGTCTTCCAAGAATTGCTGCATTTATCTACCGTAGAAAATACAAAAACAATCAGCATATTGAACCCAATGGTTTATTGGATTGGGCTGGTAATTTCGCCCATATGATGGGATATCAGGATGAGGGCTTCAAAGAGTTGATGCGTTTATACATGACCATTCATGCAGATCATGAAGGGGGAAATGTATCCGCACATACCACACATTTAGTTGGCTCAGCATTGAGTGACCCATTTTTAAGTTTTGCTGCTGGTATGAACGGATTGGCGGGGCCATTACATGGACTTGCTAACCAGGAAGTGATCAAATGGATTTTTGAAATGAGGGAAACATTAGGTGTTGATCTTCCTTCAAAAGATCAAATTGCAGAGTATGTAAAGAAAACACTATCGGAAGGTAAGGTGGTGCCTGGATATGGACATGCTGTTTTACGTAAAACCGACCCAAGGTTTACTGCTCAAATGGAATTTGGAAAAAAACATATGCCAGATGATGCACTAGTGCAGACTGTTTGGAGAATCTATGAAACCGTACCTGAAATTTTAAATAGTCTTGGTAAAGTAAAAAATCCATGGCCTAATGTGGACGCACACTCTGGTGCTTTATTGGTTCATTATGGAATGGTGGAATATGAATTCTATACTGTATTGTTTGGTGTAAGTCGCGCACTAGGGGTACTGGCTAGTATTTGCTGGGACAGAGCATTAGGTATGCCTTTAGAGCGTCCAAAATCTGTTACAACTGAACTTGTAAAGGAGTGGATAGAAGGGAAGGGACAGATTTGGGGAGAGTAAATTCAGATACGCTCCTATAAATCCATAAATGATTCGTTTATATATTTAACCAGAGATAAAGAATTTTTTAAATCCAGTTTTTTCAAAATTCTTGCACGGTGTGTTTCAACTGTGCGTGGTGATAAAAATAGTTTTTCGGCAATCTCTTTGTTGGTAGAACCATTTTTGATCAGTTTGATGATTTCTATCTCTCGTTCTGTTAAACGGCTCAATTTATTTTCGTCATCATCCATCAATACCTGATTGGTGATGTTTCTTTGTATTTCTGCACAAATGTATTTCTCACCTTTCATTACACTTCGAATTGCGTCATACATTTCGTTTTTATTTGAACTTTTGGTTACATAGCCCATTGCGCCGTTTCGCATCATTTTTTTGGCAAATGATGGTTGGTTGTGCATGGATACTCCTATGATTTTTGTACCAGGTGCCAATCGCCTGATCATTTTTGTGGCTTCAATACCTGAAAAGGGATTGATATTGATGTCCAAAATAGCGATGTCTGGTTTTATCTCACTTATTTCTTCAATGAGTGTTTGTGTATTGTCGAATACCTTGACTACCTCGAAATCTGGGTCCATGTTGATCAAAGTAGCCCAGGTTTCTGCAATCAAAAGATGATCGTCTGCGATTACAATTTTTATTTTTTTTGTCATGTTATTCATTGGTAAGGTAATTTAATGATTACTTCAGTTCCATCTCCCGGATGGGTGTTTATTTTTATTTTGCCTCCATAAAATTCCAATCTGGAAAGTATGCTTTTGAGACCTACTCCTTTTTTTGAATGGTTGGTATCAAATCCAATTCCATCATCTTTATAGTACATTTCTAAATAGTCATCAGTATGATCAATATTAATTACGACATTATCTGCTTTTGCATGTTTGAATGTATTACTACTTAACTCTTGTATAACTCTAAACAGCATTAACTTATGTTCGTGTAACAATTTTTTCGGATCTATACCCTTATATATAGTAAGCTGAAATTTTGGCTTTGGAATGATTCCGTAACTGTTAATCAGTTCAATTACAGCTTCACGAAATCCAAGATCTTTTATGGCAGGAGGAGCAAGATTCCTAGAAAGTCGTCTTACTTCATCAATCGTACTTTTTAAAGTAGTTTGTGCCTTTTCTATATCCGCTGAATGAATTGTTGTTTTTTCTATTAAAACATTAAAATACAAACTAAGATATGCTAGCATTTGTCCCACGCCATCATGAAGATCTCTACCAATCATTTCTCTTTGTTCCTCTTCAGCTTGTAATCTCGCCTCCATCAATTCTTTTTCTTTCATCAATGAGTCTGTTAACAACTTGTTCTCCAATGCTCTTATCTCTGTAACATCCCAGTGAATACCTATTGAGCCTCTAACTTTTCCCTTCATGTCAAAAGTTGGAGCACCGCTGATTACCCAAATGGCATTTGATCCATCTTTTTTAGTAACCCTAATTTCATATAATCCCTCTTTTCCAAGAATTCGATTTCTGTTTTCCTGAATATTGACTACTTGTGAATTGGTGTCTTTTATAAATACATCTGATGCGTTTTTTCCAATTAATTCATGTTCTTCGTAACCTGATATGCGTTCAAATGAGCGGTTGACATAAAGTATTTTCTCATCAACATCGACTTCAACAATACCCAGATTCATGTTGGAAAACAGTCTTCTATATCTTGCTTCATTTTCAATGAGCATATTTTGGGCGAGATATTGTTCATTGATGTCCCTCACATGTATCAATATTTTTTCACCTCCCAATTCATTCTCAGTGAAATTGCTATAAACTGCTTCAACCCACCTTGAATCACCACTTATGTGTTTCATTCTGAAACTTAAAACCCTATTATTGTTCTGATCTTGATCTGTAAAGTCAATTGATCTAAATGAACTTGAGTCGTCTATAAGAGTATAAAAAGACAATCCTTTTACGCTGGACTCTTCTCTTCCTAATATTCGTTTTATTGATGATGAGACATATTCAATAATTCCGTCTTTATTGGTAAGGAAAATAATATCTGCTGATTTGTTTGAGATTAGTTCATACTTTTTCTTTTCTTCTTCTAGTTGAAAATAAGTGTTTCTTTCGTTAGTAATATCAAATGCACAACCTATGTACCCTAAAAATGCTTTTTGATTGGTAAATCGGGGAACTGCTATTTCGAATATCCATCGATAGACTCCCTCTTTGTTTTTAGCCAGATACTGCATCTCGCATTTAGTTCTTGCATTTAAATGTTGTCGCCAATCATCTATCGCAATTTTTCTATAATCTGGATGTACAATATCTACATATTCATGCTGACCATGCAAATCTTTTAAATCGAATCCATAAAAGTCTTTAGAGGCCTGATTGGTATATATAACAATATTGTCTTCGTCTGATACCCATATCATTACTGGCATCGATTCAGTGATTAATCTGAATCTTTCCTCAGTTTCATTTACAAGACTTCTAAAATTTTCACTTGTAGAGATGTCTGTAATTCTTCCTGAAATGATTTCATCATTCAAGTTTTCATCTATTTTGATTCTTGCTTCTTCCAATACCCAACGTGTATGACCTGAAATTTTATTTTTAATTTTATATTTTAAATTAAGGTGTCCAGTAGATTGAAATTCAAGTTGTGCGTCATCATATAATTTTTTATGCTCATCAACTACGGTTTCTCTTTTTTGTTTCCATATGTTCCCTGTTTTGGGATTAAATCCAAAAAACAAAGGCCATCTTGACGTGAAATAATTCTTTATTTTATTTTTTTGATATACTATATAGTAAGCGTCATCTGTTGATTCTAGAAAATTATTGAGACGATCGAAGTTTTCTTTTGCAATTAATTCTGATTCTTTTTTTTCGGTAATTTCTGCTCCATATATATTGTAATATCCTTCCGAAGGTATAGGACATATAATTAGACTAAAGTATTGACCTTTAGATTCAATTTCAATTTGCAGATTTTCTTTTTTTCTGTACTTGGTCAATATTGAAATTAAATAATCCTGTATATCGTATTCTATTCCTTCTACTGAAATTTGTTCAATTTCCTTGGCAACCCTATTTCTAAAAATTATATGTCCGGCTAAGTCTGCTCGTAATACTGGATAAGGGTTTTCGTTAGGAAAAGAAGCACATTTTCTTATCTCATTTATTTCTGTTAAATGTTTAGACTGTATATCAATTAATTCTCTGATGGGATCATGTGCATGGAAGTCATCTAATGTTAATCCAAGTGACAATAAAGTTTCAATGTTGTTTGTGCGAAGTGTACCAATAAATAGCAATTGTTTTTTTGTATCTTCTAGATGTTCTGTTATTTGACCAATTAAATAAACATCGTCAATGTTGTAGAATCCTATTTGTATAGATTGATTAATTCTTTTATCTAATTCTTGAAAATTAAAATCAAGCGTATTGTCTTCTGACTTAATATATAATCTTTCTTGAAAGTTGTAGGTTGACTGCAAAAGGGGATTTATTTTTTTTATTGAATTCCCAATCGAAATCAACTCCATTTTGTAATTAATAATAAAATGGAAAGGAAATAACGAATCAAGTTGTTGTATAGAAAAACCAGAAAAAGAGATTGTTTGATTTGAAGTTGACATAGAATATAAGATTAAGCTAAATCAATTCCCTCGACACTTGCTTCAAAATACTGCTAATTAGTAGCATTCATTACAAAAAAATGTAATATTTATTACTGTTTCGTACTTACAATGAAATTAGCTAAGTATTACTACTTAATAAAATCGCCTTACTAGCCCATTATGTTAAATACCTCTTCTACTGCACTCTTTATTGAGTAACTGAAGTTCTCTGCTTGTTTGTCCGGATACAGAGCTGTTTTCTTGAGCCCTTCGCATGAGGTAGGGGATAACCTCATCTAATGGACCAAAAGGAAGGTACTTTGAGACATTAAATCCTGCATCAGCAAGATTAAAAGTAAGGTTATCACTCATTCCATACAGCTGTGAAAAATGAAGATGAGGATGGTTGGTTGATATATTTGCTTTTGAAGCAAGGTTTGCGGCCAATAAGCTACTTTTTTCATTATGACTGGCAACGATCACTGATCCACTATTGATATTTTCAAATGCTATTGATAGGGCTTGATCATAGTCAGTATCAGTTGCAGATTTATTGATTTGTATTGGAGACGAATAACCAAACTCAGCTGCTCTTTTTCTTTCTTTTTCCATATAGGCTCCTCTTACCAGTTTTAATCCTGGTAAATAACCATTGATTTCTGCATGGTCATATGAACTTTTGAGAAAAGAAAGTCGATCTGATCTATAAAGTTGAATTGTATTGTAAACGACTACCTTTTCTTTGTTGAATTTCTCCATCATGAGATAGGAGATATAATCTATCGGGTCTTGAATCCATGACTCTTCAGCATCGATCATAACTCCTACACCTAATGTAGAGGCATGGCTACAAATTTTTTCAGTTCTGATTAGTAATCTGTTCCACGAATTCTGGTCATCTTGATTTAAAGCTGCAATTGCTATTGGTAAAGCTGTCTCAAGCTTAGCTGTAGAAGTTTTACCTATAGATACATTCAATTTTTCAAGCAAAAGAGAGGATGCTAGTCCAGTTACTTTTATACTGATAAATGGAATATTCTTTCTTGTAGCTGAGAAACTAAGTACTTTCATGAAAGTACTGACTTCCTCATCGTATTTTTCATCAGAATGTTCTCCACCTTCTACTCCATAGTCCAGTATAACCTGAACATTAAATCCATCCAGCATATTGAGAACAGCATCAGTATTTTCAAGTGATTCACCGCCTACAAACTGTTCGAAAAGTGTGTTTTTGATAATGCCTTTTACTGGTAGTCCAGATTTAATTGCCCATGGAGTTAAAACAGTCCCTATTTTAACCAAAGGCGCAAATTGCATAGCAGAGAAAAGAAATCTTGCTTTTTTAAGCTGGCGATCAGATTTATAGGCAAAGGCCTTTTCTGTATTATCAAAATTCAATCCCGGGTCTGTAGACATGGCAATCTGCTTAGACCCGCAAAGATAGTGCGAAAAATTATTTTTGAGCGGCTATGTTCAGATTCTTCTCTCTTCCATCAATCTAGAAAGAAGTTCTGATTTTGAGTGAATATTTAATTTTTTATAAATATTCTTGAGGTGGTAATTGATCGTATAAGTTGTAACAAAGAGTTTATCTGACATTTGTTTATAACTTTGACCCTTTTCAACCAAGGAAACAATTTCCTTTTCTCTGAAAGTTAGGGCATCTAGCATACTGTTATTGTTTTTCTGCTGAAGGCTATGAAATACCTTTTCCACTAAAGTTTGGTCGATATAAGCTCCTAGTTTTGATACTTGTCTAATGATATCAACCAAAGTGCTTAATTGTGCTGATTTTAAAGCATAGCCAACTGCTCCAACTTTAATACTGTTCATGATCAATTCCTGATCATTGTGCCCAGTTAAAATAATTATTTTGGTGTCGGGAAACTTCGATTTTAAAACAGGAATACCTTCAATTCCTGACTGTCCTGGTAATACAATATCCAGCAGAATGATGTCTGGTTGTTTATTTTTTCTAGAATTGGTTGAATCCTTCATATCTTCCATTGAAGTATATGAAAAAAGCACTTCTAGTCCTTCTGTGCTGTTTATGTAGTCACGAAAGCTTTTTAATAAAAATATATTATCTTCTATAATACCAACAGAAATCATAGTCCGGTTAATTCATAAATCTATTATCATTAGTTGCCATTTTTTCAGATTTTACTGAGAAAACGCAAACAATTGCTCAAAAACCACTTATGCAAGTAGTTTAAGAGGTATTATTTCAATTTTTAATGTATAAAATCGAAGGAAATAAGGTAAAATATTTTTTCCTTATAAAAAACGTTTTTACACCAATATTTTTTAATCTTATTAGTATTTTTTTGTTGTTTCCACTTAAACGCTCATCTATGAATACATCTGACAAACAATTGATTGCTATTGAAAATGCATTTGATGGTATTGCAGTATTAAATGCACAAGGTGAATATATCTACATGAATAACTCTCATGCTCAGATATTTGGTTACAATTCAGGAACTGAATTGATTGGTAAATCCTGGAAATATATTTATTCAGATGAATATGCTACAATGATTGAAGCTCAGGTTTTTCCTTTGTTGGGAAAAAATGGAAATTGGTCTGGAGAGACCATCGGGTTGAGTAAAGACAAGAAGCCTGTTTTTCAACACATTACCTTGAGTTCACTACCAGATGGTGAATTGTTGTGTATTTGCAGAGATAATTCAAAAACAATCAATGCAAACCGATTGCAATATCTGATCAGTAATCTTGGTAAAGGAATTTTAGTTGAAGATGAAAATCACTTAGTTGTTTTGGTTAATCAGCAATTCTGTGATTTATTTCAAATTCCGGTATCTCCTGATCAAATGGTAGGTGTCAATTGTTTGGAAGCTTTACAAGAAGCACTTGTTCATTTTAAAGATCAAGAAGAAGCAAAAACAGATGTGATAAATATGATGGGTAAGCGGGAGGCTGTAATTGGACAAGAAGTGTATTTTGCCGATGGACGAATACTAGAACGTGATTACGTACCTATTATTATTGAAAATACTTTTAAAGGACAGCTATGGAGTTATATTGATGTTACTCAAAATAGACAATTGCAAAGAGCCTTGGTCGATGCAAAAAATCGGGCAGTACAATCTGAAAAGGCAAAATCTGCTTTTCTCTCCAATATGAGTCATGAGATTAGGACACCAATGAATGCTGTAATTGGATTGGCAGAACAATTGTTATTAACCCAATTGACTGACCAGCAAAATTATTTTGTAAAAAATATTTCAGATTCTGCGAATGGTTTGCTCGGTATCATCAATGATATTCTTGATATGGCCAAAATTGAGGTTGGTAAGATGAATATTGAAAAAGGTGTTGTTTCCTTGTCCGAAATCACCAAGAGTGTTGAAAATATTCTCAAGCCTAAGGCTGAAGAAAAGGGACTTGCATTGTACACTTCATTTGATATTGATATTGCATCAAATTTAATGGGAGATGCAGTCCGAATCAGGCAAATTTTGATGAACATCTTGGGAAATGCAATCAAGTTTACAAATGTTGGTAAGATCGATTTTAAAGTTGAACTTCTCAAGAAGGATGAACTAGAGCAAATGATTCAATTTACCTGTGAAGATTCTGGTATTGGTATTGCGGAAGAATCCTTGAAGAGTATTTTTGAAGAATTCTATCAGGAAAATAATAGTAATACTAACGGTGTTACAGGCTCTGGATTAGGTTTGTCTATTACGCATCAACTGGTGAGCATGATGGGGGGCAGAATATGGATTGAAAGTAAAAAAGGGGTAGGAACTAAGGTGTTTATACAGGTGCCATTTACTAAGCCTACAATAAACGATTTGACTGCTCCAAGTGTTGAAGATGAAGTGAAATCTTTCATCGTTGGTAAACGAATTTTAATAGTAGAGGACAATAAAGTTAATCGGGTTATTTTTTCTTTGATGCTCAAAAACTTGCAGGTCAATGTTGATGAAGCTGAGAATGGATTAGAGGCTTTAGAAAAGATCGAAAAAAACAAGTATGATCTTGTTCTCATGGATATACAAATGCCAGTAATGGACGGTCCCTCAACATTAGCCAATATCAGAAAGAAATATGGGGATGAATTGCCTGTGATTGCCTTAACTGCTGCAGCATTTAAGTCTGAGGTGATTCACATGTTAAATCTTGGTTTTGCTGACTGTATTACAAAGCCAATTGATCAGAAAGGGTTACAACAAAGACTTGGTAATTTCTTTAAATCAGGTTCCAATAGAGAAAAGCATTATCGAGAAATCAATAGAATCATTTTATCAAAAATTACTGAAATGTCTGGAAATGACAGTGTTCAGTTGAAAAAAATGTTAATGTATCTTTTAGAAGAAGTCGATATTGCTCTACTGGAATGGGACAAGTGTTTGATGGAAAACAATTGGACACATGCCAAGAGAATTTTACATCGTGAAAAAATGATGATAAAATCAATTGGTATTGACGGACTCGATGGATTAATTTCAGAAATCGAAGATCAATCTAAAGAAAAATCAAACAGTGAGATGGTACTCATGTTTAGTCAGCTTATTCAGCTGTTCAGAAACATCAAGGAAAGGTTTCAGGACGTAGTTTAGCCTACCAGTTCAATACCAGCTTATTGTTTCTTCTTTCTCCATCTGCCATTCTTTGTAGAGGATCAATCTCAATTTTTTTCAAATCGAGAAGTTTTCTGTCAATGCTGAGCACATAGGTCGGATGAGTCCATTTCCAGGGTTCGCCAACAGTTCTTTTAATTTCAGGCTCTTCGTTTGCTTTTTCGCCAAACATCAAATATTGTGGTATATAAGCTTTTTCTCTGCTACCATCTTTGAATGTAAGATCGATATCTATAGGCATTGGCATTGTTCCAAAGTTCTCTATTCTGATCTTGGTTTTTCCTCCTTCTTCCCATAGACTATCAATACCATAGTCAATTGTTTTACTAGTGTTCACAAAAAAATCACGGTACCAATCGAGTTGGATCCCACTTGTTTTTTCTGCAATTTTTATAAAGTCATTGACATTAGGATGCTTGAACTTCCAAGTGTTGAAATACTTGAGTAAAATACTGTCTCTCACCGGTGCGCCAACAATATAACCCAACTGCTCCATAAATACTTCGCCTTTGGAATAGGCGTTGATGCTGTATGCTGTATTGGTGCTGTAATGATCAGAATGTGTAGTCAAAGGTTCGTTGAAATCACTTTTCGACAAGAAAATATATGAGTTATATGCGTCTATATGAGGAAAAGAATCTCTATTTCCAGTAAGGTAATTGTTCACATTAGATTCTGCAAAGCTGGTGAAGCCTTCATCCATCCAAGGGTACAATGACTCATTTGTTCCAAGCATCATCTGATACCAGCTGTGCATCCATTCGTGGATTACTACACCTGTTCCCGCATCTTTTAATAAAGTAGCCATCGGGTACTCCATGCCACCATCACCGCCTTGAATAAATGAATATTGTTTGTAGGGGTATTCACCGTAATGTTTATCGATGAATGGAAGCGCTTTAGAAGCCAATACCAACACACTGTCCCATTCTTTTTTGGATTTGGCTATGAAAGCATTTGCGGTTAGCGTTTGCTTTACTCTGGGAGGCATCGATTCGTATTGCTTTGTGAGTGCAAGCGTATCTATTTTATAAAAAGAATGCAGAACCAGTCCATTTCTTTCTGTCTTGGTATTGTGGATATAATTTGGATCTGCAGCCCACACAAAGTCGTGCACATTTGGCGCTTTGAACTTCCAGGTAAGGGTAGGCGTATTTGTTTTTTTAAATGGCAGAGCACTGTGTTTTTCGTATCCATGTCCAATTTCATGTGCATTTTGTAAATATCCCGTTGCACCAATTACATAATTTCTGTCAATTGTAATGTTTACATCAAAGTCTCCCCAAACGCCATAAAATTCCCGAGCAATGTATGGTGTAGGATGCCAACCTTCATTGTCATATTCACTTAGTTTTGGATACCATTGTGACATACTGAATCTCACGCCTTCTGCATTGTCTCTTCCGCTTCTTCTGATTTGTACTGGTACTTGTGCCTTGAATGCCAGTTCAATTGTCGATTTGGTTTTTGGAGGTATTGGTTTTGTTAGATCTACTTTAAGTATGGTTTCATACATCGAAGTTTTTTGGGCTACACCATTTACTTTGAGTGATTGTACATCGTGATAACCTATTTCATCTGGATTTAATTTGCTGATTCTGTCTCGTACCCTCTGATCCCAGTCGCCTCGATTACGAATCAAGCGTTTTCCAATTTCCTGACTTCTCACGTCCATCATGCTTCCTGGTTGGAATGCGTTCCAGGGGAGATGAAAATAAAGGACTTTTAGAGTATCTGGACTGTTGTTCCAATAGTCAATGTGCTGTTTACCAGTAAATTGATTCTTTTCAGCATCAACATTGATATCCATTTTATAATGAACACGTTGTTGCCAACGTTCATGATGATGTTGTGCATTTGCAACAGAAATGATAAAGACCAAGAAAGAAACAAACTTAATTTTTTTCATATTCTAACAATGAGAATTTGTACTGTAATTTTTAAATGCTTATTATTTCTGGATTTCATACATCCTTACATAATCCACTTCCATTTTTCTAGGCCAAATATCAGTGGCAACACCTTTTGAACCACCCCAATTTCCGCCGACTGCCAAATTGAGGAGCAAATACATTTTGTTGTGAAAGGGCCAGGAATCATTACCAGTTTTTTCGTTCTTGTATTTGAAATAATAAATATCGTCTACGCCAATATACATGGTCTCTTGATCCCACATCAGTTGGAAACGATGAAACTTGTCTGAAACATCTGGTATTGTTACCTGGTTGGCTTTCTGTGTTCCGATGATGTGGTTGTATTTTTTAGTATGGATGGTTCCATGTACAAAATTTTGGTCATAACCAACATGTTCCATGATATCAATCTCTCCATCATCTGGCCAATTCAATGGCATTTTATCAGCCAGCATCCAAATCGCAGGCCATGTGCCCAAACCAGAAGGTATTTTTGCTTTGATTTCTATTTTGCCATGGTTCCACGATGCCTTATCTCTTGTGACCAACCTTGCAGAAGTATATCCTTTACCCTCATAGTCCTCTTTATGTGCTTCAATCGTGAGTATGCCATTTTCAATTCTGGCATTCTTGCTTCTTTTTGCAGTATAATACTGAAGCTCATTGTTTCCCCAACCATGTCCGCCAACATCATAACCCCATTTGTTAGAATCAGGGAGACCATTTTTGTCAAATTCATCGTTCCAAATCATTTTCCACTTTGGCTCTTGTGCATGGCAAAAGCTGGTCATCGCTGAAAAAAGCAGGATCGAAAGGGTAAGTTGTCTCATTTTTATTATGGTTTGTGTATAATTCACTCAATTTAAGCCCATTTTATATAAACAATAAGATTTTTGGCGAATATGTTTCTTGCCCATAATTTTGCAGCATGTTGATGACAAGTCATATCCACCACCACCATAACTTACCCATCGGGTGAGCCTGGAGGCGTGTGTAAACATACTGGGGCTTACCAATGGTAGGCCCTTTTTTATTTTATAAACCAAAGTGATGATACAAGAAAAAACAATATTGAGAATAGCAGTCCAGAAATCTGGCCGACTTTATGAAGATTCCGTGCAACTTTTAAAAGAGTGCGGAATTGATTTGCGCAATGTAAAAGACAGGCTCAAGATAGTTTCTGAAAACTTCCCCTTAGAGGTGTTCTTTTTGCGGGACGATGATATTCCGGAATATGTAGAGGATGGGGTCGCAGATATTGGAATAGTTGGACAAAATGTGCTTGTGGAAAAAGGACGTTCGGTTGATACAGTTGAAGCCCTTGGTTTTGGTAAATGTCGCCTATCAGTGGCAGTCCCTAAAGCAATGGAGTTTAACGGGGTTCAATCACTCCAGGGTAAACGAATTGCAACAAGCTATCCGAACTTAGTTAAAAAATTCTTGGACGAAAACACTGTTAAGGCAAGTATCCATGAGATCAGTGGTTCAGTAGAAATTGCACCTGGAATAGGGCTGTCAGACGTAGTAGCAGATTTGGTGAGCAGTGGTGGAACCTTGTTCATGAATGGTTTAAAGGAAGTCGAGGTGATTCTTGAATCCCAAGCCGTTCTTGTCGCCAATAAAAATATCAGTCAGGAGAAAAGAGAGATTCTGGAAAAACTGCTCTTTAGAATGCGTTCCGTAAAAAAAGCAAAGGGTAGTAAATATGTACTGATGAATGTGCCTAACAATAATCTAAATCAGATTATAGCTTTATTACCTGGTATGAGAAGCCCTACCGTTCTTCCATTGGCAGAAAGCGGATGGAGCAGTGTGCACAGCGTATTGAGTGAAGATGAATTTTGGGATAGAATAGAGAAACTTCGAGCTGCAGGAGCAGAAGGTATTTTAGTTGTGCCGATTGAAAAACTCATTTTATAAATGTTGGTTATGCAATTGATTAAGTATCCATCAAGAGAAATTTGGGATGAACTTCTTGTTCGCCCTTCAATCGATAACAAATTGTTGTTGAAACAAGTCGGCAAAATCTTAGCAGATGTGCAAAACAAAGGCGATGCCGCACTTAAAAAATATTCAAAGAAATTCGATGGGATAGCCTTGCGTAAGTTGTTTGTAGATGCTAAAGAGTTGAAACAATCCGAAGCAAAAATAACTAATGAATTAAAAAATGCAATCGATCAGGCATATGACAACATACTAAAATTTCATCTTACCCAACAAGAGGAGGTGAAGGAAGTTGAAACCATGCCAGGTGTAAAATGCTGGAGGAAATCAATTCCCCTTGATAGGGTTGGTTTTTATATTCCCGGAGGCACAGCACCTTTGTTTTCTACTGTTTTGATGTTAGGTGTGCCAGCAATGGTTGCAGGTTGTAAGGATATTGTTTTATGCACTCCTGTTTCAAAAGAAGGGATAATTCATCCTGCAGTTTTATATGCTGCCTCAAAAGTAGGTATTAAGCATATCTGTAAAGTAGGTGGTGCACAGGCAATTGCAGCAATGGCATATGGAACAGAAACAGTTCAAAAAGTCAGTAAAATTTTTGGTCCAGGTAACCAATATGTAACTGCAGCAAAACAATTGGTGCAGTTGAGTGGGACAGCCATTGATATGCCTGCTGGTCCGAGTGAAGTTTGTGTCATTGCTGATTCATCTGCACGTCCTGACTATGTTGCAGCAGATCTGCTTTCACAAGCTGAACATGGAGTAGATTCTCAGGTGCTGTTAATTAGTGATAGTGCTGAACTTATTGAACAGGTCAATCTTGCTCTTGAAACTCAATTAAATGAATTGTCAAGAAAGGAGATTGCACAAAAAGCTCTACAAAATAGTAAAGCAATTTTAGTTGCTAATCTTGATGAGGCAATGTCAATTTCAAATCTATATGCTCCAGAACATTTGATTATTGCGTCTAATAACGCGATTACATACGGTGATCAGGTTATCAATGCTGGTTCGGTATTCTTAGGGCATCTCACACCTGAAAGTGCTGGTGATTATGCCAGCGGTACCAACCATACATTACCCACAAATGGTTATGCAAAAGCTTATAGTGGTGTAAGCGTGGATAGTTTTGTTAAGAAAGTAACATTCCAACAGATCACAGAGGAAGGTATTCGTAATCTTGGTAAGACAGTAATAACTATGGCTGAAGCTGAGGGATTAGATGCCCATGCAAATGCAGTAAAAATAAGAATCAAATAATAAGGCTATGTTTAATTTAGAAACATTGGTTAGGCCAAATATCCGATCATTGAAACCATATTCTTCTGCAAGAGATGAATTCAAGGGAGAAGCAAATGTTTTTCTGGATGCGAATGAAAACTCGTTAGGTTCTCCATTGGTGAAATGGTACAATCGATATCCTGATCCTCTTCAAATGAATGTCAAAGAAAAAATTTCTTTCATCAAAAAAATTCCTGTCGATCAGATTTTTTTGGGAAATGGAAGTGACGAGGCTATTGATTTGTTATTTAGGTGTTTTTGTGAGCCTGGAATTGATGAAGTAATTCTTTTCCCGCCTACTTATGGCATGTATGAAGTTTCTGCAAACATCAACAATATAAAGTTGAATAAAGTTCCATTGACAGATACTTTTCAATTAGACCTTGAAGCTTTAGAACAAGCCATAAAACCCAATACCAAAATCATTTGGATCTGTTCGCCCAACAACCCGACTGGCAACAGTATTGACAGAGAGGATATTGAAATGGTTCTGAATAATTTTGATGGGTTGGTTGTAATCGATGAAGCGTATATAAATTTCTCAAGGCAAAAATCATGGTTGGCCGATCTGAATGATTATCCCAATCTGGTGGTATTGCAAACACTGAGTAAAGCATGGGGTTTAGCGGGTATTAGAATGGGAATGGCCTTTGCATCTGCAGCTGTTGTTGATTATATGAACAAAGTGAAACCGCCTTACAATCTCAGTCAGCCAGTTCAGGAACTTGCACTGAAAGCCTTGGATGAAATTGGACAAGTAAACGATATGATCGTGACTTTAGTAAATGAACGCCAACAGATGGAACGTTTACTTTCTGAAATGACGGAAGTGGAAAAGGTTTATCCTTCAGATGCCAATTTCTTATTGGTTAAATTCAAAGATGCTACATCGTTGTATGCCTATTTAGTCGCTGAAGGTATTGTAGTAAGGGACAGAAGCAATGTGGAGAAGTGTGCAGGTTGCTTAAGGATAACAATTGGCACGCCAGCTGAAAATGAAAAACTAATTCAAGCAATAATTAATTTCAACCAAGCATAAAATGAAGAAAGTATTGTTCATTGATAGGGACGGAACACTCATCAAAGAAGCTCCTCCTACTTTTCAAATCGACCATTTCAGCAAACTTGAATTTTACCCAGGTGCTATACAATACATGTCGCGTATCGCTCAGGAATTTGATTTTGAGCTCGCAATGGTTTCCAACCAAGATGGACTAGGGACAACATCTTTTCCAAAAGAAGATTTCGAGCCCATACATGAGCATATTCTAAAAACTTTTTTAGGGGAAGGTGTAGTGTTTCACGAGTTGTTTATTGATCCAAGTCTGCCAGCAGAAAATTCACCCAACAGAAAACCTGGAACAGGTATGTTGGGAAAGTACCTGAATAATTCTAGCTATGATTTACAAGATTCATTGGTGATAGGAGATAGGTTGACCGACATACAGTTGGCAAAAAATTTAGGTTGCAAATGTATCTTCATCAACAATCCTGATGGTGTAGGCAGTCTAGATGTTAACTCACTCGATGTAGAATTAAAAAGCATCATTTGTTTGATGACAACTGAATGGTCGGAAATTTATCGCTACATTAAACATGGTATGCGAAAAGTTTTACACACACGTAAAACCAATGAAACACAGATTGATATTGACTTGAACGTAGATGGGAATGGTACTTCATCTATTTCTACCGGTTTAGGATTTTTCGACCATATGTTAGATCAGATTGCAAGACATGGGAAAATGGATTTATCGATTAAGGTCAAGGGAGATTTGCATATTGATGAACACCATACTATTGAAGATACTGGTATTGCATTGGGAGAGGCTATGTTTTTGGCGTTATCAGATAAACGCGGAATGGAGCGGTATGGATTTGCCTTGCCAATGGATGATGCTGAAGCAAAAGTTTTGATAGATTTCGGTGGAAGAAACTGGATTGTATGGGATGCAGAGTTTAAGAGAGAGAAGATAGGAGACATGCCGACAGAAATGTTTTTCCATTTTTTCAAATCCTTTTCTGATGCTTGTAAGTGTAATTTGAATATTTCCTGTAAGGGAGATAATGAGCACCATAAAATAGAAGCGATCTTTAAAGCTTTTGCGAAAGCCATTAGGATGGCAGTTCGAAAAGATTTGAATAGTGATGCACTTCCTACAACCAAAGGATTGTTATAATAGAAAAACCCGGTGAAAACACCGGGTTTTTTGTCTAAAGCCTTTACTGGTTAAAATTTTTGGATTCTTGGGTTTTCGGATTTTGGATTCAGGCTTTCGGACTTTTGGATCTTTGGTTTTTGGTTAGGATGATGGATAGATACGGATTGGTTTTTTTGGATTTGGATTGTTTGGTTTTTGGTTAGGATGTTGGATAGATACGGATTAGTTTTTTTAGGATTTGGATTTTGGTTTTCAAAGGATTTTCGTTTTATCAATCTGCTTTCGTTCGATTGACAATACAAAAATACCTTCGATTAGGAAGATATACAAGAGCAAAACAACCCTTTTATTGTAGTTCAGTATTTACTTGAAATAGCGGAAATCTCCGATTCTGTTTTTCGTATAATTACGATACATACTATTTGGCCAGTGATTGGAGAATATCATATTTGGTTACGATATGTAGCATTCCTGATTCATCTTTCGCAAGTATTGCTCCAGTGTCTTTGTTGATCATGTTACTGATTTTTTCAACTGGAGTATTGAAATCTACAAGCGGATAGGAGATTTCCAATACACTTTGAATAGGAGCGTGTTTGATTTCAGGATCTGTAAATAGTTTTTGAAATAGTCCGTTTTCACTGATAGAGCCAAGAATTTGCTCATCAAGAATTACAGGGATGTGTTCGATTTCGTATTTTCTCATCAGCATTACTGCATCCGCAACGGTTTGATCCGGACGTACGCTGATCAATTTTTGCTTACTTGCTCTTGCTGAAACTATATCCTTGAAGGTTTTCACTTCAAGGAATCCTCTTTCCATCATCCATTGATCGTTGTAAATCTTTCCTACATAACGACTTCCATGGTCGTGGAAAATGCAAACGACCAAATCATCTTTTTTTAATTTGTTTTTCAATTGCAGTAGACCTTGAAAACAACTCCCTGCGCTATAACCGCAAAACAGTCCTTCTTCTTTTGCAATTCTTCTTGCCATTACTGCACCATCCTTATCGGTCACTTGTTCGAAGTGATCAATAACGGACATGTCGAAGTTCTCAGGAACAAAGTCTTCTCCAAATCCTTCAGAGATATATGGATGAACTTCATTCATGTCTACTTCACCTGTGTTGAAATATTTAGTGAGCAAAGAACCATACACATCTATTGCCCAAATCTGGATATTGGGATTCTTTTCTTTTAGGTACATGGCAGTCCCGGTTACCGTACCGCCAGTCCCGGCTGTGCATACCAAATGCGTTATTTTACCATCGGTTTGTTCCCAAAGTTCTGGACCAGTCGTTTCGTAATGAGCTAGACGATTGGCAAGGTTATCGTATTGATTCGAGTGAAAAGAATTGGGTATTTCTTTGGCTAATCTTCTTGCAACAGAATAATAGCTTCTTGGGTCTTCAGGTTCAACGTTGGTTGGACAAACAATTACTTCTGCTCCAACTGCTTTTAGGATATCTATCTTTTCTTTAGATTGTTTGTCGGTTGTAGTGAATATGCATTTGTATCCCTTCACAATACTTGCCAAGGCAATGCCCATCCCAGTATTACCGGATGTACATTCAATAATAGTGCCACCTGGCTTCAGTTTACCTTCTTGCTCGGCCACTTCCACCATTTTCAATGCCATGCGGTCTTTGATAGAATTTCCCGGATTGAAATAGTCAACTTTAGCAAGCACCTGGCAAGGAAGTCCCTGAGTGATTTTATTTAATTTAATCAACGGGGTATTGCCAATTGTTTCGAGGATGTTGTTTTTGATATTCATCTTTGTCAGATTAACCAGACAAAGCTAGTTCAATTTCATCCCTTTTTTGCCACGTTTTTTTCGGGAGTCTCTACCTCAAAACTAAGGTTGCCTGTTATGCGGTATTCTGAGATCATATTTTTATGGTCAACAACAACGCTGTGTTCTTTAATGTAAAGCGATTTGATATTGTGGAGGCTTTTGGCTGCTTCCAAAATGGCTTGTTGAGCAGCGTCTTCCCAACTTTTAGTGGAACTGCACATGATTTCGATTACTTTGATAATAGGCATGTTCGTATAATTTAGATACGCAAACTAATAGCAGTTACAATGAAAAAAAATGAACAAACTCAATTGATGCTATAATAATGATCATTAAACAACTTGACCAACCTCAATCAATCGATATGAGTCATCCGATAGCTTGCATGATATACAAATAACTCGATATGCAAAAGAAGCCGAAAATTATCCCTGAAGTACCACCTTCTCCCTTTCCAGAACAAGAGCCAATTATTGATCCTGAAGAGCCGTTGGTCCCAGATGAAAGTCCGGATTACATACCAGAAGAAGACCCCTTTGAAACACCTCCATTTGAAGTGCCCCCACCCGGGGAAGGACCAGCATGATTAGCATCATTGAAATGGATGATGTACTTTCTTGCATTCAGGTATCAGCAAGTTGTATCATTGCATCAGTCGGTTTACAGAACAAGTTTCTGATGCCGGGAAGATTAAAGCAGACAATAAGACTTCTCAAAAGGGTCAAAAACTGCTGTATCGCGGAACTGGAGAAATCCAGTTCCTTTTTTTTATCAAGTATCACCAATCTTGTGTTATTATAACTCAATTATTGCATGCAAATTATTGGCTAACTTTAAAATTATTAGGATCAAATTAAAATTTAAAAATGAAGAATTTTTGGGGGTTAATAACAGCTTTGTTTGTAAGCTCAATAAGTATTGCTCAGCCCCAACTTGTAAAGTTGTGGGAGTCTGATTCTGTAACACTGAAAGGACCGGAGTCGGCTACATATGATCCTAAATCCAACATAATTTATGTGTCGAGTATGAACAACGGAACAATTGTTCAGATGGGTTTGAATGGAGAAATCAAAAATGCAAACTGGGTGGCTGGCTTAACATCTAATAAAGGAATAGGATTTCATAAGGGGATATTGTATACAGCAGAAACGAGTGCTGTCGCGGTAATTGACATGAAAACAGGCACGATAATAAAACGCATTACTGTAGCAGGGGCAATCATGCTTAATGATCTGGAAGTGGATGAAAAGGGAATTGTTTATGTTACGGATACAAGGGCAGGAAAAGTGTATAGAATTGAAGGAGATCAACCCAGTTTGTATCTTGAAAATATACCCGGTGCAAATGGTTTGATGGCGGTAGGAACAGATCTCTATGTGGCGGGTACAGCCTCTTTTCAAAAAGTAACTGCAAATAAAGAAATCACCAATATTGGAGAAGGTTATGAAAACGGTCTTGATGGGATTGTAATGCTCTCAAAAGATGAATTCATTTTAAGTAATTATCGAGGTATGCTGTATTATGTTCAAACCAATGGAAATAAGCAGGTGTTATTAGATACCCGATCTATCAAAATTGCAGCAAACGATATCAGTTACAATAAAAAAACAAAGACACTTTATGTGCCATCCTTTGGTACGAATAGGGTAATTGCTTACGCTGTAAAATAAAAAACCCCAACAATTGTTGAGGTTTTTTGTGCCCAGAACAGGAATCCCTGCCTGCCGGCAGGCAGGGAACCTGCACTTTATAAATTGAAAAATCCCCAACAATGTTGAGGATTTCATCTTGTGCCCAGAACAGGAATCGAACCTGCACTACCTTTCGATAACAAGATTTTGAGTCTAGCGCGTCTACCAGTTCCGCCATCTGGGCTCGGGCAGCAAAATTACTTTAACTATTTGTATTCTCAAACATCTTTGTTAAAAATAAATTGGAGAGCGCAGAAATCGGTAATTTTGTAGTTCTAACGGGGCTGACCGGTATTGACAGCGTAGATCTTTGAAAGTAAGCATGCAGTGCGTTGCGAATGTTGCACTTTAATCTGAATTCGAAACCAATAAATGGCGAGAATACTTACGCCATGGCTGCCTAATCAGTGATTAGCGCATCCATTATAGCTGCTTGACGGGCCTGCCTTTGCCAAGTCAACCCGCTGAATCAAAAAAAACAAGGCTGCTTCAACCATAGGCTGTGCCGGTTGACTAAGACTATTCAGCTACGGAAATTGTTGGTTTGTTTGGTTCCTGCAGTTTCTCGACAATCAATTCCAAAATAAGCATGTAGAAGGCTTTCGGCGAATATGTTTGGACGTGGGTTCGAATCCCACCAGCTCCACAATTCTCTATTTTTTGAGAAAATTAAAAATTACATTTATCCTAAGTGTAATTTTTTTGTTTTAATTCACAAGGCTCCCAATTTGTTTTGTTTTTCGACCCTCCAAAAGTCCAAACCAAGGTGTATATCCATCAGCAAAATGCTCTATATGAATATGAGATTTAGAAATATTTAAATCTTTAAGATGCTGAGTTATTCCATCTTTTAGGGATTTAGGACCACATATATAATAGTAAGTATTATGGTCTTTGTTTAAATCATTTTTTCCAATTCGATTTATACCTGAAATAAAATCTTTGTATTCAAATTGTGGGAATTGATCTGCTAATTGATTTAGTTCTTTTTTGAAGATGATGTTTTCCTCCTTTCTGTTAGAATATAGTAAAGTTACCTTGCTCTTGGGTTCAAATCGAAGCATTTGAAGAATCATACTATACAAGGGTGTGATTCCACTACCACCTGCTACCATTACATAATGCTTTTGAACCGTTGTACTTGGGTTAAATGTAAAATCACCAACTGGTAGCAAAGACTCCACTTTATCACTAGTTTTTGCAGTATTAAAAAAATAGTGCGAAACTTCGCCTTTTAGTTTTACCGTTATTCTTAAAAAATCATCAATGTTTGGCGAAGAACTTAGTGAAAAGCAACGATGATAGGTCTTGTTGCCAATTTTAACTTTTAAGGTGATGTATTGACCTGCTCTATAATTGTAAAAGGCTTTGTCTTCTGGTTTAAAAAAGACAGAAACAGTATCAGGAGTTTCTTTTATAAGTTTATCAATAATTAATGTTCTATACTTGGAATTATCAATGATTGATGCATTTTCCCTTTGGTGAATTTCATTAAATGTACTTTCTGTTGAGTTTAATTCTGTGCCACAAAAGATATCCCAGAAACGAAAAAATAAGCCGTAATTGCCATTGTATTGTGTGTGGTGAAGGCTATGATTAGTTGCATTTACGAGCATATTAAACGGTGGTAAGCTGAAAAATTTCGGGAAAAGCTCATATCCCAGATGCGACTTTAAATTATTGAAAGTTCCAATCACTTGTGTTATGCCTAAAACAGTCATAGAAATAGGCATAATCATCACCAATGGTAGAACCCAAACAGTTAACCATAATGACTCAATGATGTGAAATGAGCTTGAAGTGTATGGATTTACGTCCAAACTCTTATGGTGTAAGGCATGTACATACTTGTAAATACTTTGGTGGTGCATTGCTCGGTGACTCCAATAGAACCAAGTATCGGATACAACCAACATGATAAAAACCGTAAGAACTTCATACCATAACCCATATTTTCCTGCATCTACATAAAACTTCGTTAATCCAATATCTTTAAATGATAATATAACAATAATAAATGCAGTTCCTCCAATAAATGATAGAAATGTTGCTCCAATTTCACCTTTTATTTGTGACCACCCGGCTCTTTTTGAAAGTTGAATTTTTCTATTGCTCAGTTTTTTTTCAAATATTACCCAGAAAATTAAAAAAGCCACACTCATAATTGTGAGTGCAACAAGAACTGTTGTAATGTACTGTTTTATGAATTCTAACATTCCTATTCAAATTTTTATATGATAAAATTTGATGTGAAATTAGAATTGGTATTACCAATACTACTTAACATTTGTTACTTAATCATCTGCTTTCTAATTCTGCTAAGACTTTGTGGTTTTATTCCCAAGTAGGAAGCAATATATTGAATAGGAACATTTTGTATTATTTCAGGCTGTTGTTCAACCAGTTTTTTATATCTCAATTCTGCTGTTAATGTAGCAAAATCATTGGCTCTGATTTGAGTTGCAGAAGCAGCTTGTTCAAAGATTACAAGACTCAATTTTTTAAAGTTTTCGTTTTTGTCTATCAATTCAATCAATTTGCTTCTCTCAATTTTATAAAATTCGCAGTTAGTTATACACTCTAAATTTTCATTAGATTTATTTCCATGAATAAAATTTAAGAAAGATGTAATGAACCTATTTTCTGATACAATAAGAGTTGTTACTTCATCACCATTATTATCATAATAAAACAACCGCATCAATCCTTTCGTAATAAAATACAAATGATTTGGCACTTTGTTTTCTTCTTCAACTATGTTATTCTTAGGTAATGATTGTAGTTCAAAGTACTGCTTACAAAATTCTATATCACTGTCTGTAAGTTTGATGTAACTGTCAAATAGGTTTAAAAAATTGTCTGGCATTTTACGGGTTTCTTATTATTATGGTTGGACTGACAACAATAAAATTAATGAAATTGAATTAATTAGTTATTGACTATCTAACTCTAAACAAAAGAAGAAGCACCTATGAATGAGTATTTTATCTGAGTCTTTCTCTATGGTTTTGTTCAAACTTTTGAAAAGGTATTTCAATGATAATTTGTCAAACAAAAAGGCTTATGTGTTCTAAGTTTATTTATCATTTTATGTATTTCTTGAATTTTACAGTTATATATTTGTAAATCAGATTAATAACTAAAGTATATGCAAAAAATACTGTTGGTAGCATTCGTTTTCTGTTCTTATTACGCAAAAGCACAAGTTGACACCACCGAAGTTTTTGATTATAATCAGTTCGGTGATGCAGAGGGTGCAAAGCGTTATTGCACACAAAAGGTGTTGAACCAAACTCCACAGAAAATTGTCAGCTTAGGTTTTGAATACCAAGGAAAATTCACCATGCCTGATGTGCCTCTTGGTATGAATCTTCCTGCTATGCAGTCGTTCAATGTTAGAAATGTTTCAGCATTACGTGCTCAATTGAATATTCCAGTTATTTCTACCAATAAGATAATCTGGCAAATGGGACTTAATTACTGGGGAAGTAAGTTTAATATTGATGAATCGAATAATAATTCTTTTACACGATCATTGAATGAAAATTACATGACAACGGCTGGAATAAATACAACAATTTTCAAGCCGTTAAATGAGAAAAATTTTTTGATTCTTCAAGCAAGTGGGGATGTAAACGGAGTTTTTGAAAAGTTGAGTGATGTAAGTGGTAAGGCATTTACGTTTAGTTGGACAGCTATTTATGGTTGGAAGACTTCAGAAAAAAACATGATTGGTACTGGTTTAGCCAGAACTTACCGTGCTGGTCAGCTGATTCATGTGCCAGTTCTTTTCTGGAATAAAACATTTAATGATAAGTGGGGAATGGAACTATTGATTCCTGCACGCGGACATGTTCGTTATAATTTTTCTACTTCCAATATGTTACAGTTTGGATTTGAACTTGAGGGTAACCAGTTTTGGATGAATTCACCTGGATTTGGGGCTTCCGATCAGGCTTTATACATACAAAGAGGTGAACTGAAGCCGCGTATTATGTGGGATAAAAAAATCAGTGGTTTCATCTGGTTAAATGCACAAGTAGGGATGAGGTCTAATTATAGGTTTGATGTAATGAAAGAGTACAATGGTAGAAAGGATAGTCAGCGTTATTTCACTTCTAATTTGTCAAATCCTCTTTATTTTAACATCAGTATAAATTTAGTATCACCATAACCAAACATATTCCAATGAAAAAAGCCTCACTTGTTTAGTGAGGCTTTTTTATTTAAGTAAAATATTTATTTAGCAACTTGTCTTGTCCAGGTATCTGTTCTTCCAATTAATGAAACTCCAATATAGCCTCTAACTTCAAGTGAGTTAGGATTGATCAATTTGATAGTACAAGAATAGGTGTTGCCATTCTTGGGATCATAAATATTACCCTCATCCCATTTGCTGTTTTCAACATACTTGAACCCCCAGATATTTATCAAGCCTAATACAGGTCTTGTTCTGGATGCTTCATCAGGATGGTTTTTGTCCACTTTCGGTTTTCCTGTTTCAGGATCGATAGGTTCTTTTAACCAGACAACTTTCCCCTGGTATTTATCTCCGTTTTTATAAATACGAACCAAAGCATTTCCTTCACCAGTTTTCCATACACCAACGATTGCATCAGGATTGTCTTCTTTGAAATGAAATGAACTTGTTGATAAAAGAATAACTATTCCGGATAAAGCAAAAAGTAAAAACTTCTTTGCAAGTAAGATGTTTGAAATTGGGTTTGTGCTAAGTTTTTTCATAAATAAATATGATTTGAATATTCACAAATATATTAACGAACAAGATCAGAATGTAATTAAATAAAAAAAGGGGCTAGGCCCCTTTTTAGTTGAATTTATTCCGATTAATTATAACCCACTAAGTTTCTATTCATTGAACAACCTCCGCCCGCTGAACTGCGACTAGTTGTGCATGAGGATGCAAATACAATTACAGCTAAAAAGAGAATGAAAAAAAGTTTCTTTATCATTGGATTGGTTTGATACTCAAATATAAAACCTAAAATAGTGGAATTTAGTATTGAGTAGAAGCTTTTTTTAAATCAAAACGGGATTTTAACGCTATTATCACATTTTAAACCCCCTTTTCAAGTGTAAAAAACGGGGCATACATTATTCAATTTCAGCTTATCTTGTGCCTAGAGAAATGAGATTATGAATATTCAGCTTCAAAGACCCATTGTATTTTTAGACCTTGAAACGACTGGTTTGAATCTAGTAACAGATCGTGTTGTTGAGATAGCCATGTTGAAAATTCAACCCGATGGCAGTCGCATTATGAAAAGGAAACTGGTTAATCCAGAAATGCCTATTCCAGCAGAAGTTGCTGAAATACACGGCATTACCAACGAAATGGTTAAAGATGCTCCTAAGTTTAGAGAAATAGCCAATGAAATAAGACAGTTTTTGGATGGTGCTGATTTAGGTGGATACAATTCAAATAAATTCGACTGGCCACTTCTGGCAGAAGAGTTTTTGAGAGCGGGACTAGATTTTGATGTTGACGGGAAAAAACTGGTTGACGTACAAAGGATTTATCATCAACTGGAACCAAGGACTTTATCAGCTGCCTATAAGTTCTATTGCGACAAAGATCTTTCAAATGCACACAGTGCCGAAGCGGATATTACTGCAACCTGGGAAGTTTTTTCCGCACAAGTAGACCGCTATCCTCAATTGGGCAATAACTTAGATACTGTAACAAAATTCATAGGAGTAGAAGAAATTGTGGATTTTGCCAGAAGATTTTCTATGGAAAATGGAAGAGAAGTTTTTAATTTCGGAAAACACAAGGGCAAAGCTGTTGAAGATGTGCTGAAAGCAGAGCCGACTTATTATGACTGGGTTATGAAAAGTGAATTTGCTTTGCATACAAAGTTAAAGCTGACCGAAATCTTCAACCGAACAATGTTAAAAAACAAGAAATAATTCAATTTCGGTCAGTCTATTTATTGAAAAAGCTCGTCATTATACCAACTTACAAGGAAAGAGAAAATGCTCAGCAAATTCTCAAAGCGATCTATGATTTAGAGCAGGATTTTCATGTATTGATAATTGATGATAATTCACCGGATGGGACAGCTGACATCGTGAAGACCATTCAACAAGAAAATCAAGATCGACTCTTTTTAATTGAACGTCCTGGTAAGTTAGGTCTTGGAACCGCATACATTACAGGTTTTCAGTGGGCCTTAGCACACAACTATGATTTTATTTTTGAGATGGATGCAGATTTCTCTCATGACCCCAACGATTTAAATCGCTTATTTCTTGCATGTTCTCAGAGCCGGGCTGATGTTGCAGTCGGTTCGAGATATGTTAATGGCGGTGAATTTGAGAATTGGCCCTTATCTCGAAAAATCATTTCAATGGGTGGGGCATTGTACAGCAGATTAATTACTTGGATTCCAGTGCATGATCCTACCGCAGGTTTTGTCTGTTATAAAAAAGAAGTATTAGCGGCAATGAACTTATTGGAAATTAAGTCGATTGGCTATGCCTTCCAAATTGAAATGAAGTTTGCAGCCTGGAAACTTGGATTCAAAATTGCTGAAGTTCCAATAGTTTTTAAAGACAGGGCTTTTGGTTCTTCTAAAATGACAAAGGGAATAATCAAAGAGGGAATTCGGGGTGTTCTTGCTTTACAAAAAGAGTTTCTCTTGGGTAGATATGTTAAGCGGGTAAAGAACAAGTAAGTACTTAATTTTAATCATGAAAAAAGCCTTCCTTCAACTACATGCTGCTATATTCCTAGCAGGATTTACAGGAGTTTTAGGTCGGCTGATTACAATCAACGAAGGGTTACTGGTTTGGTACAGAATGTTTTTTTCTGCGGTTTTTTTATTGGCATTGTCTTTTTTTTCCAAGAAAATCAAATTTCTTCCATGGCGCCAGGCACTTCCTCTTATTGGAATTGGTGCAATAGTAGCATTACATTGGGTTTTCTTTTACGGTAGTGTTAAATACGCAAACGTTTCGGTTTCTTTGGTTTGTTTTTCTACAATGGGATTCTTCTCTGCATTTCTTGATCCATTGATTTCAAAACGTAAAATGGATCTTATAGAAATTTTGCTTGGACTTATGGTTATGTTAGGGGTATACCTCATATTTCATTTTGACCAAGCTTATCGGTGGGGCATTATTTATGGTATTATTTCTTCAATATTAGCTGCTGTTTTTACCATAATCAATAAAAAATATGTAGATAAACACGATGCACAGATCATTACTTTCTATGAGTTAGGAGGAGGTTGGTTATCACTTAATTTTGTTCTTCCTTTTTATTTGCAGTTTGTCGACTTTTCCAGTTATTTTCCAAGCCTATCTGATTTTTTATGGCTATTGGTTTTAAGTCTGTTTTGTACAGTTCTGGCATTCAATCTTTCCATCAAGGCCTTAAAAAAAATATCACCTTTCACTGTTAACTTAAGCTATAACCTCGAGCCTGTTTATGGCATCTTGCTTGCCTTTGTGATTTATAAGGAACACCTTGATCTTCAAATCTCTTTTTATGCCGGTCTTTTTATTATCTTTTTAACAGTAGTTATTCAATCCATCAGGGTATGGAAAACTAGGGGAAATTGAGTCTAATTGTTACTCAATTTTTACATCACAATTCTGTATTTTCAATAAAATCCTTTTCATGAAGCAAATTATTCTCTTTTTGCAATTGCTGGTAATGTCTCTGTCAGCTCTAGCACAAAAAAAAGTATTGGACCACACTGTTTATGATGGCTGGCAATCTATTGGAGAAAGAAAGATTTCGGCTGATGGAGAATGGGTGGCCTATACAATTGACGTTCAAGAGGGAGATGGTCTTCTTGTTGTGCAGCGATCAGACTCATCATTCAAACAAACATTTTCAAGAGGATATAATCTTGCTTTTACAAACGATAACTTATTTCTGGTATTTAAAGTAAAGCCTACCTATCTTGATTCAAGAACTGCCAAGATAAAGAAGAAAAAGCCAGAAGATCAACCTAAAGATTCACTGGTCATTCTGGATTTGACAACTAAAACTACCCAAAGCTTTGCAGATATTGCTTCTTATAAAATACCCAAAAATGCAGCAGGGTATCTTAGTTTTTTGAAAATTAAAAAATCAATGGATTCTGTTATAAAAGCAGCACCTAAGGATTCAATAAAACAAAAGATTGATACAATTAAACAACAAGTCCCCTTGTTAATTGAACACAAACCTGAAAAGAAACAAAAGCGAAAACTAACTGCAAAGGGAGAACAAGATGAAAAAAACTCATATGATGTGGATGAGAATGAAGATGCTGAAGGAGATGACAATGCCAATCAGACTGTACAAGAAGGCTCCGACCTTTTACTCTATAATTTTTCCAACAAAACACAGATTATATTTCCATTTACCAGTGAATATTATTGGAGTGAGAATGGCAAAATTTTGCTGATGGAATCATCTGCAAGTAAGAACAATAAAAATAGGAAACCATTGGTTTCCATATGGAGAACTGTCGAAAATCGTTTGGATACAGTTTTATTGGGTGGAAATGATTTTAAAGGATTTGCAATCGATAAGAATGGATATCAAATTAGTTTTTTAGCTGAACGAGATTCTGCCTTTAAATCCCCCCAAAAGTTCTATAAACTTTGGTACTGGAAAAATGGTGATCAGGAAGCAAGTGTTATAGCAGATAGATTTACCATTGGAATGAAAGTAAACTGGACCATCAACGAAAACTATGTACCTAATTTCAGTAAATCTGGTAACCGTCTTTTTATTGGTACTGCCCCTGTTAGAGCGATTAAAGATACGAGTCTCGTTGAAATGGATTTGGTTAAACTGGATGTGTGGCATTACAATGATGATTATTTACAGCCCTACCAGTTGCGTAATCTTCAGCAAGAGGAAAGAAAGTCTTATTTGGCCATGTATGATTTACAGACAAAATCATTTATTCAATTGGGCGACTTAGATCTTCCACAAGTATTGACTGCTAATGAAGGAGATGGTTCATTTTTTCTTGGTATGTCTGATGTAGGAAAGCGTGTTTCAATGCAATGGGAGGGTGGAACCAAAAAAGATATTTATAATGTTAATCCAACTACTGGATCCAGGACATTGATTACCAAAGATCTTAATGGTATGGCACAGATCTCACCAGAAGGTAAGTATATTGTTTGGTATGACATGGCTAAGAAACATTACTTCACTTACAATGGTACCCAGATTGTAAACACTACAAAATCACTTCCAACAAAACTTTATGATGAAGAATATGATATGCCTTCAGATCCTACTCCTTATGGATTGATGCGTTGGGAAAAGAATGATGCTGCATTTTACATTTATGATCGATTTGATATATGGAAAGTTGATCCTACTGCAAAAGTCTTACCAAAGACAGTGACTGGCGGTTGGGGGAGAAAAACCAATACTTCTTACAGGTACATAAGTCTAGACCCTGAAGAACGTGCTATTGAATCAGCACAACACATTGTTTTAAGAGCGTTTAACGAAAAAAATAAATATGCTGGTTATGCTGTTTTACAATTGGGAATTGATAAACAGCCAAAGATTTTGCAGATGGGAGCCTATGCTCTTGGTAATCCAATAAAAGCGGATAAAGCAAATGCATATGTTTTTACCAAAGAGTCATTTGATCAGTCCCCCAATCTTCACTTTTCAAAAACATTAGTAGATGCCACTAAGCTGAGCAATATTAATCCACAGCAACAAGAGTACAATTGGATGACAGCTGAATTGTTTACCTGGAAAGCATACAATGGTAAGACAGCAACAGGTATCGTATATAAGCCAGAAAATTACGACCCCAAGAAAAAGTATCCAATGATTGCTTATTTCTACGAGACTTTATCTGATGGTTTGTATAACTATTTATCCCCTTCGCCAACACCCAGTCGTTTGAATATTCCATTCTTTGTAAGTCGAGGTTATATAGTTCTTGCGCCTGATATTTATTATGAAAAAGGATATCCTGGTAAAGGTGGATTTGATTATGTTGTGAGCGGTGCAAGAGCACTTGTTAAGAAAGGTTGGGTGGACAGTACTAAAATGGGCATACAAGGACAAAGTTGGGGTGGATACCAGGTTGCTCATATTATCACACGCACCAATTTATTTGCTGCGGCTTGGGCTGGTGCACCTGTTGCAAACATGACCAGTGCTTATGGAGGTATACGTTGGGAAAGTGGCATGAACAGACAATTTCAATACGAAAAAAGTCAGAGTAGAATTGGTGCAAGTCTTTGGCAAAAACCATCCTTGTATATTGAAAATTCACCTTTATTCCATTTAAAGAAAGTAACGACTCCCTTGGTTATAATGGCCAATGATAATGATGGTGCAGTACCTTGGTACCAGGGAATTGAAATGTTTACTGCAATGAGAAGGCTGGATAAAAAAGTATGGATGTTGAACTACAATGGTGAGGCACATAATTTGGTGGAGAGAAAAAACAGAAAAGATATTCAAATCAGGGAGCAACAGTTTTTCGACTGGTTGTTGAAAGGTGAGAAGCCTGCTATTTGGTTAAAGTATGGTGTTCCAGCTATTGAAAAAGGAAAGTCTTGGGGATTAGAAACTTCACTCGACTGAGTGAAGTTTTATTTTCCGAGAAAGTTTTTGAAATTATAAAGCTTTGCTACCATCAAAGCTTTCCAACTGTTTAACAAATTCAGTCAGGAAGCTTGCTCCTAAACCACCATCAATGATTCTGTGGTCATAAGACATAGAAACAAACATCATGTGTCTGATAGCAATGCTGTCGCCTTTTTCAGATTCAATTACTACAGGTTTCTTTTTGATTGCACCTGTGGCAAGAATAGCTACCTGAGGTTGATTGATGATAGGAGTTCCCATCAAACTTCCAAAAGTACCAACGTTGGTGAATGTGAAGGTTCCCTCTTGGGTATCTGAAGGTTGAAGTTTTCCATTTCTCGCACTATTTGCTAATCTATTGACTTGTTTAGCAAGTCCGGTTACATTGAATTGATCAGCACCTTTAATGACTGGAACAATTAGATTTCCATTTGGAAGGGCAGTCGCCATGCCAATATTTATGTCTTTTTTAATGACAATACTATCTCCAACTACACTAGCATTCAGAAGAGGATATTTCTTCAAACATTTGGTGATGGCTTCAACAAAAATGGGCGTGAGTGTCAGTTTTTCCCCTTCTCTTTTTTCGAATTCGTTCTTCACTTTATTTCTCCAAAGAACCAAGTTCGTAACATCAGCTTCTGAAAAACTAGTAACATGAGCACTTGTAGCCTTGCTTCTGGTCATGTGCTCTGAGATCAACTTTCTCATGCGATCCATCTCAATGATCTCGACATTGCCAGAAATATTAACTGGCGGTTGAGGTTGAGAAGATGCCATTTGAGGCGCTTGTTGATATATAGGCGTGGTTGTTTGCTGAATAGGTGGATTTACCGGTTCAGGATTGGGTTTAATAACGGGCGCTTCTGTAATTACTTGTGGTGGTTGGACTGCTTTGGAGAACTGTCTGTTTTCTAAATAGGACAGAATATCCTTTTTGGTCACTCTTCCTTCAATTCCTGTGCCTTGAATTTTTTCCAGTTCCTGAAAAGGGATACCTTCTCTGGAAGCGATATTCATAACAAGAGGAGAGAAAAACCTTGCATTATTTCCTTTTTCAATTGGAGCATATTGAGAAGGCTGGTAGGGGATCATGCCCTCAGGTTCTTCAGTTTTTTCAGGTGTTGTATTATTGACCGGAGTGACTGATTGAATGGTAGTTTCCGCTACAACCATTTGTTCTGGTTCGTTTGTCCTGATTCTGGCTATAACTGACCCTATTGGTATAATGTCATTTTCTTTACAAAGTATTTCTTCCAGAATACCTTCTGTAGTTGAAGGAACTTCACTGTCAACTTTATCAGTTGCGATGTCTAACAAGGTTTCATCAAGTTTCACAAAATCACCAACCTGTTTATGCCAGCGCAAAACAGTAGCTTCCATGATGCTCTCACCAAGCTTAGGCATTAATATATTGACAAGGGCCATTTTACCAGTTAAGTTTCCAAAAATCCGTTAGTAAAATTACTCTATAAATGGCTTAAATCGACTGAATGGAAGAATAACTTATCCAATACTTTTCCTCAAAAAATCCAGTGCATAAACCGCGGTCAATTCAATATTTCTTTTTCTATCAAATCGAAAACGGAAGCTTGTCGCTTCTGTCTTTTCTGCACTGCTAAAGCCGACACATACAAAGCCAAGAGGTTTTTCTGGAGTATCGCCGGTGGGGCCCATAATCCCCGATACAGCTAAACCATAATCTGCAGCTGTTTTTTCTCTTATGCCTTCAGCCATTTTTTTAACGGTTTCAAGACTAACGGCACCAAATTCTTGCAAAATTGCAGTTGGAACACCCAATAAATCGGATTTTAATTCATTGGTATAACTCACAACACCACCTAAATAGAAAGAACTGCTGCCAGGGATCAAAGTAATTAAATGTGAAATATATCCACCGGTACAACTTTCAGCTAGCGCAAGGCTTTTATGGCTGGATTTTAATTTTTCTGAAATGGCTTCTTGTAAACTGATGTCTTTATCGATAACCAGAAACTCTTTTACGATTTCTTTTAGTTCATTGAAATAGTTATCTAACACTGAGTTATTGTCGAGTGCTTGTGTTGTGCTTAAGCGCAATCTGACCATTCCATAATTAGGCAGGTAAGCAAGTTTTATACCATATGAAAGTGATGCTTCAAAATTGGTTAATAATTCTGCGAGAAATGATTCTCCTATTCCTGCTGTTAGCAATGTGCGATGTTCTATAGGTGTTATTGCAAACTTTTTGAGCAGTTCTGGAATCACATATTCATCCATCATACCCTTCATCTCAAATGGAACACCTGGCATGCTGACGAATATTTTTCCATCTTTTTCAAACCACATTCCTGGAGCGGTTCCTCTCAAATTCTGAATGACTGTACAAACATCAGGTACTTCTGCTTGTTTGAGATTTCTTTCAAGGAGTGGACGATTTAATTTTTTTGTAAATATGTCAACCACATTTTGTTTTGCTAATTCATCAACAACCAGTTTTCCTCCAAAATAGGAGCATAGCAGTGGTTTGGTAATATCATCTGAAGTAGGTCCGAGTCCACCAGTGATAAGAATAATATCATTTTTCTTCTCTTCTTCCTTAAGGGCATTCCATATATTATCCCAGTCGTCACCTATCGCTACTCTGCGGTTGATTGAAAATCCAGCTTTATTTAAAACTTGTGCCATCCATGCACTGTTGGTGTCTATGGTTTGTCCAATCAATAATTCATCTCCAATTGTAATGATAGATATGGTTTTTGGGGATTTGAAGCTCATGATTATTGATTAAAAAAAGATTCAAGTTTGGATGTAAGCAGAGCAGGCATTTCTGTTTTTTGAAAAGTGATTTTCTCCATGAAATAGAGCACAACCTTTCCTTTGCAGAGCAATTGTTCTTTTTCGTTATAGACTTCCTGGTGGAATTCTATTTTATGGTCTTTTGGAAGTTGAAGTAAAGATGTTCTGATGGTGAGTAAGTCGTCGTACAATGCTGGTTTGATAAATTTACAATCCAAGCTTACAACTGGCATAATTACACCAGATTGTTCTACATCCTTGTAAGTGATTCCAAGTGATCTCATGGAATCGGTTCTTCCTACTTCAAAGTATTCAATGAATTTAGCATGGTATACAACTTGCATCTGGTCTGTGTCAGCATACCTTACACGCACATGGGTATCGAATGAAAACATGTTATAAATTTATTTACTTGCTATACCGTCAACACTTGCTCTTCCTGGTCCGCACAGTAGTAATGTCAGAAATCCGGCTAAAAATAATGTTGCTTTCTCACCGGTATCAAAAAAATCCATTTTGTGGACACTGAATAAAGCAATCGACATATTAATTAACAAAGGTATTGCCACAAGTCTGGTAAATAAACCAATT
>Ga0315906_10001004_pt1 | contig 42869 bp, 42 predicted proteins | sample LakEriMetagenome_4_FD_203526 | JGI IMG/M metagenome (GOLD analysis project Ga0315906, IMG submission 203526) | Freshwater fungal communities from buoy surface, Lake Erie, Ohio, United States - Buoy 2 MA122 | ecosystem: Environmental > Aquatic > Freshwater > Lake > Lake biofilm | place: USA...
AGGAAACATCGAGCAGGCGCAGCACAGCGGCTTCGCTGGCCATCAGGTCCGCTTCCGGATTGCGGGGCGACGCGATGATCGAGACGCCGTCCTCATGCTGCCAGCACCAGGCGGCGAGCAGGCGCGCATCAAGGCGTTCAGGCGCCGAGGAGAGCGCCGGAAGGTCAAGCTTCGGGATTGCCTCGAGGAAGGAGGCCGTCATGCCGTCTGCAAGGTTGAGATCCACGAGGCAGACCTTGCCCGGCCCCACAAGCCGCGCCAGCGCAAAGGCGCTTTCGATGGCAATCGTGGAGACGCCAGCCCCGCCGACCGCGCCGCGAAACGCCCAGCAGACCGAGTTCGCCGGACCGCCCTTGGCCTCCGTGCGCGTGTCTGACAGGCGCGCGGCCGTATCAAGTATGTCGCCAGCATCTGCCGACACAGGCAGCACATCCCAGGCTTCAAGCTTCATCAGTGCCCGCACCATGTGTGCCGGCAGATTGTCAGAGACAACCACGACCGCCGTCGCCGGCCGTTCCACCGCCAGCAACAGCAAGGCCTGGTCCCACCCGGGCATGCCCTGCTCGATCAGGATCAAGCCGCCGCCATGGCGCAGCACGATGTCCTGCACGGCAAGCGCGGACAGATCCTGTACATCTGCGCAGGCCGGTTTCAGCGCCTCGAGCCGCGATGGGCTCGCAAGCGCGGCAATCGACGCCACCGTCCGCCGGCTGGCTGGAGACGCTGTCGGCGGATTCAGTTGAATAGCAGCGGACATTACTCCGCGCTCCCGGTACCGTTGGAGGCGAGTTCCTTGGTCTGCCCCTCATTCAGTGCCTTGACCGCAGCGACAGCGCGGACGCCCGAAGCCGACTCGACTTTCCTGGAATTCGGCAGGTCAACGCTGCGCTCGGACTGGAGCGCCGCATTTGCGCGGTTCGCTTCGCCAAGCAGGAAACGGTCCTGCGCATCATACGAGGCGCAGCCCGCCAGAAGGGGCATCAAGATGACGAGGGGAAGCTTCTTGTGGTTCTTCATGCGTGTGTTCCTTGACATCTATTCGGCCAGCGCGGCGGTCTTCCCGAGGAGGAAGAAATCCAGCTCCGAAGGCTCGGCAAAGGCATCGAGCGGCGAAGCCAGCTGGTCCGGGTGCGGAGCAGGTTGCACAAGGCGCGGCGTGATGATGATCACCAGTTCGCTCTCGTTGCGCTGGAAACGTTTCGACGAGAACAGCGATCCGAGCACCGGCACATTTCCCAGCCACGGCGTCTGGCGCACATCGTTCGAATAGCTGTTCTGCAGGAGACCGGCGACCGCAAAGGCCTGGCCATCATGCAGCTCCACCGTCGTATCGGCGCGGCGCACCGAGATACCAGGAATCTCGATGCTTTCGGTCCGGATGCCGTTGGCCCGGTCTATGGAGGAGACCTCCGGGCGTACACGGAGATTTACGAGCCCGTCGCCCAGAACGGTCGGCGTAAAGTCGAGGCTCACGCCGAACTTCTTGAACTCGATGGTGATCTCGTTGTCCTTGGAAGCCACAGGAATCGGAAACTCACCGCCCGCGAGGAAGCTCGCCGTATCGCCCGAGAGAGCAACAAGGTTCGGCTCGGCCAGCGTGCGGATCACGCCCTTCTCTTCCAGCGCGCGGATCTGGATGTCGATATTCTCGCCGCCAACATTCGTGAACAGCGCCACGGTTTTCTCGGCGAGGCCGGAAACAGTGCCGCTGCCCGTGTTTGCCTGAAAATCGTTGGCATCAATGCTGTTGCCAAAGCCGATCTCGCGGATCGCGCTGCGGCTTGCCTCAAGGAAGCGCACCTCCAGCATCACCTGCTGGCTTTGCCCGACAGACAGTCCATTCGCCACGCCGCCCGGCACATGCCGCTCGGCCAGCTGCAGCGCCATCTCGGCGGCCGCAGCCGTCGTCACGCGGCCATCGAGGAACACACCGTCATGCACGGGATAGACATCAATCGGCTCGCCCGGCAGCAAGCGCTTCAAGTCACTGCGCAGCTCTTCAAGACCAAGCAGCACCTCGATTTCGATGAGTTCGGCAATCGCACCCGCCGCATTGTAAACCAGCACCGTTGTCGAGCCCGGCTTCTTGCCGCGCAGGAAGAAGGACCGGTTTGACGTCGCCATCGCTTCGGCGATTTCCGGATCGGCAACAACAATCGTTGCAAAGGCAGCGTCCGCCTCTACGACGGCAGACTTGCCGCGGCGCACTTCAAGGCGCTCTGCATCAGGCCCGGCCGTGCGTTGTGTCCAGGCCGACATGGCGGGGGCGGCAAACAGGCTCACCAATGCGGCGGCCGAAAAGATCCGGGCGAGGCGCATCAGCGAGTTCCTTCTTTCTTCGTCTCTGTACGGTCAATTGGCGCCGACACTTCGACATCGCTCGACCCGTTGATCACGCGAACGGTCGTGTTCACCGGCGCCTTTGGACGCGAGCGCGGCTGCACCACAGGCTTCACGTCGGCGACCTTCTCCGGCGTGATCGCTGCCACCATGGCTTCCTCGTCCCGGCTGATAAGGGCGAGGCCGAGAGCAGCCCGCTGGCTGGCTGCGCCGAGCACCAGTGCATCGTCCGGCGTCACTTCCAACGTCACAGTCTGCGAAGGGATAGCCCCTTCAAGGTTCGCCCCGAATGTCTGGTCAACCGCCAGCACTTTCACATGGCGCAGCACGGGCCTCGCCAGAATGTTCGCCGAAATCCGCGCGCCTTCCGGCCGCGCGCCGGCATCCTCAAGTTCCATGAACTCGTTCACGTCCACCCGGTCGCCCGGCAGCACAAAGCCCGAAACGCCGGTGTCATTGCGCACCACTATCGACACGGCCCGCATGCCGGGCGTGATTGCCGATGCCAGCGTCAGCACCGCACCTGTCGTATCGATCTTCGGCTCAAGCAGCGGCTCGCCTGGCACCATCAGGCCGCGCGAATAAGCCTTCGGGCCGAGCTCTGAAATGTTGCGCAGCGCGCCTTCCGGCACGGCCCGCTCCGGCCACTCGACTTCCTTGACGAATTGCGGATCGATCACCGCGCCAGGCTCGACGGTCGATGTCATCACGAGAACGGTCGTCATCGCGACGGCCGGCACGCTCGCCGCCTGCGCATCCGGCGCGTTTTCTGACATGTATGACCGGCCAAAGAAAATCGCCCCGGCGCCAAGCGCAACAGAGACGCCCAGACTGATCAGCGGTGCAGCTTTCATACTGAATGCCCTCTTAAGGACAGCGTTCGGCTGTCTTCAGTGGGCAGGATTAATGAGAGGGAGATAAGGCCTGTTGAAGGTTAGCGGGCGAATCTCGTCCGGGGACGGAACATGCCGTTAACCAAGCAGAAAGGCGGGGTTTCCGCTTGGTTTAGATCTGAGTGCTCCGGATCTGCAGACGCCGGCGGCGCAGCAGATATGAAGGTTAACTGTGAAAGAAGAGGTCCGGCTCGCCCGTCCGCAAACAAACGGCCGTCAGTCGGCCACCGTAAACAGCGCCGGTGTCTATGTTAAGTCTTTGGCCTTTTCCGGCGCTTTCCGGCAGCGAGTCGCGGGTCGGCGTGTGGCCATGCACCACCCGTTTCTGCCGCAGCCCCGGCGCGGTCCAGCATCTTGGATCAAGGAATTCGCGGCGGCGGGTCCACATGTGCACTTGCGCGCCGCAATCCGGAAAGAGATCGGGGTCGATGCCGGCATGCACGAACACGAGGCCGGCCTCTTCCGCCTCATGAATCGTGGGCAGGCCAGACAGCCAGGCAAGATGCGCCTCCAACACCGGCGCCGGCTTGAGCGCATAGCTCTCCAACGTTGCGTCACCGCCATTCATCGACCAGTGCCGTCAAGCCGTCGCCAGCCGGTCGCCTGCGGCATGGGCATCAATCATCATCTGCTCATGATTGCCGCGCAGCGTGATGGGGCGTGGACGCATCCGGGCTTCGAACGCCATCAGGTATGAAATGACGCCGCAGGAATCCGGCCCGCGATCAACAAGATCGCCGAGATGGATGAACTGGAGCCGTGCTTTCGGAAACGCGTCACGCGCTTGCGTCAGCACCTGCAGGTGAAGGTCCACCAGCCTCGCATGCTCGCCGTGAATGTCGCCGATGGCGCAATAGACAGTTGCGTTCATCTCGGCGACATATCCGCCGAAGCAGGCATTATTTGGGCGGCCTCAGCTGCCGCCCGAAAGGATTTTGACGAAGTCACCCGCATCAACATTTCCGCCGGTCACCAGCACGCCGACCCGTTTGCCCTTCAGCGCGTGCGGAAGCCGCGCAAGCGCCGCGGCCAGCGCCGCTGCGCCGCCGGGCTCGGCGACGATCTTCAGATGACGGAAGGCCGCATTCATCGCGGCGCACACATCCGCGTCGCTGACACGCAGCCCGCCCGCAAACAGGCGCTGTCCGATGGCAAAGGTCAGCTTGCCAGGCTCCGGCGTCAGGATGGCATCACAGATCGACCGCGTGCCTGGCGCGTTCGCGACGATTGCGCCGGCTTCGAGCGACCGGGCCCAGTCATCATGCGCCTCCGGCTCAGCCGTCCATATCTGCGTCGCTGGCGAGAGCTTTTCGAAAGCGAGCCCTACGCCCGAAATCAGCCCGCCGCCGCCCGTGCAACAGATCAACGCGTCGAGCGTTTCCCCTGCTGCCTTCATCTGCCGCGCAAATTCGAGCCCGGCCGTGCCCTGTCCTGCAATAATGTGCGGATCGTCATAGCTGGGCACGACGACCGCGCCGCGCTCGCCCGCAATCCGTGCACTGATCTCTTCGCGGCTCTCCCGGTTGCGGTCGTACAGCACGATCTCGCCGCCATCGGCGCGAACGCCGTCCATCTTCACCTGCGGCGCGTCCGACGGCATCACGATCACCGCCGGCATGCCCATCAGCTTGGCCGCCCGCGCCACGCCCTGCGCATGGTTGCCCGAGGAAAAGGCCACCACGCCCGCCTTGCGCTCTTCCGCCGACAGCTGCGCCAGCCGGTTGGTTGCCCCGCGCATCTTGAAACTGCCCGTCACCTGCAGGCACTCGGCCTTGACGAAAACGCGCGCGCCCGCAGCCGCATCAATCCGGTCATGGCGCAGCACCGGCGTCTCTCGCACATAGCCGCGTTGGCGCTCCGCTGCGGCCAGCACATCGTCAAAAGTTGGGAGGGAAAGCGTCTTGGTCATGCGCGTGTCTATCCGCCGCGCTGCCTGTTTCAAAGGAAAAAGCCTGCCAGTCGCCTGGCAGGCTTCCCCCACAGCAGGCAGCCCATCGTCCCCAAGGGCCGCCATCCCGCTAACCTGTTGTTCTGTAATGATCGAAACAGGCACGCCTGTAACGCGCCAAGCAAGTCTCGTGCCGGACCAGCCTCAGAGGCCGGCGGCGATCTTCTTCACCAGCTCACGGGCGAAGGCGGCCGTGTCGGGATTATCGAGCGCGTGGACCAGCACGGCATCGAAATAGCCGGTCTTGTTGCCGCAATCATGCACGCTGCCTTCGAACTCGTAGGCGTAGAAATCCTGGATCTCCATCAACCGGGCCATGGCATCGGTCAGCTGGATCTCGCCGCCGGCGCCGGCGCCCTGCTTCTCGAGCAGGCCGAAGATTTCAGGCTGGAGAATATAGCGCCCGGTGATCGCGAGGTTCGACGGCGCGGTCTCACGCGGCGGCTTCTCGACCATGCCGGACATCGCGATCAGTCGCCCGTCGCGCGATTTCGGCGCGATCACGCCGTAGGATGAAACCCGCTCTTCCGGCACCGGATCAACCGCGATGATATTGCCGCCGACCTTGTCGAACGCGTCCACCATCTGCTTCAGGCTCGACGGCTTGCCCTTCACGATCACGTCCGGCAGCAGCACGGCAAACGGCTCGTTGCCGATCACGTCGCGCGCGCACCAGACGGCATGGCCGAGGCCCAACGGCGCCTGCTGACGCACAAAACTGGCGCTGCCTGCGGGCAGGCGCGAGCGTTCAACTTCGGCCAGGATGCCCGTCTTGTTCTTTGCTTTCAGCTGCGCTTCCAGCTCATAGGCATGGTCGAAATAGTCTTCGATCGCGCCTTTGCCCCGGCCCGTGACGAACACGATGTGCTCGATCCCGGCCTCGATGGCCTCGTCGACGACGTACTGGATCACCGGACGGTCGACGACCGGGAGCAGCTCTTTCGGGATTGCCTTGGTGGCGGGAAGAACCCGTGTGCCAAGCCCTGCCACTGGCAGGACAGCTTTCCTGATGCGCATGTCGAAGCTCCTGAATGCGGCCCACCTACAGAGGCGCCGCCCGCCTGTCTAGCAATTCGCCTGCCAAGCGAGCCGGTTCAGAGACTGGCGTTAAGGATCATCGCCGCCAGCCAGGTGGCGAACAGCAGGGTCACCACGAGGCCGAGCGAATGCCAGGTCCAGCTGCTGGTCTTGCGGCTCAATTCACTGGCCAGACGCGCCTGCAAGGCCCGCGCGGGCGAAAACGGCTTGTGACCGGCGCTTGCCGTAGCATCCTTGACCACGGCGGTCTTGCCCGCAGCAGCGGCTGGCACAGCCTGATCTGTCTTCTTTTGACCCACTTGCATGGGAACACCTCGCGTTCGGAAGCGTACCCTTAGCCCCTCAGTCCTAAGCCTTGGCTAACGCGGCGCTAAATCCGCCTGAGGCCGCCCAGTGCCGAGCGGCGGACCCCGAACACACCTGCCAGCACCTCGTCCGACAGGGCTTCCGTCGGCGGCCCATCCGAAACCTTGCGGCCCCGGTCCATGACGATTGTGCGGCGGCAGAAACGCGCCGCCAGCTCCAGGTCGTGCAGCACCACCAGCACAGCCCGCCCGCCGGCCGCCTCGGCCGCCAGCGTCTCCATCAGCGACAGCTGATGCGCGATATCCAGCGACGCGCAGGGCTCATCCAGCAACAGGCACTGCGCCGGGCTCGCCAGCAGCCGCGCCAGGTGCACCCGCGCCTGCTCCCCGCCGGACAGCGCCTGGAACGGCCGGCCCATCAGGTGCGTCGCATCCGCCTTGGCGAGCGCGGCCTCGACCGCCGCCTTGTCCTCGGCGCCGAGCCGATCAAAACCTTGCGGCGCTTCGACAAACCGGCCGAGCGCCGCGACATCTTCAACCCGCAGGTTCCAAGCCACCGGGCGCGCTTGCGGCAGCCACGCCACCCGCCTTGCCCGCTCGGCAAGGCTTAGCCCTTCGGCCGGCGTGTCTCCGATCCGGACATCTCCCGCCACCAGCGGCGCAACGCCCGCCAGCGCCTTCAGCGCCGTGCTCTTGCCCGCCCCGTTCGGACCGGTCAGCGCAGCAAACTCCCCCGCCGCAAGTGCGAACGAGACATCCTCGACCACGCGCTTGCCCGAAAGGGATACACAAAGGCCTGACGCGCTGATCATGCCGCCGGCCTCCCGAGACGCGCCGCGATCCAGATGAAGACCGGCCCGCCTACCAGCGCCGCCGCCACGCCCAGCTTCAGTTCCTGATCAAACGGCAGCACCCGCACCACAAGGTCCGCGGCCATCAGGATGATGCCTGCCAGCAAGGCAGACGCCGCCAGCAAACGCTGCGGATCATGCCTCACAAAGGGGCGGATCACATGCGGCGCCACGATGCCGACAAAGCCGATCGTGCCCGCCGTTGCAACGCTGGCGCCGGTCAGAAGCGACGTGCCACCGATCACCAACAGGCGCAGCCGTTTCGGGTCCGCCCCGAGGCTGCGCGCCGTCTCCTCGCCGAGGCTCAGCGCGCGAAGGCCCGGCCCGGCCATCAGCACCAGCGCGGCACCGATGAGCCAAACCGGCGCCGCCATCAGGATGTCCGCCCACGAACGGTTTGCCACCGAACCCATCATCCAGTTGATGAGGTCTGCCAGGCTGAAAGGATTGGGCGCAAGGTTCAGCGCCAGCGACATCAACGCTCCCGCAAAGCTTGAGAGGCCGATGCCGATCAGCAACAGCGTCACGCTGCCCGCCCCGCGAAGCGCAGAGACAGCGAGGATGACCGTCGCCGCGCCCGCGCCAAGCACCGCGGCCAATGGCACAGCCAGGCTGCTGACCGCCGCGAACCCAAAAAAGATCGCAATCACCGCGCCGAGCGCCGAAAAAGCCGACACGCCCAGAACGCCCGGCTCCGCCAGCGGATTCTGCAACAGCCCCTGCAAGGCTGCGCCCGCCAATCCGAGAGCCGCGCCAACGCAGAAAGCCGCCGCCGCGCGCGGCAAGCGGATTTCCCAGACGATCACGCGGGCCGCTTTGTCGCCCTGCCCGATCAATGCCGCCAAAGTCTCACCCACCGGCAGCGGAGCCGTGCCGGCCAGCGCCGAGAGGGCGAACAGCGCCGCCGCGATCAGGGCAAGGATCAGGTTCAGCCGGCTCATCGCCGCTTCTCCATGTTCGCTGCCACCGCCGCCGCTTCATCCGCCACGAACCAGCCCGAGCACGACACGCGCGCCTCATCAAGGTCGACCACCTGCGCCGACGCAAGGAGTCGCGCCATGACCGGATGGCGCGACACCGACCATCTGTCGGTCGCGTCATCGTCGAATCCGAAGAAGGCAGCCAGCACCAGGTCCGGCGGCGCCCGCACCAGCTGCTCGAACGGCAGGCTCGTCCACCCCGCCGCCTTGTTCGCATTGCCGAGACCCGCATGCGCCATGAGAGAGTCGATCATCGTATCCTTGCCGGCACTCACGCCGCCCGGCGTCACATACAGCGCCTCACGGCCGGACGCTGGCCGCGCCGCCGGCATCGCCGCAATGATTTCTTCGGCCCGCGCACCTTGGCCCAGTTCGGCCGCCACAGCCCGCAGCAGTCCTGCCGTACCCGGAATATCGCCGGCATAGCCAAGCTCCACCGTGCGGATGCCAAGACGATCATAAAGGTCCAGCGCCCGCGCATCCCCGCCCCAGCTGCGCAGCACGATGTCAGGCTTCAACGCGATCACGTCTTCCGCCGCCGCCCGCACCTTGGGAATGCCCGCCGCCTTCTCGCGAAAATGGCTGAAGGCCCGCTCGGAGTCCTTCGACAGCGCGAGGATCTGTGACCGGTCGGCCAGCGCCAGCACGTATTGGTCGGCGCAATAGTCCAGGGAAACAACAGTAGGACGGGCCGGCTCCGCTCGCGCAAAGCCGGCCAACCCCAGATACAGAATGGCAATCAGCCACTGTCTCACTTGATTTTCAGCCCCACGAAGACGCCCGCGCCCGGCCCGTTATAGCCAAACACGTCAATGGCCGTCTCGTCCAGCAGGTTGGTCCCGCGCAGCGTGACCGCCACACGATCCGTGACCGGATATTCCGCCGTCAGGGAGACAAGCGTATAGGCATCGAGCGCAACCCGCCGAGCCGGAAAAGGCCCGAAATCGAAATCGCCCTGCTCGCCGACATGATCAAGCGCCAGGCCAGCCCGCAGGCCGTCCTCGCGCAGCAGCCAGTCCGCCGCCAGCGACGCCGTCATCTCCGGCACCCGTATCTCGTCCGCCCCCGCATCATCCTCCGAATCGAAGAAGCTCGCCTGCCCGGAAATCACGACGTTCGTCCGTGCCTGCCAGCGCCCGGCCAGCTCCACGCCGCTCCGTTCGCTCGTGCCAGCCCGGTTGCGCGCGGTAGAGGTAAAATCCGGATTGAACGCCGTGAAGATCTCGTTCTCCAGGTTTGCGTCGAAGTAGGTCGCCGAGTAGCTGAAGCCGCCGAGCGTCTGCTCCCACCCGATTTCCCAGCTCGTCGACTCTTCAGGCTTCAGGGCAGGATTGCCGATGAAGCTGCCGGGGAAGAAGCCGAAAAGCTCCGTGAACGTTGGATTCTTGACACCCGTCCCGAACGAGGCCCGCACACGCCCGCCTGTGCCTTCCAGCGCATAGCCCGCGCCCAAGCGCCAGGTCGTGGCGTCATCGAAGCGGTTCCTGTTGTCATCATGGCGAACCGAGGCGGTCAGATCGAGCGCGCCAGCCGAGAGCGCATATTCACCCGCAATCCCGAGCGACTCGAAGGCCTCCGAAGCATTCGTCAGGCCGCCAAAGCTGTTGTCTTCGCGGTCATACGTTTCACGCTCGAAATCGACGAGACCGGTCAGCCGGTGGCTGCCCTCCGTGTATCCCGGTGACCAGCTCAGCTTCGTGCGCTCGCCCGTCGATGTGTCGCTCAGCGCGCCGCCGCTGAAATTCTCGCGGTCAACCTCATTATAGCTCGCGCGCAAAACATGATCGATCGGCCCGCTTGTGCCGCTGAGCGCCAGACCCAAAAGGCGCTGCTGCGCCTCGGTGCGGTCATCTGTATCGTTGAGCAGGCCATCGAAGTCCGTATCGGAATCGAAGTCCGAATCCGCCTTGCGCGCCAGCCCGATAAGCGACAGCGACCAATCTGCCCCCAGATCAAACGCACCCGTGACAAGGCCCGACAGCGCCTCGGAACCATCCTCGCCCCCACCCGTGCCAGAAGAATCCACGCCGTCCGTGGTGAGCCCGGAAATCACCGCGCCGACCTGCTCACCCTGCCAGCCCAGCGCGCCGTTCAGCGTGCCAAAGCTGCCGCCCTCGGCAAATCCTGTGAAGCCCGCGCCGCGCGCCGCCGAGATCGATACCACGCCGCCAATCGCATCCGATCCGTACACGGAAGACGACGCGCCACGCAGCACTTCGATCTGCCCCACAGGCAGCGCCGTCAGCAGTCCGAAATCCGTGTCGCCGTTGACCGGATCGGACACTTCGATGCCCTCAAACAGGACCAATGTATGGTTCGCCTCCGCCCCGCGAAAGCGCACCTGCGTCAGCCCGCCAAGGCTGCCAGAGCGGGAAATCGCCGCCCCCGGCACAGCGCGCAGCTGGTCTGCCGGGTTGGGCGAAAGCCGCACGGCAAGGTCTTCCCCGGTCAGCACTGTCACGGAAACAGTGGCCCGGTCCGCCTCGACCGGGCGCAGCCCCGTCACTTCCACCGGATCAAGCACGCGCGCCTCGTCGGCAAACGCAAATGATGAACAAAACGCCAGCGCCGAGGCGCTGAACAAAGTCAGTCTGAGGATCATCTCCACAGCTCCTTCAAATGCCGGGAGCACGCGGCTACCCGGCGGGTTCATGACATGTCGCATGAACGGAAGGTCGCCTTCCGCAGCCCAACGCCTGGTCCCGGGCGGGGAGCTAACGACGGCGAGAGGCAGGTCTCCTGGCTTTGCGGATCAGCGTTCTGAAGCGGCCTTCCCGGTTGCCCAGTGGCGTGTGGCTTCAGAACTCCCCGCTGACAGTTACGGGCATAGCGCCGGATTCCCACCGGCTTCCCTTTTCACCCGGGCTTTGGACCCGGGCACCTTTCGCGTGAGGGTGGTGTAGACCGCCTGCGGAACACTCGCAAGCGGCTTAGAGACTGCTGATCAGATGCCCGCCATCGACCACAATCGTCGATCCGGTCATGTAGCTGCCCGCATCGGACGATAGCAGCAGCAGCGCCCCGTCGAGCTCCCGGTATTCGCCAAACCGGCGAAACGCGATCCGCTTGCGCATCGCCTCGCCCGCTTCGGAGTCGAGATACTCGTCATTGATCGCGGTCTTGTAATAGCCCGGCGAGATCGCGTTCACCCGGATGCCATAGCGCGCATTCTCAAGCGCCATGTGCCGCGTCAGGTGGTCAACGCCGGCCTTCGAGACGCAATAGGCGGTCGTCATGAACTGAGTCCGGTGCGCGGTGATCGAAGCGATGTTTACGATCGCCCCCTTCGCTCCGGCATCGATCATGGCATTGGTCGCATGCTTGCCGACGCGCCACACGCCGGTGAGATTGGTGTCGATCACCGCGTTCCAGTCTTCCTCGCTCTGTTCACGGAACCATCCCTCCCGCGACATGCCGGAATTGTTGATAACGATATCACAAGGCCGCCCCAGCGCTTCTTTGATCTCAGCGAATGCGCCGCTGACCGAGCCGTCGCTGGTCACGTCCATCTCCACCGGCAAAGCCCTGCCCCCGGCGGCATCGATCTCAGCGGCCACCTCTTCCAGCTTGTCCATCCGCCGTGCCGCCACGACAACCGTCGCGCCCGCCTTTGCCAGCACGCCCGCAAAATGGCGCCCCAATCCGCTCGACGCCCCCGTCACCAATGCCGTTCTGTTAGCCAGACTAAACAAGCTCATGCCCCAAACCTCCAAAATAACAGTTGCACAGCGCAACGTTTAACCTAATTCAGGGCGCCATGAAGATATCAGTGCTCAAAGAACGTAGAGCCGGTGAAACCCGCGTTGCGGCAACCCCGGAGACCGTCAAGAAGCTCGTGGGCCTCGGCCACACGGTGACGATCGAATCCGGCGCGGGCACCGTCGCCGGCTTTCCTGACAGCGCCTTCACAGATGCAGGCGCCGCCATCGCTGCCGGCCCCGCCGCTGCGGCAGGCGCAGACATAGTCTTCAAGGTCCGCCGGCCGGAGCCGTCCGAGATCGCCGCCCTCCCGGAAGGCTCGGCCCTGATCGCGCTGATGGAGCCCTTCGCTTACCCGGCCGATGAAGTCGCGGCGCTGAACGCGCGCAAGATCGCCGGCCTCTCGATGGAATTCACGCCGCGAATCACCCGCGCCCAGTCGATGGACGCGCTCTCGTCGCAATCCAACCTCGCCGGCTACCGCGCCATCATCGAAGGCGCCCAGATCTACGGCCGCGCCATGCCGATGATGATGACCGCCGCCGGAACGGTCGCCCCGGCCAAGGTCTTCGTCATGGGCGCCGGCGTCGCCGGCCTCCAGGCCATCGCCACCGCGCGCCGCCTCGGCGCCGTGGTTACCGCCAACGACGTTCGCCCCGCCGCCAAGGAACAGGTCGCCTCGCTGGGCGCCAAGTTCATCGCGGTCGAGGATGAAGAGTTCAAGGCCGCCGAAACGGCTGCCGGCTATGCGAAGGAAATGTCGCCCGAGTACCAGGCGAAACAGGCGGCGCTGACAGCCAGCCACATCGCCAAGCAGGACATAGTCATCACCACCGCGCTGATCCCGGGCCGCGCCGCGCCCGTGCTGATCACCGAAGCCATGGTCCACTCGATGAAGCCCGGCTCGGTCATCGTCGACATGGCCGTCAGCCAGGGCGGGAACTGCCCGCTCTCGAAGGCCGACGAAGTCGTGGACGTGAACGGCGTCAAGGTTGCGGGCTTCTCGAACCTGCCCGCCCGCCTGCCGGCCGACTCTTCCTCGCTGTACGCAAAAAACCTCCTCGCCTTCCTGCCGCTGATCACCGGCGAGGGCGGCAAGCTCAATCTCGATACGGACGACGAGATCGTCAAAGCCATGCTGCTGACCCGCAATGGCGCCACCGTCAGTGAGAGGCTCAAGTAAATGAAACGCGCCCTTTCCATTCTCGCCCTCGCGGCGCTTGCGCTTCCAGCCCATGCCGAAGCGACCGGCATCGACTCTACCGTCTTCCTCGCCGCCATCTTCGCGCTGGCCTGCTTCGTCGGCTACTATGTCGTCTGGTCGGTCACGCCCGCCCTGCACACGCCGCTGATGGCCGTCACGAACGCCATTTCCTCGGTCATCGTGGTCGGCGCCCTTGTCGCCGCTGCCGCTGCCGGGCTCACCTCCGAAGGCTGGGTCGCCAAGATCCTCGGCGCAGTCGCCGTGATGCTCGCCAGCGTCAACATTTTCGGCGGCTTCCTCGTCACCCAGCGCATGCTGGCCATGTACAAGAAAAAAGGGACCTGACCCGTGGAACAGTTTCAATCCACCTGGGCGCCCCTGCTCTATCTCGTCGCGGGCGTGCTCTTCATCCTCGCCCTGCGCGGCCTGTCGAGCCCGGCCACCAGCCAGAAGGGCAACCGCAACGGCATGATCGGCATGACGATCGCCGTCGCCACCACCATCATCCTCCTCTGGGACCAGCTTGATCCCACGACCTGGGCCCTGATGATCGGCGCCGTCGCCATCGGCGGCACAGTCGGCGCCTACATCGCGCGCAAGATTCCGATGACGGACATGCCGCAGCTCGTCGCGGCCTTCCACTCGCTCGTCGGCCTCGCCGCCGTGCTCGTCGCCGCCGCCGCGCTCTATGCGCCGGACAGCTTCGGCATCATGGGCATCGAGGGTGTCAAGACCGCCTCGCTGATCGAACTCGGCCTCGGCTCCGCCATCGGCGCGCTGACCTTCACCGGCTCGATCATCGCCTTCGCCAAGCTCAACGGCAACATGAGCGGCTCGCCGATCCTGCTGCCCGCCCGCCACCTGCTGAACCTCGGCCTCGGCATCGGCATCATCGTCCTCACCGGCGTGCTGATCGCCTCCGGCGGCGAAGCGCAATGGGCCTTCTGGGGCCTGACGGTCCTCGCGCTGATCCTCGGCGTCACGCTGATCATCCCCATCGGCGGCGCCGACATGCCGGTCGTCGTCTCGATGCTGAACTCCTATTCCGGCTGGGCTGCCGCCGCCCTCGGCTTCACGCTCGGCAACTTCGCGCTGATCATCACCGGCGCCCTCGTCGGCTCGTCCGGCGCGATCCTGTCCTACATCATGTGTAAGGGCATGAACCGCTCCTTCATCTCGGTCATCCTCGGCGGCTTTGGCGGCGAGGATGCCGCTGCCGCTGCCGGCGGCGCGAAGGTGGATCGTCCGTACAAGAAGGGGTCTGCCGAAGACGCGGCCTTCATCATGAAGAACGCCTCCAAGGTCATTATCGTCCCCGGCTACGGCATGGCCGTCGCCCAGGCCCAGCACGCCCTCAAAGAGATGGCCGAGAAGCTGAAGGCCGAAGGCGTCGAAGTGAAATACGCCATCCACCCCGTCGCGGGCCGGATGCCGGGTCACATGAACGTCCTCCTCGCCGAGGCCCAGGTGCCTTATGACGAAGTGTTCGAACTCGAAGACATCAACTCCGAATTCTCCGCCTCGGACGTCGCCTTCGTCATCGGCGCCAACGACGTGACGAACCCCGCCGCGAAGACCGACAAGACCTCGCCGATCTACGGTATGCCCATCCTCGACGTGGAAAACGCCCGCACCGTGCTCTTCATCAAGCGCTCGATGGGCTCGGGCTATGCCGGCATCGAGAACGAACTCTTCTTCCACGACAACACGATGATGCTGCTGGCGGACGCCAAGAAGATGGTCGAGGACATCGTCAAGAACCTGTAGGGCTCACTCCCTCCGCATACCGACAAAAGGCGGGCCCGCAATGCGATGCCCGCCTTTATTGTGCCCCCCCCTCTCCGCAGATACCTGCGAAGGCAGGTATCCGGCGCATTCAGGAACTGGCCCCCAGCCTTCGCTGGGGTCTGCGGTGCGGCAAGAGCCTCAAGCCACCCCCCGCTCCCCGAACACCACGATCTTGTTCTCCACATCGTGCCCGATATCCGCGCGGCCCAAATACGCAATCCCGCCCCGCGCGCACCAGTGTTGCACGATCTCCTCCTCGCTCCTGCCGAAGTCGATATCATTCACCGGAATCGCCCCGCAGCGCCCCAGCCGGATGCCCGCCACTTTCTTCACGTCCGGGTTCGAGGTGATCGTGAACATCATCCGGTCGAGCCGGTAATGATACTCGCCCACATCCTCCAGCATCAGCACATGCCCTCTCAGGTCCGGCAGCCAGCCTGTCCCGATCAGGCTCGCGAACACCGAAATGTTGAACGCCGCATACTTGCCCGGCGCCCGCGCCGCCGCATCGATCCCAGCCCCATCATCCGTACCCGTAAGGAAGCCGAGCGCGCGCCGCACCGCCGCCTCGCCGCCCTCGCGCAAGATGTCCGCCGGCATCGGCCCGTGCACCACGCGGCCGATCCCGTCGCGCGCGAGCCTCGCCAGCAGGCTGCCCGCATCGCTATAGCCGAGATAGGTCTTCGCCCGCGCCGCCTCGCTCAAGTTTTCGAACGCCGTATCGAGTATCCGGCAAGCCCCATACCCGCCCCGCGCAAACCACACCGCGTCCAGCGAAGGATCATTCGCATACTCTGCAAACGCCGCCGCCCGCGCGCCGTCCGGCCCCGCAAAATGCCCCTCCCGCAAGAAGCATTGCGGATGAAACACCAGCTCCGCAGAGCCCCCCGCCAAGGCGCTCACCCGCTCCGCCAGCGCCCTGTCAATCGCCCGCCCCGGCCCGACAATCCCGATCCGCATCACCTTCGCGCCCATGTCACTCTCCCGGACCTGCGATCACGTTTAAACCGGCATTCCAGAAAAATTGGAACAGGACTTAGCTGCTTGACGCAGCTGGCCGCGCGCCTGAGGCAGGATGCCGCTATCCGGTCAGCGGTTGACTGACTACACTCCATCTTTGAGACCCGGGACGGAGACAAAAGCATGGGCTGGGTATTTTTATTGCTGGCGGGCGCGCTCGAAGTCGGCTTCACCACCACGCTGCGCCTTCTGCTCAAGGCGCCGAGCAGCATCGCGCTGAATGTCATCTTTGTAGTGCTCATCATTGCCAGCTTTGCCTGCCTTCAGCAGGCGGTGAAGACCGTGCCCCTGGGCACAGGCTACGCCGTCTGGACCGGCATCGGCGCGGTCGGCACAGTCGTTGTCGGCGGCCTCTTCTTCAACGAAAGCCTGCCACCCATCCGGCTTGTGTTTATCGGATTGATCATCGTCGGGGTCATTGGGCTGAAATTGCTTGAGCACTAACGCGATGTTCCCAGGGATTCCGGTGCTATAGATAAGCCCCATGACCCAAACGAATCGCTATTTCTTCTGCGGCATCGGCGGCTCCGGCATGTTGCCGCTCGCGCTGATTCTGCTTGATCAGGGCCACACCATCGAGGGCTCGGACCGCTCGCTCGACCAGGGCCGCACGCCCGCGAAGTTCGACTATCTCCGCAGCAAGGGCATCCGCCTCTTCCCGCAGGATGGCAGCGGCGTGACGCGCCCGGAGCAGGTCGTCGTCGCCTCCGCCGCCGTGGAAGAGACTGTGCCCGATATCGCCGCCGCACTCCACGTCGGCGCAAGGCGGATGAGCCGGGCAGACATGCTCTCCGCCCTCTTCAACGCGGCGCCTTTCGCCATCGGCGTCGCGGGCACCAGCGGCAAGTCGACGGTCACCGGCATGATCGCCTGGATCCTCCACCATGCGGGCAAGAGCCCCACGGTGATGAACGGCGCGGTGATGAAGAATTTCCGCACGCCCGAGGCGCTGTTCTCCAGCTCTCTCGTCGGCACCAGCGGCCTCTTCGTCTCGGAAGTGGACGAAAGCGACGGCTCCATCGCCGCGTATAATCCGCGCGTCGCCGTGCTGATGAACATCGCGCTCGACCACAAGACGATGGACGAGCTGCGCGCTCTCTTCGGCGGTTTCGCCGCGCGCGCGCAGGATGTCGTGCTGAACCTCGACAATGCCGAGACGGCGCGCCTCGCCGCAGACTTCCCCGCCGCGATCACCTACAGCCTCGATAATCCCGCGGCCCGTCTCACCGCCGGCAAGATCGTGCCCGCGCCGACGAGCATCACATGCTCTGTACACGACCGGAAATCCGGCACGTCGGCTGACATCCGCCTCGCCACCCCCGGCCGCCACAATGTCTCGAACGCCCTTGCCGCCATCGCCGCCGTAATGACTTGCGGGGTCACGCTGGAAGAGGCCGCCCGCGCGCTCGGCGAATTCGCCGGAATCGCGCGCCGCTTCGACATCGTCGGCACGGCGAACGGCGTCACCGTCATCGATGATTTCGGCCACAACCCGGACAAGATCGCCGCCACCCTGCGCACGGTGAACCAGTTCCCGGGCCGCGTCCTCGTCATGTTCCAGCCCCACGGCTTCGGCCCGATCAAGAAGATGCGCCGCGAATTCGCCGAGTGCTTCGCCGATAACCTCGATACGGAAGACATCCTCCTGATGCCGGAGCCCGCCTATTTCGGCGGCACGGTGGACCGCTCGGTCGGCAGCGCGGACCTCGCCGCCGATATCCGCGCGCTGGGCAAGAGCGCCGAGGCCCTCGGCGACCGCACGGCCTGCGGCGCGCGTCTCCTTGAGTTCGCCAAACCCGGCGACCGCATCCTCGTCATGGGCGCGCGCGACGATACGCTGACCCTCTTCGCGCAGGAGCTGCTCACTCGCCTGTGAGGCGAAAACACTCCACACGTCCACAGCCGACTTGTGGACTGTTTATGGAGTGTTTTCGGGCGCCTTTCCGATGAAGCTGCCCAGCACTTCGGCCTGGATATCGAAGGCCGCCGTGCCGGGTGCCACCAGCTCGACATGCCCGGTCGCCGGCACCACGATCAGGCTCGCCCGGTCCCCCGCCGCCTCCGCTTTCCGCGTCAGCGCGTCGCCCAGCAGCGGCGGCGCAATCCGGTCCTCACTGCCATTGACGCTGACAAACGGCACGCCCACGGGCAACAGCCGCGCCGGTGACGTGTCGCTCAACGGGTCCGGCCGCTCCGCCGAAGGCGCCCCGGTCAGCTGGTCATACACCGCATCAAGGCAGCTCGGCAGCGTCACGGGCCGCGAGGCTTCGAGGTCCGCGAGCCCGCCGGAGACGACAACGCCCTGAAATTGCAGGGGATCGCTGACGCCGAGCGGACTATCGTCCGGCAGGCGCGCGCGGGCCGCCAGCCACAGGACCAGGTGCCCGCCCGCCGAATGCCCGATGCCGGTTACGCGGCTGAGGTCGAGGTTGAAGGCCCCTGCCTGCTCCCGCAATTCGTCCGCCGCTGCGCCCACATCCAGGAACGTGCCCGGATATCCGCCGCCCGGCTCGTCGACGCCGCGATACTCGATGTTCCAGACCGCCCAGCCCTCTTGGCGCAGGCCGTTGGCCATCCAGTCCATCAAGTTCTTGTCGGCAATCGATTTTTGCCAGCATCCGCCGTGCACCATCACGACCACGGGATGCGGGCCCTGGCCCTCCGGCAGCCAGAGATCGACAACATCCGTCGCCCCCTCGCCCCAGCGGACCTGCTGCGAGGCCGCCGGGCGCGGCAGGCTCGTGAGGTCGCCCCAGGTCATCAGTTTCGCCGGTTCCGCCGCCACTTCAGGCGCGGGCGGGGCAGGCTCCGGCGCCTGCGTGCAGGCCGCCATCAACACGAGCGCCGCCATCGCGACCTTGTTTTTCCACACACCACGCTCCCTTGCCGCCAGCACCTTCGGGGCTACTGTCGCGGGCTTCACCCACACAGGCAAGCGATCCAGTGACCTTCCAGCTCCCGACGTCCCGCGCCGAAGCGGAAGATCTCGACCGGCACGATCCGCTTGCCGCGGCGGCCCGGCAATTCGAGTTGCCGGAAGGCGTCATCTATCTTGTCGGGCATTCGCTGGGACCGCCAACCAGGACCGCGAAGGCGAAGCTCGCGGCCGCGCAAACGGCCTGGTCGAACGACCTTGTCCGCAGCTGGAACAGCGCCGGCTGGATCGACCTCGCGGAGCGCACAGGAGACCGGATCGCAGCCCTGATCGGCGCGGGCAAAGGCGAGGTCGTCGTCACGGACAGCGTTTCGGTCAATCTCTTCAAGCTTGCTGCCGCTGCCCTGCCGCTCGCGCGCAAGTACGTTCTCTTCGTCGAGGAAGACGAATTCCCCACCGATCAATACATCGTGGCGGGCCTCGGGGCGTTGTCGAGCGCCGAAGTGCGCGTTCTGCCGCCAAACGAAACCGGGGCAGCCTTGTCCGCCGGCGGGGTCTTCATTCGCAGCGTCGTGAACTACCGGTCCGGCGAAGTTGCGGGCATCGCCGCGCTTGAAACGGAAGCCCGCCGGCATGGCGCGCTGATCATCTGGGACCTGAGCCACGCGACCGGCATTCTTGACATGACGCTTGGCGCCAGCGGCGCGTTGCTCGCGACGGGATGCACCTACAAATACCTGAACGGCGGCCCCGGATCGCCAGCTTTCGTGTATGCCGCGCGCAGCATCGCCTCTAAGCTCAACTCGCCGCTCCCGGGCTGGATGGGTCACGCAGCCCCGTTTGCGTTCGAAGGCGCGTACAAGCCGAAAGACGGCGCCGCCCGCTTCGCAAGCGGCACGCCGCCTATCTTGTCGCTGACGGCGCTCGACGGTACGCTCGATGTGTTCGACGGCCAGGCTTTGCCAGAGCTTCAGTCGAAAGCCCGCCAGCTCGGCGCGATCGCGATTGCGCGGGCCAAGACGCTGGGGCTGGAGGTGCTGTCGCCGCAAGACGATGCGAAACGCGGCGGTCATGTCAGCCTGCGCATTGCGGAAGGCTATCCCGTCGTGCAGGCGCTCGCCGCGCGCGGCGTGCTGGCGGACTTCCGCGCGCCGGACACGGTGCGCTTCGGTTTTTCGCCGCTGTTCCTGCGCTACGAACAGGTGTGGGACGCGATGGACGCGCTCGCCGACATCCTCGCCACGCGCAGCTGGGACCAACCGCAGTTCCATGCCCGCGCAAAGGTCACATGATCAATCTGGCAGCTGATCGATCCAGCGCGTGCCTAACTTCAACCTGATCAACGAACGGACCTCGTCATAGCGTGCGCCGAAATCCTCTGCTGCCAATACGATATCGCCGACGCCGCCGGACTGATATTTTATGACTCCTGTCGCAAATTTGTTGATGCCGCGGAGCAGCGGATTGTAAGCGGCGAATGTGGCATCAGGATCCTTCAGGGAGAGGACGATTGTTCGCCCTGTTCTCGGACCACCGATGTTTGAGCTACCGCTGGTCAGCAGCGCCGCCTCGGCGCCTTGGGAGATGTCGCTCCACCGGATCAGACCGGGCGAAACATCGCCCGGCTCATAGATGAAGCCCTCATCCGTCGCGACAAAGAATGGAAGGTTGCGAACAGCGCGAAGCGTGAAAGCGATCAGCAGGAAATGTGCAACGATGTAAAAGAAGATCAACGCCAGCAAGGGCTCAAACTCCCAACCTGCAGGATCAAGAACAGCCGTACCCGGAGCGAAGACGATTGCATTCAGGCCAATTACAAAAAGCAGTGAAACAAACGGCAGGATGAAGCGCGTTGCGAAGCGTGGCGGATAGATCTCGATGTGCGGCTTTCCGATTTTCCGTCGCTGCCGCACGCGCGAGAACTCGTTGATAAGGAATTGCCAGAGCAGCGCCGCGAGGACGACGAAGAAGATGCCGAGGACGATGATCGCAAACGGATCAACGGCGCGGTCTACCGAACCCCAGACAACCTCAGTCCAGTAGCGGTATCCGCCGAACGCATCCGCAAGGAATGCCAGCAGCATCACGGCGGCAATGGGATAAAACATCCACTGCAGGACGGACAGGATTTTCAATTGGCGCTTGTTCAAGGCGAGCCACCCCAGCGAAGGTTAGTTCCATGATCTTAATGTGATTTTGGCACCTGTCGATGAAGGCAAAATGAACCGGAAGAGCCAAAGCGACTGCGGCAGACGCGCGTGAGATTGACCGGTCGCATTATTGGCACTATTCGTGTCATAATAACCACCATCGCAGGCAGGAGACCCGGACAGGTGCAGATTCTCAGGACGCCGGAGGCGCAGTTCGCAAACCTGTTCGAGTACGGTTTCGCGCCGCATTACCTCGACATTTCCGGCCCGGACGGCGCGGCGATGCGCATGCATTATCTCGACGAAGGCCCGAAGGATGGCGAACCGATCCTCTGCCTGCATGGCCAGCCTTCCTGGAGCTACCTTTACCGCAACATGATCCCGCACCTGACGGCGGCTGGCTACCGCGTGCTGGCGCCGGACCTGATCGGCTTCGGCCGGTCGGACAAGCCGGCAGCGATGGAAGACTACTCCTATTCCGGCCATGTCAGCTGGCTGAACGACTGGCTGTCGAAGCTGGACGTCACCGGCCTGACGCTTGTCTGCCAGGACTGGGGCGGACTGATCGGCCTGCGCGTTGCGGCTGACCAGATCGGCCGTTTCAAGCGCATCGTGGTTGCCAATACGGGCCTGCCGAGCACGGCAATGATCTCCGACGAGATGTCGGCTTTCCTCGGACAGATGTATCCGATGGTGCCGGTGCCGGACGCCGCCATGGTGCGCGAGCAGTTCCAGTCCGGCGGGCCGGGCGCGTTTCTCTACTGGGTGAAGTATGCGAGCGAGTCGCCCTCCTTCTCGGTGCGCGACGTGTTCGGGCTGCTCTCGGGCGTGACGGATCCGCGGATTCTCGACGGCTATGTTGCGCCGTTTCCGGATGACAGCTTCATCGCCGGCGCGCGGAAATTTCCGGCGCTTGTTCCGCTGCTGCCGCAGCACAAGGACGAGCGGCTTGCGAATGACCGCGCCTGGGCCGTGCTGGAAGGCTTCAAGGGCCGCACGCTGATTGCCTTCAGCGACGCAGACCCGGTGACCAAGGGCGGCGACGCGATCTTCAAGGCGCGCATTCCCGGCGCCGATTGCGTGACCATCAAGAATGGCGGACACTTCCTTCAGGAAGACCAGCCGGCCGCCTTCTCGGAAGCGATCATCGCTTTCATGCGGCAGGGATAAAAAAGGACGGGGAACAGGCCATGAAGCGGATATTGCTGATCATCCTTGCGATCATTCTCGGCGGCGGCGCGCTCGCCTTTGTCAACCGCAAGGAAATCATCCTGTTTCTCGCCACGCGGGCAGAGCGGCCTGAGGTTGCGCCTTATACACCGGTGGCCTGGCAGACAGGGCCCGAGACGGCGACCGAGGCGCCCGCTGAGCGCGCGCCGAACATCGTGTTCATTCTCGTCGACGACCTCGGCATCAATGACCTGTCGACTTTCGGCGGCGGCCTCGCGGGCGGGCGCGTGCCCACGCCCAACATCGACGCGCTGGCCGCACGCGGCGCCATTTTCTCGACTGCCTATTCCGGCACCGGCACCTGCGCGCCCTCGCGTGCCATGCTGCTGACGGGACGCTATCCAACGCGGACGGGCTTCGAATTCACGCCGACGCCGAACGGCATGGGCCGCATCGTCTCCATGTTTGCCAATGACCGCGACAACGGCCTTCCGGACGTTGTCTTTGACAAGAAGGTTGCCGATGCGGCACCCGACTTCCAGTCTCAAGGCCTGCCAGGCGAAGAAGTGACGATTGCGGAATTGCTGAAGGAGCGCGGCTATCACACCGTGCACATCGGCAAATGGCATCTTGGAAATGCCGGTGAGTTTCACCCGAATGGGCAGGGTTTTGACGAAAGCCTGCTGATGGAAGGGCTGCTGCATGCCCCGGCAGATGATCCGGATACGGTCAATGCAAAGCTTGACTTCGATCCGATCGACAAGTTCCTCTGGGCCCGCGGCGATTTTGCGACGTCCTACAATCGCAGCCCCGTCTTTGCTCCGGGCGGCTATCTCGCCGATTACTGGACGGACGAATCCCTGAAAGTGATCGAGGCGAACAAGAACCGGCCCTTTTTCCTCTACCTTGCCCACTGGGGCGTGCACACGCCGCTGCAGGCAACCAGGGAAGATTATGAGGCGGTTGGCGATCTCGAGCCGCATCACCTTCGCGTCTATGCGGCCATGCTGCGTTCGCTGGACCGCAGCGTCGGACGGATTGTCGAGAAGCTGGAAGCCGAAGGGCTCGCGGACAACACGCTGATCGTGTTTTCGAGCGACAATGGCGGGCCGGGTTATATCGGCCTGCCGGGCATCAATGACCCGTTCCGGGGCTGGAAGCTGACCCTGTTCGAAGGCGGCATCCGTGTACCGATGTTCGTCAGCTGGCCTGCGCGCATTCCGGCCGGCAGCAAGATCGACGAGCCGGTCGCACATATCGACGTGATGCCGACCATGGCTGCGGCGGCCGGCGCGGCGCTGCCGGCAGGCGTCGAGATTGACGGGCGCAATCTCCTGCCGCTGGCCGACGGCACAGGCGGCTTCGAGCGGCAGGACGACGCCTTGTTCTGGCAGAGCGGCTATTACAGGGTCGTGCGGGCCGGCGACTGGAAGCTGCAAGTGGACGGCAAGCAGCAGAAGACCTGGCTGTTCGACCTGAGCACGGACCCGACCGAGGAAGAAAATCTCGCCGAAGCGCGGCCGGACAAGCTGGCCGAGTTGCAGGCCCTGCTGGACAAACATCACAAGAACGCCCGCGCGCCGCTCTATGCGTCGACCACGGACATTCCGGTCGCCATCGACAAGACGGGGGCGGAGAAGGCCGAGCCCGGCGATGAGTATCTCTGGTGGCCGAACTAATGACCCTGCTGCCGCCCAGCACGAATGAGGCCTATCGCGGCATGAAGCTGGCGGCCTGGGCACTGACCGTGCTGGCCGCGGCAACGATCATTCCGGCGCTGATCCATATCGGCCTCCCGGATGGCGGTGCGGTCGTGATTGCCGGGCTGGACCTGTCGCAGGGCGGCGCCACGATCATCAGCCTGTTTGCCTGGGCGGGCACGACGCAGCTCGTCTGGGGACTGATGTTGCTGGCGATATCGCTGCGCTACAGGTCACTCGTGCCGCTGGCGCTGGCCCTGCTGGTGATCGAGCGGGCGGTGCACACCTGGAACATGTGGGGGCCGAAGGGCGCGCATCTGACGGGCGGGCACCATCCGCCGGAAGTCTGGGTTACGCTGGGCAGCGTTCCGGTACTGGCGATCCTGCTGGCGCTGTCACTTCGCAGGGCCTGAACCGGCCGTTCCCGCGTCCTCGATGATCCGGAAGCCGATATGGCTGGAGGAGAAATCGCGCTCCTGCGGATGGCGCGCGGCGGGCCGGTAGCGGCGGCAGAAATTGTCCGCACACAGATAGGACCCGCCCTTGATCGTGTTGGACACCTCGTCGAAGGGCGATTCGGTCCACTCCCAGACATTGCCGATAATGTCGTAAAGGCCGATACGGCTCGGCGGGAAGCACCCAGCGGGTGCGCGGCCGGAGAAGCCGTCTGCCGCCGAATCCGCAAGCGGGAAGAAGCCCTGCCATGTGTTGGCGACGGGCTGTCCGGCGGCCGAATAGGCGCCGGAGGCTGAATTGTCCGGGTCCGGAAGACCGATGGCGGCGGCATACTCCCACTCTTCCTCGGACGGCAGGCGCCCGCCGGCCCACGCGGCGTAGGCACGCGCGTCTGCGAGCGAGACATGCACGACGGGATGCAGCGCCCGGCCTTCGAGATCGGAGCCGGGACCTTCAGGCGCGCGCCAGGTGGCGCCGGCGACCAGCTTCCACGTGTCTGCCGGGCCGGGACGGTCAGCGGGCATCAGGAAGACGGCAGAGCCCGCAGCCGGGCCGCCGGTGGCCGCGCTGCGCTCTGCATCCGTGACATAGCCGGTTACCTCGGCGAAACGCGCGAACTCGGCATTGGTGACTTCATGCGCCAGGATGCGGAAACCCTGCATGTGCAGGGTCATTTCCGAAGTTTCTTCGGGGTATACCGGATCGGCGCCCATGCGGAACTTGCCGGCGGGGATATCGATGAAGGCGCCGATCTGGCCTTCCTCCAGACCGCAGACAGCGCCCGGAACCTCCGCCTGCGGAGCTTCGGGTGCCTCCGCGTTGCAGGCAGCAAGCAATAGGGCTGCAGCCGGCATCAGACCCCGGATCATGGACCGACGATACGCTCCAGCATCAGGCGGAAGACGGCGGAGGCTTCCTCCGGCGACAGGCCGGAGTCCTGACGCAGGCGGCGCCAGGTCTGGAAGCTGACGGTTGTATCGATTGCGGCGAAGAGGATCGGGTCAGACGAAATCTCGTCCGGAAGCAGCGCCGACAGGCTTGCGCGTTCGATCAGCAGGTTGCGGCGGTACTCTTCCATCAGGAACCGCGACTGGAAGCGGCGCACGTTGGCCGAGACGCGCACGGGCATGATGTATTCGTAGATCTCGATGCGGCGTTCTACATGCTCCATGAACCGGCCGCGCCAATCCTTCGCCTCGAACGGGGCGAGGACTTTCGGCATGATCTCGGACGAGATGCGCTCAGCCATCTCGACGAAGAGGCTGTCCATGTCTTCGAAGTGGCGGAAGACCGTCCGCAGGCCGACTTCCGCGCGCTCAGCCACGCGGGCCGCGCTCGGGCTCATGTCGCCTTCACGGATCAGACTGAACATCGCGTCGATGATCTGCGTGCGGCTGCGCTCGCTGCGCTGGCGGCGGCCATCGGAAGGCTCCGGCCTCATCCCTGGAACCATCGGCACGATCTTCGCGTCAGTCATTACAACACCTTCTTCAATTCGATCCCCTCGGACTCTGCCGGAAGGAAATAGAGGAAGCCGTCTTCCGCGACATCCATGGGACCGTCGAAGAGGGACTTTGCATCCTTCATGAACAAGGCATTGAGCGCGCGCGAAGGCAAGGGCGGAATTGTATGGTAAAAGACGAGGCGCCCTGCCCCGGCTTCCTGGGCGGAGCGCGCGGCGTCTGCCGGGGTGGCGTGATAGTCCAGGATATCGCCGAAGATCTTGGCGATGCCGTCGCGGCCCGCTTCTGTTGCAGCCGCTTGCATTGCGACGACCATTTCGGCGTTCAGGGCCTCGTGGATCAGGAGGTCCACGCCCTCGGAGACGGCGACGAGATTGGGCGAGTAGATCGTGTCGCCGCTGATCGAGACGGACCGGCCCTTATAGTCGATCCGGTAACCAAAGGCGGGCTCGACGGGCGCGTGATCCACCTTGTAGGCGGTGACGACAACGCCGCCTTCATCATAAACGACAGCCTGTCCGCCGGGACCTGCGGGCAAGGCGATCGGCACGGGGGCGCCGCCCGTGCCAGCAGGATTCGCGATTTCCGGACCGTGATGGGCGGCGCGGTAGGTGCTGTCGATGCGATAGGCCGCGTTGAAGCCGCCGACGACTTCATCAACGCCAACCGGGCCGTATACGGGGAGCGGCGCATCGCGCCCGCCATTGATCCAGGCCTGCATCAGAAGCTCGCCGAGGCCGTCCATGTGGTCGGAGTGGAGGTGGGTCAGGAAGGCAGCGTCCAGCTCTCCGACGGGATAGCGCATGCGCGTCAGCGTGCGGATACCGCCTGTGCCGGCGTCGAAGACCAGGTGTTCGGTGCCTGCGATGATTGCGATGCAGGGACCGCTGCGCATCGGGTCCGGCATCGGCGTGCCTGAGCCGCAGATGAAGACGTGAATGCCGTCAGCCTCACCCGCAGCAAGGGGACGACCGATGTTTTCCTTCACAGCTCGCGCGAACAGATGCTCAGCAATCTGTGTACGGAAGACGGTTGCGCCCGTAAAGGCAACGAGCGCGGCCACGACGATACCGGCAAGGACCCAGCGAAGGATGCGCATCGGGCCTTAGCCTCCCGCTTTCTGCATCATCTCGAGAAAGGCGGATGAGGTGCCGGTGGCAGGCAGGACCGTTTCGATGTTGAGCTGGCCCTTGAGACCGGCGGAACGGTGAACGGCGATTTCGCGCCACTCTTCCGAGAGCGACATGCGCACCATGGAGGCGCGGTCAGGGTACATTGCGATGGCGACTTCGTCCCACAGCTCTTCGACCTGGCCGAGGGCAAGGAAAGTGACATCGCCGGCGAAGATGCCGCGGCCGCCGAATTTGGGGAGGAGTTCGGTCACGGCGCGGCCATAGATCATGTAGGCTTCGCGCCCGCTCATTTCCGGATTGCGGCCATCCTCATACTCGGCCTTGTCCTTGAACTTCAGCAGGTTGACCATGAAGATCGGACCGTCCGGGCCTTTTTCCAGCATCGCCTGAAAGCGCGAGGGATCCGTCGGGAAAACTTCGTTGACGACTTGCATCTTCATTCCTCCTTGTCCGGACTATCCGGCAGACTTGATCAGTTCTTCTTCGATGAGCCAGAGACGGTCCTGACCCCAGGTGATGACTTTGCCGACGCGGAAGCTGGGCACGCCCCAGACACCAAGGGCCATCATTTCGGCGCGGTTGGCTTCGGCTTCGGCGCGCCAGATCTCGGACCCGAGCTGTTGACGGGCTGCTGACCAATCGAGCCCGGCATTTTCGACAATCTGCTTCAGGCCCGCATCGGAGCCGGCGTCGATGCCCTGGGACCAGACACCGGCGAGGAAAGCCTGGCAAAATTCGAAGCCCCGCCCCTGCTCGCGCGCCCAAGGCAGGATTGAATATCCACGCTCGACCGGCTTGCCGACGGGATCGACGATTTTGCCGAACGGAACACCGAGACGCCGGGCCTCGCGGGCTGCGTCGAGCGTGATGTAGCGGCGCTTGGACATCGGAACCGGCAGCCCGCGCATGACCATGGGCAGCACATAGCGCAGCTTGAGCTCGGCGCCGTGGGCATCGGCAAGCGCCTTCGCCCGGGCGGCCGCGATGTACGTGTACGGACTTCTGAAGGAGAGATAGTAGTGCAGCTCAACTGGCGCGCCTTTCGGCGTGCTGCGGGCGGCGGGCGCTTGCGGCGGCGCAAAGATCAGGGCTTCGCCCGCATCCGGCTTGCGGGCTGCAAGGCCGGTCAGGCGGGCCTCGAGATAGTGGAGCCGGTCGACGCCCCAATACCATTCACCGGCATAGTGGAATGTGCCGCCGAGATAGTGGCCGAGTTCTTCGCGGCGCGCGGCGCCGGCAGCGAGCCGCGCGGCGAGACCGGGCTGGTCCACGGGCGCATCCGGCAGGCTGCCCTTCCAGGCGGCTTCCCCGATGGCGGCGGCCTTGCCGGCGAAGGAGCCGTCATCGATGGCCGCCGCGAACAGCGCGTTTGCGCGGGCGGCCTGCTCGGGCGAGACAGGTTTGCCGGGATCATCGAAACTAAGACCAGCGCGGCGGGCAAGGCGGGCGGCGTCTTCTCGCGAATAGGATTCAAGGCGCTCACGCTCCGGCGCGGCCCAATCGGGCGGCGGAGCCGTGAGGTGCAGTTGCAAGCTGACCTGATAGCGCGCCGCGAAGCGGCCGAGCACCTGCGCGCAAAGGTGCGAATAGGGGTCGGTCACATCGTGAAAGTAATCCACGGTGTGGGGCGCTGAGGCGGCGACGCGTTTGGCTTCCTGCATGGCTCGGTTCCGGATCAGTCGCTTCTCGCTGGTGATCATGCCGGCGACGCGCGAGACGAGGAGGGATTTCAGGGACACGGGATCAATCCAGTCAGGGACATGTGCGCCGGGAAGCTCCGCTCGGTACCAATTATGGCATAATGAGTGCCATAATAAGCCGGCGCGCTCAAGTGCCTTTCGGCTTGCGCCGCCGCCACAACCAGACGCCGCCCGCGATCAGCACGAAAAGTGCCGTGCCGCCGCCGATGAGGAAAGGCCGGTAGCGTTCGCTCTGCCGGGCGAGCGTATGGCGCGTCACTTCGTCGATCGAATTGTAGCCTTCCGGCACTTCCAGCACGCCGACGCGCTGGCTGTAGGCCGCGTATTCGGCGGTGAGGTCATTGAAGATTTCGGGGAACTCAGCGCTGAGATCGGTCGTCTCGCCCGGGTCCTTCGAGAGGTCGTAGAGCCGCCAGCGTGCATCGCCGTGCGGCTTCTGGTTCCGGGTGAGCTTGTAGTCGCCCTTCACCACGGCCGCATTGCCGGAGACCTCGATGACGATGGCTTCGCCCGGGGCGTAGACAGACGTGGCGGCGCCGGTCAGCAGCGGCACTAGGCTGCGGCCGCTCATCGGTTTGGCGCCTTCGAGTTCTGTCGGCGCGCCCGCCAGCGCCAGCAGCGTCGGGGTAATGTCCGACACGTGGGCGCGGGCCTCGACGCGAGCGCCCTGCGCCACGCCGGCGCCAGACATGATGAAAGGCACGCGGATGCCGCCTTCCGAGCCGAGGAACTTGAACTTGTCATGCGGCGAGGCGGCGGCCATCGCCCATTCCGGTCCGATGAAAGCCCAGCTGCCCTTCTCGCCCATGCCTTCGAGATCGAGATGGTAGCCATTGAGGCCCATCCAGAACTTGAGGCGCGGATCGGTATCGCCGCGCGAGGGTTCAGGGCCGTTGTCTGAGGTAATCACGAAGACGGTGTTCCCGAAGTCGCCGGTTTCCTTGAGATGATCAACGAGGCGGCCGATATGGTGGTCCATCGCTTCGAGCATGCCGGCGTTGACTTCCATGCGCGCAGCGTAGAGGCGCTGCTCTTCGGCGGACAAGGACGACCACGGACGGAATGTTTCCGGCATGCTGGCAAGGGCAGCGCCTTCCGGGATGTAGCCGCGGGCCTGTGCACGTTCCCAGCGGGCCTGGCGCAGCGCTTCCCAGCCAGCATCATAGATGCCCGCATAGTTCGCCGTGAACTCGGGCGGGGCCTGGACGGGAATGTGGACGGCCATGAAGGCGAGATAGGCGAGGAAGGGCGCCTCGGTCTGTTCTTCGCGGAGGTAAGAAATCATCTGGTCGACGATGAACTCCGAGGAATAGAAGTCTTCCGGCAGCTTGGCCGCCTTGCCATCCTCATACCATGGCGCATCGGCGTAGTAGGGCATGTAGGACTTGTCTTCCCAGTTATCGGCGCCCGAAGCATCGAGCGCGAAGGACCGGTCGAAGCCGTGTGAGACCGGCAGGTCACCGTCGCCGCTGCCGAGGTGCCACTTGCCAGTCATCAGCGTGCGATAGCCGAGCGGCTTCAGACGTTCGGCAATGGTCGCGACGCCGGGCTCGAGACGCATCGTGTAGCCGGGCTGGCCCTCATGCTCCTTGGGCAGAACTTCGGGAATGGTCGAAACACCGGTCTGGTGATTGTCCATGCCAGTGAGCAGCATGGCGCGCGAGGGCGAACAGAGCGGCGAGGTGTAATAGCGGGTGAACATCGCGCCATCGGCGGCCAGCGCATCGATATTGGGCGTGCGCGCTTCGCCGCCATAAATGCCGAGGTCCATGAAGGCAGCATCGTCGATCAGGATGACGACGAAGTTCGGCTTTTCGGTTTGCGCCAGCGCCGGAGCGGCGCCGAGATTTGCGATGGCAAGCGCAAGGGCTGCGAAAAGCTGCTTCATGGAGGCCTCCCCGGCACGACGTGCCTGCCGCTACCGGGCAGGTTCGTAAAAAGGCATGACGCCTTAGAGCGGCTGGATCAAGAGCGCAGGCCGGACTCGCCTTGCGTCAAGCGCCCCCGAAAAGACGCATCGACTGCTCGATCGCCAGTTCGATGACCTTGTAGCCGAACACATAGAAAAAGAAGCTGTAGACGCTGCCAAGAACCGCGCCGATGATGGCGAGGACGCCGTCGCGTTCGATCATCGCAAGGGCGATCAGACCGACCGCCACGCCCGGTACACCGTTCGTGCCCGGACCCGGTATCGCGATGATGGAGGCGAACACGAGAATGAAGATGGCAAGCACCGGCTCGGCAAACCGGCCGGCGAAGAGTTTCAGGCGCGGCTTGGTCAGCGCCTCGACCCGGCGCAACCAGGGCAGCAGGACCTTGGTCATCTTGCGGTAGGACGAGATGCTGATCGTCTGCGTCCGGAACCGTTTGGGCAGCCAGGGGCGGCGGTGACCGGCGATCATCTGGAAGCAGAGAAGCGCTATCGGCAGCGCGAACGCCGAGCTGACGCCGACGAGGAACGGGATCAGCGCCGGAATGGCGAACAGCAGCAACAGCATGCCGAAGGCACGCTCTTCCAGCGCATCGAGGATGGCACCGATCGAAATCTCGGTTTCGTCGGCCAGTTCCGCAATCTGCTTAAGCACGTGTGACGCGGATCCGTGCAGCGCGTCGATGCCGCGGGCGGCGGCGTTGTCTTTTTCGCCGGCAAACGACGAGTCTTCGGGATCGGCCTCCACGGGGGAGCCCGACTTTGCTTCACCGTCTGGAAATCCTGGCATTCGCGATTGGCCCATTGGCCCCTGTTGCCCGGAAAGATGACTTTTCCAAGGTCGCGGCGCGGCCTCATGTAACGACGATGGCCGGGCGGCGCATGTGTTTCTGACGGAGGACGTAGGGCTTCACATAGCACACGTAAAGCGGGCGCCGTGAAATCACGCGCATATGTGAAAAGGTGTGTCCGGGATACCGCAAGTGCCGCCGCCTGCGGGTGCACAGCCCGATTTGAAGTGCTAAAGGGGCGGCGATGCTGCGTATCTCCGAATTGAAACTGCCCATTGATCACGCCCCGGAAGAGCTGCCGGCGGCGATTCTTAGCCGTCTGGGCATCGAAACCGGCGATCTCATCGGCTGGACCGTCTGGAAGCGGGCCCATGATGCGCGCCGCAAGACCGCGATCCTGAAGGTTTACATCTTGGACGTCGAGGTTCGCGACCAAGCCGCTGTGCTCCGCCGGCATGCGGGGGACCCCAAGATCGTTCCAACGCCCGACACGTCCTATCGGCCCAAAGCCCCGGCGCCCCGGCCTGGCCGGCTTCGCCCGGTAGTCATCGGCGCCGGCCCATGCGGCCTGTTTGCCGGACTGATCCTGGCGGAGATGGGCCTGCGGCCGATCATTCTAGATCGCGGCAAGGTGGTACGCGAGCGCACGAAGGATACCTGGGGCCTCTGGCGGCGCAGCGAACTGAATCCCGAATCCAACGTTCAGTATGGCGAGGGCGGCGCGGGCACCTTCTCGGACGGCAAGCTCTACAGCCAGATCAAGGACCCGCGCTTTCTTGGCCGCAAGGTTTTGACCGAATTCGTGGCAGCAGGGGCGCCGCCGGAAATCCTGACGGAAGCGCACCCGCATATCGGCACGTTCCGGCTGGTGACGATGGTCGAAAGCCTGCGGGCGAAGATCGAGGCGCTAGGCGGCGAGTATCGCTTCCAGCAGCGGGTTGCCGATGTCGAGCTGGACCGCGATTCGAATGGCGGCTTAAGGATGCGCGGCGTGCATCTGCATGATGGCGGGTTCCTGGAGGCCGATCATGTCGTGCTCGCCATCGGCCACTCGTCTCGCGACACGTTCGAAGCGCTCTACAATCGCGGTGTCCATATCGAAGCGAAACCGTTTTCAATCGGCTTCCGGATCGAGCATCCGCAGTCCTGGATCGATATGGCGATGTTCGGCCCCTGCGCCGGTCATCCCGATCTCGGCGCAGCGGCCTATTCCCTGTCCCATCACTGCAGCAATGGCCGGACGGTCTACAGCTTCTGCATGTGCCCGGGCGGCACGGTGGTTGCCGCGGCTTCCGAACCGGGCCGCCTCGTGACGAACGGGATGAGCCAGTATTCGCGCAATGAACGCAATGCGAATGCCGGTTTCGTCGTCGGCATTTCGCCGGCCGACTATCCGAGCGATCACCCGCTTGCCGGGATTGAGTTGCAGCGCGATCTCGAGGCGCGGGCCTTTGCGGCTGGCGGGCGGGACTATTTTGCGCCGGGCCAGAGAGTGGGCGACTTCCTGGCGGCACGTGCTTCAACCCATCTGGGGCAGGTGATTCCAAGCTATCGCCCGGGCGTGCGCCCGACCGATCTTGCGCCTCTGATGCCGGATTATGTGATCGAGGCCATGCGCGAAGCGCTGCCGGTGTTTGGCCGGAAGATACCGCGATACGATGATGCGGATGCACTGCTAACGGGAGTGGAAACCCGAACGTCTGCCCCGATCCGCATCACGCGCGGCGCCGACTTCCAGAGCCTGAACGTGCGCGGCCTGTTCCCGGCCGGCGAAGGCGCGGGCTATGCGGGCGGAATTCTCTCAGCGGGCGTGGATGGCATCAAGGTTGCCGAAGCGGTGTGCCGCGCGATGGCAGATGCGCCGCCGGTTCGCGCCTGAAAGCGCGGCGCTGCGCCTTTGCGCGCTACCTGACAATGTCGGAGGGGGAGAATGGTGTGCCCAGCAGGATTCGAACCTGCGACCTACTGATTAAAAGTCAGTTGCTCTACCGACTGAGCTATGGGCACGACTCTGGGGCCGTTTCAAACGAAGCGGCCATTTAGGCTGCGCGATGGGGCCGGTCAACCGCTACCTGCAGGGTGCGGCTTGATGATCCGGGTTTTTTGTCGTTCCCTCGCACCATGAAGCGATTTCTCGCAGCCACATTGTGCCTCCTCGTCATTACGGGCTGCGCCAGCAGGTCTGGTTCCAGCGAGGGCAACCTGTCGCAGAATGTGGGCAACGCCGCCAGCAGCGCCACGGCACAGACCCGTGACGGCTTCTCCGACGCCGCCCTTTCGCCGCTGGAAGACCTGAACCTCAAACGCCGGGAAATCCCGCCCCTGCTGGCGGCTATGGAAAGCCCCTACCACCTGCCCGAAGACCTGACCTGTGAGGAACTGGACAGGATGATCGCGGAGCTGGACGGTGTACTCGGCCCGGACTGGGACGCGCCGAAACCCGACGAGCGGCTGAAAACCGAAGTGCTGGGCGATGAAGCGGCCGAGGCCGCGCTCGGCGCGGTCGAATCGGGTGTGACCGGCTGGATCCCGTTCCGCGGATTGATCCGCAAGGCCACCGGCGCGGAGAGCCACGAGAAGAAATACAACCGCGCCTACAAGATCGGCGCGCAGCGGCGCACCTATCTCAAAGGCTACGGACTCGCAAAAGGCTGCCCTGCCCCTGCCAAACCGGATTTCCTGACCCTGCATCTCGGCGAGACCGAAGAGATCATTTACAAGCAGGATGCGCCGGCAGAGCCGCCGCCGGGTTAGGCCGCCTTCGGAGCCGACCTCGTCGAGGCCCACCGGGCCGACAATTCCGCGCGCAGCGCGTCGAACCGCCCTTCGGCAATCGCGGCCCGGATTTCCTGCATCAGCGCCTGGAAGAATGCCGTGTTGTGCCAGGAGAGAACCATCGGCCCGAGATATTCCCCGGCCTTGAACAAGTGGTGCAGGTAGGCGCGGGAGAACTCGCGGCTGGCCGGGCAGTCGACGGCTTCATCAAGCGGCGAGAGATCCTCGGCGAACTTGGCGTTGGTGACGTTGATCGGGCCAGCCCAGGTCCACGCCTGGCCGTGCCGGCCGGAGCGCGTAGGCAGCACGCAGTCGAACATGTCGATGCCGCGCGCGACGCTCTCGACAAGATCGATCGGCTTGCCGACGCCCATGACATAGCGCGGCAGGTGGGCCGGAAGATGCGGCACGGTGAAATCGATGGTGTCGCACATCTGCTGGTGGCCTTCGCCGACGGCGAGGCCGCCGAGCGCGATGCCGCCGAAGCCTTGCGCAACGACGCCCTTGGCGGAGCGTTCACGCAAGGCCGGGAAATTCGAGCCCTGCACGATGCCGAACAGGGTTTGCCCGCCCCGCTGGCCAAAGGCGTCGAGGCTGCGCTCACCCCAGCGCAGCGAAAGCTCGAGACTGCGGGCGGCTTCCTGTTCGGTACAGGGAAAGTTTGTGCACTCGTCGAGCTGCATGGAGATGTCGGCGCCGAGCAGGTCGGCCTGTATCTCGATCGAACGGGCGGGTGTGAGGCGGTGCGTGGAGCCATCGATATGGCTCTGGAACGTGACGCCATCGGCATCCATCTTGCGCAGCTGTGCCAGCGACCAGACCTGGAAGCCGCCGCTGTCGGTCAGCATCGGGCCGGACCATTTGGCGAAGGCGTGGAGGCCGCCAAGCGTCTTCACGCGCTCGGCGCCGGGGCGCAGCATAAGGTGGTAGGTATTGCCAAGGATGATGTCGGCGCCGGTGGACGCGACCTGGTCCATGTAGAGCGCCTTGACGGTGCCAGCCGTGCCGACCGGCATGAAGGCCGGCGTTCGGATATCGCCGCGCGGCGTGCGCAGGCGTCCGGTGCGGGCCGCGCCCGCGGTTGCGGTAATTTCAAACGGAAAAGTCGCCATGCGCCGGGCCTATAGGGCGCGGGGCCCGATAAGCCAAGCGCCGGAGATCACCCGCCCATCACGCCCCAGGCGGCCATCAGGATCATGAAGGCGCGCATGTCGCCGGTGGTCGTGGCGGCCATCTTGTTCATGACGTAGGCATAGGTGGCACGGGCATCCATGTCGCTGACGACAAGCGAGCCGCCATAACCACCCCAATAGACCGTGTTCGGATTGGGGAATGGCACGGAGCCGCCGCCGAGGCCGAAGCCCATACCATAGCGGACCGGGATGCCGAGGATCTTGTCCGTGCCCTCGATCTGGAGTTCGAGCGCTTTGCGCACACCCGCTTCCGACAGGATCTGCTTGCCGTTGCCCCAGCCGCCGTTTGACATCAGGGACTGGACCATCGCCACCGAGCGGGCATTGCCCGTGCCGCCGGCCGCCGGAATCTCTGCGCCGCGCCAGGCACGCGAGCGCGTATCGAGCGGATTGATCGGGGGATTGTTTGACATGTTGGCGACGAGTTCGTCGGGCGTGCCCTGCCCTATACCTGCGCCGGGAGGCGGCGGGGTCAAGTCAGCCACGCGGTGATCCTCCGTGGACGGAAGACCGATATGGAAATCAGCGCCCAGCGGCTCCGCGATTTCCTTGCGGAACACGTTGCCGACTGTCTGGCCGGTGACGCGGCGGATGACTTCGCCGACGAGATAGCCCTGCGTCATGGCGTGATAGCCGGGCGCTGAGCCCGGCTCCCAATAGGGCGCCTGCGCCGCGAGGAGACTGGTCGCCTTATCCCAGTCATAGAGGTCTTCGCGCACCAGAGGCACCTTCCAGCCGGAGAGGCCGGCAGAGTGGCTCATCAGGTGGGCAACCGTCACGCCGGCTTTCCCATTTGCGGCAAACTCAGGCCAGTACTTCGCCACCGGCGCGGTGAAATCGAGCGCGCCCTTGTCGGCGAGCAACAGCGCGGTGAGCGCGGTCATCGTCTTGGTCGTCGAGTAGACGTTGACGATGGTGTCTTTCTGCCAGGGCTTGGCTTGCGCCTCGTCGGCAAAGCCGGCCCAGATATCGACCACCGGCTTTCCGTCGACTGTCATGCAGAAGGCAGCGCCGTTTTCCTGCACCCCGTCGAAGTTTGACTCGAACGCGGCCTTTACCGGCGCGAAACGGTCTTCGACGGTTCCATTGGCTTTGACGCTCGTCATGCATTCCTCCCTTGCCGCCGGTGTCCGGTGTTCCGGATCAATCCTGACGTGCGGGGGATGGCTTAGGTAGACAACCTGCACATGACAAGACCTTCCGCAGGGACCGCAGGCATTGCGTCATGGACCTGAGGAGGCGTTCAGAAGGTGATTTCGATGCCCGCCAGCTCGGGCAGCTGGAGCACGATCACGAGGTCGCGCAGCTCCTGGCGGGCCGCCTTGTGGCTCATCGTGAAGGCGACGTTCGAGGCGGTTTCGCTGAGGTCGAGCAGCGTCAAGCCCGCCGGGAAGAGTTCGCGGTAGATCACGCGCTCGGACAGGCCCGGCGCCAGACGGAAGCCGATCCGCTTCGAGAGGTTCTCAAGCGCCCCGCCAACGCGTTCCTTGTTGCGGGCGGCCAGCGGCGACATCCGGTTGCGCATCACGACCCAGTCGATGGGACGGCGCGACGTCTGGGCCTTCTTCTTGCGGCAGTTCCAGACCATCTCGGAATAGAAGCTCGGGCGCAGCACTTCGAGCGTTTGCGGGTTGACGTCGCCAAGCAGGTCGAAGTCCACGAAGCTGTCGTTCAACGGCGTAATCAACGTGTCGGCGTACATGTGCGCAAGGCGGGACAGGAAGGTGTCGCCGCCCGGCGCATCGATGATGATGAAATCGCACTCGCGTTTGAGGCGGCTCAGCGAGGTCAGGAAGCGCTGGCTCTCTTCGGCTTCGGCCTTGTCGAGATCGCGCTCCTGGCTGGCTTCGACGCGCAGGATTTCCGGCATCGTGAGCTTGGCGCCGGTATTCTGCATCCAGCGGGTGCGGTTCTCGAGGTAGCGGGTCAGCGAGCGCTGGCGGACGTCGAGGTCGATCACACCGACCCGTTTTCCGACTGCCAGAAGGGCTACGCTGAGATGGATCGAGACAGTCGACTTGCCTGCCCCGCCCTTCTCATTGCCGATGACGATGACGCGTGCCTCAGCGGCCGCCTGCGTTGTGTCCGCCAGATCCGTCCGGCTCAAGTAAGACACCCCGTCGGCGGGCATGCACGCTACTCCACAATCTTCCGAGCCTCAGCCCGGTGAAACCAACAAATCACGCAACGCGTGGAAGTGATTCAATAGACGCGGAGGGTTTCTGAAGTGTTAGGCTGCTTTCAATGAAGAGGTCGTCGTCATCAAATGCCACAACGTTCGTGAGCAGCGGAACAGGAGCAGCCACTTCGTCGAAGAAAACCGGGTCGAATGACACCGAAGCGGTCGCGGCGAGCGGGGGCGTGTAAGCCTCTGCAGCCAGCGGCATCTTGTTGAGGCTCGAGAGGATCGCCCGGAGGCCTGCAAGCGCGCCGGACACGCGGCCATACTCATGATCGAGCATGTAGGCTTCGGAGGACATTCCGCTGACAGGACGATCAAACATCCAGGCGTCGAGCAGATCCTCGGGCTCCGCGCCGCTACACCTTGCCTGCGGCTCCCTGACGGCAATGCGGGCCTGCCGCAGACCAAGGGTGACAGCCCCGAAAAGAGCCAGCGAACGAACGGTGTTAACGATGCGGTGTGTCATGGGTTGGAAATTCCGGCCTATGGGTTAACAACCCGTTTACTTCATACCGATGCGGGGCCGGATCAAAGTGAATTCCATGAAAGAAAAGCCGGTGGCCGTCGTGCGCTCCCGTGTGGCGTTGCAGCAACAGGTGCGTGCCTGGAAAGCCGCAGGTGAGACAGTGGGATTCGTACCCACCATGGGGGCCCTCCACACGGGTCACCTCTCCCTCATTGAAAAGGCAAAAGAAAACGCAAGCCGGGTCGTGGCGAGCATATTTGTTAACCCGACCCAGTTTGCGCCCGGAGAGGATTTCGACACCTATCCGCGGCGCGAGGAACAGGATCTTGCACTCCTTTCCTCGGTGGGCTGCGATGTCGTTTATTTGCCGACTGTTGCAGAAATGTATCCCGATGGTTCGGTCACGGACGTTCGGGTAAACGGCATGTCGGACCTGCTCGACGGAGTTTACCGTCCGCACTTTTTCTACGGCGTGGCCACCGTAGTGGCCCGCCTGTTCCTTCATGCACAGCCGGACGTCGCGGTGTTCGGCGAGAAAGACTTCCAGCAGCTCCAGATCATCCGGCGCATGACGCACGATCTTGGCTTTCCGATTCGAATTATCGGCGGCGAAACCCGGCGCGATGCCGACGGCCTCGCCCAGTCGTCTCGCAATCTTTATCTGTCTGCGGACGAACGCCGCACCGCAGGCGCGCTGTTCGCGGCGCTGCACAGGGCCTCCGTCCGCCTGTCACTCGGCGCGCATCCCGCCGAAGTACTGGGTGAGGCGCACGCGCACGTGATGACCGCCGGCTTCCGGAGCGTGGATTATATTACGGTCGTTGATCCCGAAACGCTGATCGCGCTGCCCGATTCGCCGCTGGCAAAAGGTACCGAGGCCCGCCTGCTCGGCGCCGCTTGGCTCGGGCGCACGCGGCTGATCGACAATATCAGCGTGTCGCGGTGAAGGTCTTGAGGGCGTCCAGCACACGCTGGTTGTCCTCGGCGCTGCCCACCGTGATGCGCAACTTGGTCGGCAGACCGTAGCCTGCAATTGCCCGGACGAGGATCGACTGATCCTTGAGATACTGGAATGCGGCGGACGCCCGTTCTGCCGAGCCGAATTCGGACACCACGAAGTTCGCGTGCGAGGGCGGCGTTGTCAGCCCTATGGCATTCAGCCCCTCCGTCAGGCGGGCGCGCCACGCGGTGTTGTGGTCACGCGACAGCTTCAGGAAAGCCTCGTCGCCGACGCTTGCGATCCCGGCCTCGGCCGCCAGAGTGTTGACGTTGAACGGACCCCGGATGCGCTGGAAGGTGTCGGCGATCGCCTTCGGCATGTAGGCCCAGCCCAGCCGGAGCGCAGCGAGGCCGTATATCTTGGAGAAGGTCCGCATCATGACCGTCGTGTCGCGGCGGTCGACCAGATCACGCAGCGCGGCCTCGTAATCGGGGCCGAGATACTCCGAATACGCACCATCCACCACGAAAAGGACATGTGGCGGCAGCGCGTCCTGCAGGGACTTAAGCGCTTCCAGCGAAAGCATCGTGCCGGTCGGATTGTTCGGATTGGCAAGGAACAGGATTTTGGTCTTCGGCGAGACGGCGCCGAGGATTGCGTTGACCCCGGCCGTCATGTCGGTTTCCGGCGCCTTGATAGCCGCGGCGCCATGCGCCCGTGCGGAGACTTCGTACATCGAAAAAGCGTGCTCGGTGAACAGGATCTCGTCGCCGGGCCCGGCGTAGCATTGGGTCAAAAGGTGGATGATCTCGTCCGATCCGGCCGAGGTGACAACGCGGGAGGCATCCGCAATCCCCTTGGCTTTGGCGATGGCCTCGCGCAGGGCGCCATAGTCAGGATCAGGGTAGACCTGCAGGCCGCCCTTCGCCGCCGCCTCGATGGCCGCAACCGCGAGCGGGCTCGCCCCGAACGGGTTCTCGTTCGAGGCCAGCATGGCCACAGGCCCTGTCGCCCCGTGCAGTTTCCCGCCGGGAACATAGGGTTTGGTGATGGCAATATGGTCGAGCGGCTTGATCGTGTTCATCGCGGGGGCGATTACACCATTCCCGCTTGGCCGGAAATGGCCCGTCTGGCCGCGCCTCAGTGCCTCGGCGGCGCGGTCGATTCCCGCACAGCCATCCGGTGCGGCAGCACCCCGCCTTCCGGCAGGGCGTCGGCGCGAGCAAACAGGAGGTTGGCCGCATGGGCGGCCATCTCGCGGATTGGCTGGTAAATGGTGGTCAGCGACGGCGCGACGACCGAAGCCAGCGGGGTATCGTCGAAGCCCGCCACCGAGAGGTCATCGGGTACGCGCAGTCCCCGGCGGTAGGCGACAGCAAGCACGGCGGCCGCCATGTCATCATTGCTCGCAAAGATCGCCGTGGGCGGCGCGCTTAATGATAGGAGCTCCTCGGCGGCGCGAAGGCCAGAATCGAAATGAAACGTGCCGCCCACCACGAAACCTGGCTCCGGCCTCAAGCCGTGCGCGGCGAGTGCAGCGATATAGCCGGCCTCGCGCAGACGGGCCTGCGGGTGTTCGCCTGGACCCGCAATAAACCCGATCCGGCGATGGCCCAGCCCGATCAGGTACTCGGTCATCTCATGCGCTGCACGCTGGTCGTCCATGCTGACATGGCCCGCCTCCCCGTCCCGTTCGGCAGGGGCGAGGCGGACGAAGGGAATGCCCGCATTCGCAAGCCGGCGGATGAGGGCTGTGTCTTCTGTCAGCGGCGGCACGAGAATGACCCCGGCAAGATCCGGCTCGCCGCGCAACAGGACGAGCGACTCTGGGCCGCCGGTCGCTTCCTCGAAGATGGCGTTGAAGCCCTCAGCATTGCAGCGCTGCAGTACGCCGATCTGGATCTCGCTGGTATAGTTGCGGGACGGGTTGGAAAAGAAGACAGCGATGAGGCGGCTCTGGGCTGCGCGCAGGTTTCGGGCATAGGGGTTCGCCCGGTAGCCAAGCGTCTTGACCGCTTCCATGACGCGGTGCCGGGTGGGCTCGCGCACATTCGGCTCGCCGTTCAGCACCCGGCTGACGGTCTTGAACGAAACGCCGGCCTCTCGTGCCACATCAATAATGGTGGCTGGGCGTCTGTCGTGCGAGTCGATGGTCTATCCCCCTGGCAAGGACGGTCGCGCGCCGTCTTTGCGGACACCTTATGTAGCCAGCCCGTTACGGCAAGCCTTCACGTCAGGTCGGGGCGGAACGGTGCCTGTTCGTGGGCCGAAGCTCGCTGACCTTTTCGTTATAGTCGCGAGGGTGGACGAATTCGTCGGAGAACCAGATCGCCTCGGGCTTTTCGAACTGCTGGCGGATCCAGTTGATCAACAATTTTCCCTGCGGAAGGCGGCGTGCCCGTTCCGTGTAGCTAATCCAGAACCGGATCGGCGCGATTTCCGGCAAATCAAGTGGCACCAAACGGGAATCCAGCTTGGCCATGTAGGAGGGCAGAATGCCGACACCGCCGCCGGTGGCACAGGATTCGACGATTGCCGTTCCTGAGTTCGTGATGAGGGCGAAGTCGACCATTTTTCTGAGCTCCGCCATACGCGGCGCCCAGTTTTCAACCTGGTTCACATACGACTGGTGCAGGATGCAACGGTGCTTGTAGTACTCGAACAGGCTTTCAGGCTTGCCGAACTCGTCGATGTACTTCTGCGAGGCAAAGCCGACATAGTGCTGAACCCCGAGCTTGTGTGCGATCACATCGGAATCGCGCGGCTCAGCAAAGGTAATTGCGATATCCGCCTCACCCGAATGCATGTCCGGCGTCTCGTCGCGGACGATCAGTTTTACCTGGATCTGCGGGTTGGCGCAGTGAAACTCGAACAGCCGCGGCGCGACCCAATAAGGCCCCAAACCGTCGCCGGTGCATAGCGTAATCGCGCCCGAGACGACTTCGCCGGTCTGCGCCGCTTCGCGCCGCAACGCCTCAGCCGCAGAGGCCATGACCTCCACTTGCCGGAGGACCTGTTTGCCGACGGTCGTCAGTTCAACGCCGCGCGTGGTCCGCGTGAAAAGAACGGTTCCGAGTTTCGCTTCCAGATCGTCGATCTTGCGGCTGATGGTGGGGGGCGACTCGCCCAGCCGGGCGGCAGCGGCGCTCATGCTGGACATTTCTGAGACCACGCGGAAAACGCGCAGCGTATCCCAGTCAAAACGATCAATGGACATCACGGATCATCCGGAGCTCAAGCCGGTCGGGTGGGTGCCCGGCCTTCGTTGTGTCTGATCCCGCCAACTCTCACCGTCAACTAAAAAATGTATATGACGCCGCGTCATCGACTTCGGGTTGATGCATTTAGACTTTCGGCTATTTGGGTGCCATTTGTTTTCCGGACAGAAGAGCATCAAAGTATGAGATCGTCCGAGACAGCCCGTCCCGGAGCGGAACCGTCGGTTCCCAGCTGAGGATTTCCCGGGCTTTGTCGATGTTTGGCTGGCGTTGCTTCGGGTCGTCCTGCGGCAGAGGCAAGAACACGAGTTTCGATTGGGACCCCGTCAGGGCGATCACTTCTTCAGCCAGTTGGCGGATCGTGAACTCACCCGGGTTACCGATATTGATCGGTCCGGTTACGTCGTCCGGCGAGTCCATGAGGCTCATCAAGCCGCGGACAAGGTCGTCGACATAGCAGAAGCTGCGGGTTTGCTGACCGTCGCCATAGAGCGTGATGTCTTCGCCCTTGAGCGCCTGGACAATGAAGTTCGAAACCACACGGCCGTCATTCGGATGCATCCGAGGACCATATGTATTGAAGATACGGGCCACCTTGATGCGCAGCTTGTGCTGGCGGTGATAGTCAAAGAACAGCGTTTCGGCGCAGCGCTTGCCCTCA
>Ga0315906_10001005_pt1 | contig 42865 bp, 30 predicted proteins | sample LakEriMetagenome_4_FD_203526 | JGI IMG/M metagenome (GOLD analysis project Ga0315906, IMG submission 203526) | Freshwater fungal communities from buoy surface, Lake Erie, Ohio, United States - Buoy 2 MA122 | ecosystem: Environmental > Aquatic > Freshwater > Lake > Lake biofilm | place: USA...
CGGCTACTACCAGTCGCCGCGGCCGCAGGTGGTGATCGCCCCGGCGGCGAGCATCCAGGTGGATGCGATGATCACGAGCACGAACCCGGGCTCGGGCGTCGGCTACGGCGACGGCCGGGGCCGCGTGTTGCTCTACGCCGACAAGGGCTCGGTGGTGACGGCGGGCGAGGTCTTCTTCCCGTTCGACACGCGGCTGGGCGTGCCCCGCGGCGCCCGCACGATCGACTGGCTCGACGGCGACTTCCGCTACCGCTCGACGGTGGCCATCGACGACCTCCTGAATGCCACCGCCCATCCCGGCATCTCGGTCGGCACCGGTGCGGAGTTCACGGCGATCCTCGACGACGACGGCCGCGTGGTCGGGTTCACGAAGGTGAGCGGCGGCAGCGGCTACTCCTTCGACCTGCCGCCGAGCGTCGACATCGAGGGGCTGGCCACGGCCGTGGCGATCGTGGCCTCCGACGGCACGATCGAAGGCCTGCGGATCACCTATCCGGGCGAAGGTTACGGCCAGGCCCCGCGGGTGACCATCCGGCCCAACGGCTTCGGCCGGGTCGTCGATTTCGACGTCGCCCAGCCGGCCCTCACGGCCGACGGCACGCCGCTTAACCGCGCCCACATCCAGGCGGCCGGCGGCCGCCTCGTGACCGTGGCCGGTATCCAGATCGGCGATCCCTCCAAGCCGCTCAAGAGCGACGTCGAGACCTTCGTCGCCCAGACGCTCCAGGCCGGCGGCAGCATCTCGCTGCTCGAGAAGGACGGGCTGCGGATCGGCCGCGACGAGGCGGTGGACGGCATCATCACCAGTGGCGGCAACGTCGCGATCACGACCTTCGGCGGGGCCCTCGAACTCGGGGCTCCCGTGCAGCGGGTGGACGGACAGGGCCGGCTCCTCTGGCAGGACGACGCCAAGACGATTCCGATCTACGAGCGCGACGCCAACGGCGACATCGTCTACGAAGGGGGCCAGATCCGCGTCGGCGACGCGAGCGTGAAGCTCACGGCCGACGACATCGAGGTCAACGTGCCGCTCAACGACGGGCTGCTCGCCTCGACCGGTCGCGAGATCATCCTCCAGCCGGTGAAGGTCGATGCCGAGATCGGCCTCTCCGGCACCCGGGCCCGCGTCGAGGCGGTCATGACCGACGGCGGCATCTCCGCCTTCCAGAACGTCTGGGGCGGCCGCGGCTACCTCACGGCTCCGACGGTCGTCGTGGCCCCGCCCGGCGAGCGGGCCTTCGGCACGGCGACCGCCCGCGCCGGCGCCGTGCAGTTCGTCGAGGTCGTGTTCGGCGGCACCAACTACACGACGGCTCCGGTCGTGAAGCTGATCGGCGGCGGCATCGGCGGTGTCACCCCGGCCAACCCGGCCGTGGTCGAGGCGGTCGTCGGCGACGACGGCTCGATCATCGGCTTCACCGTCACGAGCGGCGGCTCGGGCTACGTGACCGCGCCCCGCGTGGACGTGGCCCTGCCGGGCCAGCAGGCCCGCGTGCGGGCCGTCCTCGACACCGCCAACCCCGACCCCGTCAGCGGCCGCTTGGCCGTCAGCCACTTCGAGATCCTCCAGGCCGGCACCAACTACACGGTCACGCCGCGGATCGAGGTGGCGGCGCCCTACGACTTCACGCTCGACGCCGACGAGATCGACCAGTTCAACGACTCGTTCGAGACCGTCACGATCGGGCGGATCGAGGGCGAGCACCTGTTCCACTCGCCCGAGGGCTCGTTCCGCGACGGCCTCGTGCTCCGCGCCCCGCGGGCCGGCGGCACGATCGACATGAACTCGCTCGTCTCGACCGGCTCGGTCTCGATCGTCGGCTCGGGCAACACCTTCCACTTCGACTCGGCGGCCGCCACGGTCTCCGGCACCTCGATCTCGATCGACGACAACGTGATCGTGCACATGGGCGTCTCCGGCACGGCCACGGCCACGACCGGCTCGATCGTGGTCTTCGGCACCGGCAAGGGCATGATCGATGGTGACCCGAACGGCGACGACGTCGGCGACGATGAAGACCTGCTGCTGGAGGCCCGCACCAACGTGCTGGTCACGGGCGCGATCGGCAGCCGCTGGAAGCTCGATGACCTCACCGTGACGAGCGCCGCCGGCGCCACCGTCGTGTTCGAGCAGTCGGTGGGCCTGACGGGCGACCTCGCGATCACGGCCGGCGCGGTCACGATCGGCGGGGTGGTGCATGTGGCGGGCGATCTCGTGATCGACGCCTCCGGCATCGTGGCCTTCGGCTCCGGCGTCACCGTCGGCGGCGATCTCGTGATCAGGAATGCGACGGGCGTCACCTTCGGCGGCCCGCTCGCCGTCGGCGGCACGATCACGTTCGTCGGCATCACGGGCACGACCCGGTTCACGGAGCTCGTGACGGCGGCCGACGACCTCACGATCGCCTCGACCACGCTGGTCGAGTTCCTGGGGGGCCTGGCCGCCGCGGGCGACGTCACGATCACGTCGAACGAGGTCGAGTTCCGCGGCGGCACGGCGTCGGTCACGGGCCCGGCCACCGGCACGCTGGTCGTGCGGCCCCACACGGCCGCCCGGCCGATCCGCGTCGGCACGCCGACGGGCAGCAGCCGTGACACGCTCGACATCTCCGACACCGACCTTGCGGCGGTCGCCCGGGGCTGGGCGCGGGTGGTAATCGGCGACGCGGCCGCGGGCACCGGTGCCGTCACGATCGGCTCGATCGGCACCCAGCAGGGCAGCAGGAACTCGTGGCTGGCGAACTCCACCACGATCGTCGGCGGCAGCGTGACCGTGGCCCAGAAGCTCGACGCCGCGATCCCGACGGGCGAGCTCCTGCTCCGGGCCCGCACGGGCGACGTGACGGTGAACGCCGCAATCAACGAGACGGCGACGGATCGCTCGGCGACGGTCTCCATGCACGCCGCCGGGGCGATCGTGCTGGCCGCCCCCGTGTCGTCGGCCCAGACCGTCAACCTGACCAGCGGCGGCCCCATGAGCCAGACGGCGGTCGCCCCGCTCGTCACGCCGCACCTCCGCATCGACAGCCAGGGTGCGGTGTCGCTCCTCAGCCCGAGCAACGCCTTCGACCTGCTGGCCGTGAGAACGAGCGACGACGACGTTGCGATCCGCGAGGATTCGGGCTTCGAGATCGGCAGCATCGCCGGCGTGATCGGCATGCAGGTGGGCACGGCCACCGCCCGGTTGATCTCGAGCGGCTTGGTCACCCAGGCCTATGCGATCGACGCGGGCCGCCTCGAGCTGCAGGGGACGGGAGGCCGCTGGGTGCTCACCGCCGGCAACACGATCGGGACGCTGACGGCCGACACCGGCAGCTTCAACGTGGCCGATGCGGGACAGCTCAACGTCGGTCGGCTCGTCGCCTCGCAGGCGAGCGGCACGGCGATCGAGCTCTCCGCTCCGGCGGGCCTGACGCTCACCGACGCGATCACGACCGCCGGCGGCGACGCGGTGTTCAACCACGCCGCGACGCTCGCCGCCGACATCGCGATCGACGTGGCGGAGGGGGCCGCGATCGGCACGGCCTGGTTCCTCTCGACGGTGGAGGGCAATGCGGCCGGTCAGCAGGGGCTCGCGATCACGGGCAACCTGTCGACGGCCGGCTCGGTTGGGGCCGTCACCGCGCTCGAGAACCTCGCGGTGTCGGGCGCGTCGGCGCTGGCGGCCGGCTCCACGATCCGCACGACGGGCGACCAGACCTACTCCGGTGCGGTCACGAGCGCGGGCGCGGTGACGGTCAGGGCGGGGAACGGCTCGACCGTGCGGTTCCAGGGCGACGTGTCGCTCGGCGGGCTCGTTGCGGCCCCGACCCAGGCGTCGGCCTACCACGTCGCGGTCACCGGCTCGACCGTATCGATCACCGACCCCGTCGCCTTCGGCAACCTGGGCATGGTCACGCTCGGCGACCAGGCGACCGACGACCTCCATTTTCTGGGCGGCGTCTCCACGGCCACGGCCTCCGGCACGAGTCTCGCCGGCACGATCCGCACGACGAACGCGGCGGCCACCTTCGGCCGCACGAGCCCGAACTCCGCCGTCGCGCTCACCGCCGACACGACCGTATCGACCGGAGCCGGCGCCGCCCTGTTCGCCGGCACGGTCGATGGGGCCGCCCGCCTCGTCGTGAACGCCGCGGGTGACACGACCTTCGCGGCCGCGGTCGGCGGCACCACGCCGCTGGCCCATGTCGAGACCGATGCCGCCGGCCGCACGCTCGTCGACGGCGGGGCGGTCACGACCGGCAGCCCGACGAGCCAGGTCTACAACGACCCGGTGCTGCTCGGGGCCAACACCGTGTTCACGGCCCAGGCGGCCGGCGCGATCACGTTCGTGAGCACGCTCGACGGCGGCTTCAGCGCGACGCTGAACACGCAGGGCGTCACGACCTTCGGCGGAGCGGTCGGCGGCACGGCGCCGCTGGTGAGCCTCACGACCGACGCGGGGGGCACGACGGCGCTCGACGGCGGCTCGATCACGACGAGCGGCTCTGCCGGCCAGGTCTTCAACGACGCTGTCACGCTCGGCAACGACGCGGCCCTGACGGCCTCCAACGCGGGTGCGGTCTCGTTCGTGACGACGCTCGACGGGGCCAAGACGCTGGCGGCGAACACGCAGGGCCTGACGACCTTCGGCGGGGCCGTGGGCACGACGACGCCGCTTGTGAGCCTCACGACCGGCGCGGGGGGCACGACGGCGATCAACGGCGGTTCGATCACAACGAGCGGCTCGGCCGGGCAAGTCTTCAACGATGCCGTCACGCTCGGCAACGATGCGACGCTGACGGCGAACAACGCGGGCGCCGTCACGTTCGCGACGACGCTCGACGGGGCCAAGGCGTTGGCGGTGAACACCCAGGGCCTGACGACCTTCGGCGGGGCCGTGGGCACGACGACCTCGCTCTTCAGCCTCACGACTGACGCGGGCGGCACGACGGCGATCAATGGCGGGTCGATCACGACGAGTGGTCTGGCCGGCCAGGTCTTCAACGACGCGGTCACGCTCGGCAACGACGCGGCCCTGACGGCCTCCAACGCGGGTGCGGTCACGTTCGCGACGACGCTCGACGGGGCCAAGGCGTTGGCGGTGAACACCCAGGGCCTGACGACCTTCGGCGGGGCCGTGGGAAGCGGTACCGCCCTTGTGAGCGTCGCGACCGACGCGGGTGGCACGACGGCGATCGACGGCGGCTCGATCACGACGAGCGGCCCGGCCGGGCAGGTCTTCAACGATGCCGTCACGCTCGGCAACGATGCGACGCTGACGGCGAACAACGCGGGCGCCGTCACGTTCGCGACGACGCTCGACGGGGCCAAGGCGTTGGCGGTGAACACCCAGGGCCTGACGACCTTCGGCGGGGCCGTGGGCACGACGACCTCGCTCTTCAGCCTCACGACTGACGCGGGCGGCACGACGGCGATCAACGGCGGCTCGATCAAGACGAGCGGTCTGGCCGGCCAGGTCTTCAACGACGCGGTCACGCTCGGCAACGACGCGGCCCTGCTGGCGAACAATGCGGGTGCCGTCACCTTCGCGACGGCGCTCGACGGTGCCAAGACGCTGGCCGTGAACACGCAGGGGCTGACGACGTTCGGCGGGGCCGTGGGCACGACGACGCCGCTCGTGAGCCTCACGACCGACGCCGGCGGCACGACGGCGATCAACGGCGGCTCGATCAAGACGAGCGGTTTGGCCGGGCAGGTCTTCAACGATGCCGTTACGCTCGGGGCCAATGCGATCCTGAGCGCCGCTGCCGGTGCGATCACGCTGTCGAGCACGCTCGACGGCGGCTTTGCCGCGACGCTCAGCACCCTTGGCACCACCACGCTCGGCGGCGTTGTGGGGGATGCCACGCCGCTCGTGAGTCTCGTTGCCAATGCCGGTGGGCCGACGGTTATCGGCGGCGGCCGCGTCACCACCACCGGCAATCAGACCTATGCCGACGCGGTCACGCTCAGCGCGAACGCGACGCTGACTGGCGTCGACGTGCGGTTCAGCAGCACGGTGGACGGCAGCGGTGGGCTGGTGGTCAACGCCTCCGGCGTCACCTTCTTCGACGCGGCCGTCGGGGCCACGACGCCCTTGGCCGCCGTCACGACGAGCGCCGCGGGCACCACCGTGATCGGCGGCGGCTCGGCCCGCACGAGTGGCTCGCAGAGCTGGCTCGACGACGTGGTGCTGACCGCCGATACCGTCTTCACGTCCACGGGTGGTTCGATCACTGCCGGACCGGCCAACGTCTTCGGGGCATCCGGCCGCGACGTCTCCTTCACTGCAGCCACCGGCATCGGCACCGCGGCCGCGCCAATCCGGATCGCCGCCGGGGAGGTGACGGCCCTGGTCACCGACAGCGGCGACATCCACATCGTGGGCGTCGGCGACCTCGTCATCGGTGCGGACGGCTTCGTCGCTCCGGGTGCCATCGCCATCAATGCGTCCGGCGACATCCGTGTGCCTGACGGCGGCCGGATCGCGGCGGGCCGCGGAGTCACGGCGGGCAAGACCGTGCTGTGGTCCGTGACCAGAACCACCGACGCCGGCGCCGGTTCGCTACGACAGGTGATCTCCAACGCCAACGTCTCGGGCGTCGAGGGGCGTGTGCTGCTGGACGGCCCGTCCCTGCCCGGCGACACGGTCACCATCCTGGTGGGCTCCGCGCTGCCCCGCGTGGCCACGCGGCTGACGATCGACACGACGACGGGCCGAAAACTCGTGCTCGACGGCGGTGGCACCGTCGCGACGGGCCTCTTCTTCGGGCCGCAGTCCACGGGCAGCCTGATCGCCGGCGTGACGCTGCGAAACTTCGCCGAGAACGCGATCGTCCTCGACGCCTCGCCCGGCGTAACCGTCCGCGGGTGTGTGATCCAGGCCAACGGCAACGGCATTCAGGCGTTTGGGAATCAGGCGGGCAGCAGGATCGTCGGTAATACGTTCACGGGCACGCGGGCATACGGTATCCATCTCTATGCCGCGACCGGCCTGGAGATCAGCGGCAACACGGTCATCGGCCGCAACACCCTGGACTCCATGGGCCTCTACGCCACGGGCACGTTGACGAAGACGTTCGTCGTCAACAACACCTTCCGCGGCGGTCTCCGCGGGGCGCTGCTCCAGAACGCCCGCGGCCTCGCCTTCGGGCGGATGGGCCAGGGCAACACCCTGTCCGACAACGTCGCCGTGCCGTCCCGTCCCACCTTCGCCGGCACCGGCATCCGGGCGGAGGGCGACATGACCGGCACGACCGTCACGGCCAACACGTTCTCCCGCAACAACTATGGGTTCGGCTTCGTCGGGGCGCGGGGCCTGCGGCTCACCGGAAATACCTTTGTTCGCAACTCCATCGCGGGCATCCACGTCGATGGCAACAACACGGGCAGTTCCCAGGCGGCGAACACGTTCGGCAGCGGTGTGAACTCGAACAAGGCCACCATCATTCGCGCACGAGGGTCGAGGGGCATATGACAAGCCTGACAAAGCTGTTCGGATTCCGAGATGCACGCCGCAGCCGCCCACGACGGGCCTCCCGCCGCGACCTGCAGCCCGAGCGGCTCGAGACGCGGGCCCTGCTCGCGGTCACCGTGCCGCCGAGCATCACCACCGACACGGTCGAGATCGACGACAACATCATGGTGTCGAATGACGGCGGAACGATCACCGCCACCGGCGGCCCGAGCACCAGCGGCCACGTCCAGATCTTCGGCAACAGCAAGGGCCGGATCGACGGCACGCCGGGGCAGTCGAACGAAGACCTGACGATCGTCGCCGACAGCTTCATCACGGTGACGGGCGGCATCGGCGGCATCCAGCGGCCCGACGACCTGACCCTTACGAGCGACAAGGCTCAGCCGATCAACCTGCAACAGGTCGTGTCGTTGACGGGCGACCTGCGGGTCACGAAGGCGGGCTCGTTCACGGTCGGCTCGACGGTGACAATCGATGGCGACCTGAGGATCGACGAGGCCGCGATGGTCACGTTCTCGGGCAACGTCACGGTCGGCGGCGATCTCACGATCACACAGGCGACCGGCGTCACCTTCGCCGGCACGCTCACGGTGGTCGGCGCGCTCACGATCACGAACTCCACGGGAACGACCCGGTTCGTCGGGGACGTGCGGGTGGGGTCGGCAGCGATCACGAGCACCACGCTCGTGCAGGTGCAGGCCGAATTCACGACCACCGGGGCGGCTGGCGACGGCGACGTCACCTTCACGGCCGACCAGATCAACTTCACGACCGCGAGCCTCGGGGCCGATCCGGCCGCGACCGGCGCCACGCTGGTGATCCAGCCGCGGACCACGTCGCGGGCTCTCACGATCGCCTCGCCGCCGGGCATCCCGGCCGGCGTCAACATCACCGACGCGGATGTGGCGGCGATCCAGCCGGGCTGGAAGCGGGTGGTGTTCGGCGACGAGGCGGCGGGCACGGGCGCCGTTCGGATCGGCTCGATCGGGTCGCAGTACGGCGGCTTCTCGCAGATTCTCAACACCACCACGATCGTCGGCGGCACCGTGCAGGTGGTGCAGCCCGTCGATGTCACGCCGCTGGCGATCTACCTCGAGCTCATCGCCCGCGGCACGGGCACGCCGGGGAGCGGTGCAGTGACCATCGACGCCCCGATCAACCAGACCGAGGGCGAGCGGAGCGCATGGGTTCGCCTCCAGTCGGCCGGCAGCATCACGATCAACGCCCCCGTCTGGGCCAACGAAGCCGTTTCGCTGAACACCACCGACGGGGGCATGATCGCCCAGCAGAACACCGGTTCGGCGATCACCGCGCCGGCCTTCGGCGTCGATGCGGACGGGTCGGTGATGCTCGCTGATTCCGGCAATGCTTTCTCGCTGGTCGCGATCAAGACCACGGGCGACTCGGTCGTGCTGCGCGAGGACTCGGGGTACAGCATCTCGCAGCTCACGACGATCGACGATGGCCGCGATTCCCGACCGATCGCCACCGTCACCGGCATCGACGTTGGGCCTGCGACGGTCCGTCTGGTGACAGTTTCCGGCGGCACGCCCGCGGAGGTCTTCCAGGGGAAGCGGATCCTCGCCAATGACCTCGGCCTCGAGGGGGCGGGCACCAATTGGAACCTCGGGCTCGCGACCAACGACATCGCCACGCTCGCCGCCAATACCGGGTCGATCGTGTTCCGCGACGTGGACGACCTGACGATCGGTACCGTCGCGGCCATCTCGCCGCGGAGCGAGATTTCCGGCATCAGCGTCGCACGGACGCTCGACGTCATCGCCGGCACCACGCTCGCGATCACGGCGGCCGGCGACATCATCTCGGCGGCCTCCTCGGGCACGGCGGTCAACCTGGAGGCCCCGTCGGGCATTTCCACCGCGGGCGATGTGATCACGGCCGGTAGCAACGTGGAGTTCGACCACGCCACTACACTCACCGGCGACGTCGTCTTCGACCTCGAGGACGGGCCGAACCGGGGTCTCGTAACCTTCTTCGACGCGGTCGACGGCACGACGGCGGGCCAGGAGTCGCTCACGATCGGCGGCGACCTCGACGCCGAGCTTTCGATCGGTGCGGTGGTTGCCCTTCAGAGCCTCTCCGTGTCCGGTGATTCAGCTCTTGCCGGCGGGATCACGTTGCGGACGACGGGCAACCAGACGTATTCAGGCTCCGCCACGAGCGTCGGCACGATCACGATCCAGGCGGGGTCGGGATCGACGGTCAGCTTCCTGGGCCAGACCACGCTTGGCGGGCTCGTCACGGCGACCGGCGATACCGCGGCCTACAACGTGGCCCTCACGGGATCGCCCGTCTCGATCACGAATGCCGTCGCCTTCGCCAACACGGGCACGGTCACGCTCGGCGACGCTGCCACCGACTCGCTGACCTTCGCGGGAGGCCTGACGAGCACCGCCCCCACGCTCACCAATCTCGCCGGCACCATCTCCACGACGAACAAGAACGCCACGTTCGGCACGACGGCGCTCACGGCGGATACGACCGTCTCCACCGGCTCCGGCGCCGCCACCTTTACGGGCACCGTCGACGGCGGCCAGGCACTCGTGGTCAACGCCGCCGGCGACACGACGTTCGGTGGCATGGTCGGCTTCACGACGCCGCTGGTGAGCCTCGTGACCGACGCCGCGGGCACGACCCGCCTGAACGGCTCGATCGTCAAGACGAGCGGCGCGGCGGGGATGGTATTCAACGACTCGGTGACGCTCGGCGGGATCGCGGATCTGACGGCCGGCAATCAGGGTCTGATCACCTTCGCCTCCACGCTCGACGGCGACTACTCCCTTGCGGCCCGCACGGCCGGCACGACGACGTTCGGTGGGGCGGTCGGCTCCATCACGCCGCTCACGCTCGTGGAGACGGACGCCGGCGGCGAGACCCGGATCGACGGCGGCAGCGTGCAGACGTCCGGCCCGAACGGGCAGGTCTACGGCGATGCGGTCGTCCTCGGGGCGGCCACGACGCTCACGGCGACGAACTCGGGCCTCGTGGTCTTCGTGACCACGCTCGACGGTGGCCACGCGCTGGCGGTGAACACCGCCGGCCTTACGAGCTTCGGCGGAGCGGTCGGCGGCATCACGCCGCTTACGAGCCTCACCACCGATGCGGCGGGCACGACCAAGATCGCCGGCGGCAGCGTGGCCACGAGCGGGGCAGCGGGCCAGGTCTACAACGACGCGGTCGAGCTGCAGAACAACACGACGCTCACGGCCCAGGCCTCGGGCCCGATCACCTTCGCCACGACGCTCGACGGCCCCTACTCGCTCAACGCCGACACCGAGGGCACGACCACGTTCGGCGGGGCCGTGGGCGGCACGATGGCGCTTGCGAGCATCACGACCGATGCCGGCGGCACGACCCGGATCGACGGCGGCAGCGTGAAGACGTACGCGGGCGGCCAGGCGTATGGCGATGCCGTGATCCTGGGAGCGAATACGACGCTGACGGCCGACAACTCCGGGATGATCCGGTTCGCGGACAGCATCGACGGCGGCTTTACGCTCGCCGCGAACACCCAGGGCGAGACCGGGTTCGACGGGGCCGTAGGGGGCACGACGCCACTCGTGAGCCTCGCGACCGATGCGGGCGGCACGACGGCGATCAGCGGAGGCGCGGTGACCACCAGCGGCGGGGCGGGCCAGGTCTACAACGACGCGGTCACGTTGGGCGCCAACGCGATCCTGGCGGCCGGCGCCAACGGCCCGATCCGGTTCGTGACCACGCTCGACGGGGCGTTCTCGCTCGCCGCCAACACGCAGGGCACGACCACGTTCGACGGAGCGGTTGGCGGGACGGCGAACCTCGTGAGCCTCGTGACCGACGCCGGCGGCACGACGGCCCTCAACGGCCGCGCCGTAACGACCAGCGGCCCCGCGGGCCAGGTCTTCAACGACGCGGTCACGCTCGGGGCCGACGCGCTGCTGACGGCCCACGACTTCGGCGCGATCACGTTCGCGAGCACGCTCAACGGCCCCCATGCGCTCTCCGCCGACACGCAGGGCACGACGACCTTCGGCGGCGCCGTGGGCGGGATCGCCCCGCTGGCGGCGGTCGTCACCGATGCGGGTGGCACGACGCGGATCAACGGCGGCAGCGTCACGACGACGACGCCCCTGGTCCTGAACGCGGTTCCGGGCGACGACGTCCACGCGCTTGTCAGTTCCGGACAGTTCTACAACGACGCGGTGGAGCTCGGGGCCAACACCGTGCTCACGGCCGGTCTCTTGACCATCATGCCCACGGCCTTGATCGGCGGCGACCAGATCGCGTTTGCCAGCACGGTCGACGGGGCCTATTCGCTCACCGTCAACACGGTCGGCACGACGAGCTTCAATGGGGCCGTGGGCAGCGGCACGCCGCTGGCGAGCCTGGCGACCGATTTCGGCGGCACGACCTCGGTGACCGGCCGCCTGGTGCGGACGACGGGCAGCCAGACCTACGCCGATCTGCTCAGCTTCGAGCCCGTGGTCGAGGGCGACGCCTTCGATCTCGAGGTGCAGCTCGCGGCCGACGAGGATTCTGATGTCGAGTCGTCGATCTTCACGCCCCCGATGACGCTGCTCGCCGGAGCCACCGTCGCGGCGCTCCAGGGCATCGCGGGCGGCGGACACGACCTCGTGATCGAGGGCAACGCGGTGTTCGGCGACCAGCCGGGATCGCTGATTCCCGATGACATCGCCGACGCCATCGATCCGGTCGCAAGCCTGAACGATCTGCGGATCACGGGCACGACCACGGTCAACTCCACGCTGATCGCCTCGACCGGCCTCCAAACCTACGAGTCGGGCGTGGTCCTCGGCAGCGATGTCCTGTTCCAGGGTACGGGCCAGCGGTTTGAGTCGACGGTCACGGGAATCGGCCGCGCGCTCCGCGTCACGGCATCCGCCGGCGGCATCGTGTTCGACGGTGACGTCGGCACGGCCGCCGCGCCGCTCGGAGGCGTGTCGGCCATCGCCTTCGGAGGCGACGTGCGGATCAACGCCGCCATCTACTCGCTCAATCCGGTCTTCGTCTTCTCGGTTTCCGGGTCCCTGGTCGGCGGCGCGAACAACGCGATCCGTGCCCCCGGCACGACGATCAACCTCGTCGGCATGACTGGCATCGGGGTCGGCACGCCGATCGCCGTCGAGGCTGCGGCGGTCAACGCCATCTCGACGGGCGGCGATGTTCGCCTCCGGGGCATCGGCGACCTGGTCGTCGGCGAGCAGGGCTGGTCTGCCAACGGCGCGATCTGGCTCGATGCGAGCGGCGAGATCCGCGTGCCCGGCGGTCGCACGATCCAAGCACCGAACCGCGTGACCGCCACCAAGACGATCGCCTGGTCGATCACCACGACGGCCGACGACGGTGCCGGCTCGCTGCGGCAGGTCATCGACAATCTCAGCCAGGTCGGCGACGCGAACAAGTCCGGGCTCGATGCGCGGCTCGTGTTCGACGTGCCGCGGGTCATGACCGTGTCGACACCGTTGGTGTTCACGATCACCAGGTCGTTGCCCGAGATCCGTGCGGCCGTCGAGATCATCGACTCCAACGTCGTGCTCGACGGCACGACCGTCGCCGGCAACGGTCTCTGGCTCGGGGCGGCCGCCTCGGGCAGCGTGGTCCGCGGGGTGACGCTGCGGAACTTCCGCGAGTACGGCCTCCAGCTCCGTTCCGCCCGGAACGTGACGGTCGATCGCATCTCGGTGACCGGCCTGAACCTGGTGACCTCGATGGGCGTCTACGCGACCGGAAACCTCGCCGGCACGCGTGTCACCGGCAGCCAATTCACGGGCGGTCTCCGCGGCATGCTCCTCGATCAGGCCCGCGGGCTGCGCGTCGGCTCGACCGCCACCGGACAGGCCAACACCTTCACGGGCAACCGGGCGGTGCCCAGCCGGCCGACGTTCGCCGGGACGGGCATTCGCGCGCAGGGCGACTGCACGGGCACGATCGTCGAGGGCAACACGTTCACTGGCAACAACTACGGGTTCGGCTTCGTCGCTGCCCGGGGGATCGCCCTGCGGAGCAACGTTTTCGTCCGCAACACGATCGCCGGCATCCACGTCGACGGGAATTGCACCGGCAGCACCCAGGCGGGCAACGTGTTCGCCACGGCGCTGCCCGACCGCAACCGGGCGAACGTCGTGCGGGTGCGGGGGTCGCGGGGCGTCTGACTGTCCGTGGACAAGGCCCTCCATGGCCTTTGTCCACTTGGCCGACCGATGGATTCGCAGACCTCGGCGCAGCCGAGGCAACGTCGAGGGTTTTCACGGGCGGCATGCCGCGCATCCCGCTCCGGGCAGAATGGTTCCACAGTCTGCTCAGCGTGCCGCGGCCGGTCGCTCCGCGGGCGATCCGCCCCCACACGCGGCGTCCTTTCGCCGGAGCGGCGGCGTCGATAGGATTTCGGTCTCCCACGCCCCGGAAGGAGCCCACGCATGTCCCGCAGGAAGATCGTCGCCGGCAATTGGAAGATGAACCTCGACCGCACGCAGGCCCGCGAACTGACGGCGGCCGTCGCGGCCCGCCGCGGCACGGCGGCGGCCGTGGAACTCGTCCTCTGCCCCCCTGCCCTGTACGTGGAGACCGTCGGCACGGCGCTGGCCGCCGCGCAGTCAGACATCGGCCTCGGGGGGCAGAACGTCCACGACAAGCCGAATGGCGCCTTCACCGGCGAGGTGTCGCCGCCGATGCTCGTGGACCTCGGCTGCCGCTATGTGATCCTCGGCCACTCCGAGCGGCGCACGCTCTGCGGCGAGACCGACGCGGTCGTGAACGCCAAGACCAAGGCCGCCCTCGCAGCCGGCCTGACGCCGATCGTCTGCGTCGGCGAGACGCTCGCGGAGCGTGAGGCGGACCGCACGGCGGCCGTCGTCACCGGCCAGGTGCAGGGCTCACTCGCCGGCCTGTCGGCCGCCGATCTGGAGAAGATCGTCGTCGCCTACGAGCCCGTGTGGGCGATCGGCACCGGCAAGGTGGCCACGCCCGAGCAGGCCCAGGAAGTGCACGCCCTGATCCGTTCGCAGCTCGCTGCGCTCTCGTCGGCGGCGGTGGCCGCGCAGGTGCGGATCCAGTACGGCGGCAGCGTCAAGCCCGACAACGCCGCCGACCTCGCCGCCCAGCCCGACATCGACGGCGCCCTGGTCGGTGGCGCGAGCCTCAAGGCCGACGACTTCCTCGGCATTGCCAAGGCCTTCGCAGGCTGAAGCAGCCGGGGTAGGCCGGGGGGCGGGTGTCGGTTAATCTTGTGCTCCCGCATCCATCCCGGCCCCGGAGCCCTCCGTCCCCCATGACCGCCCTCATCCGCTTCTTTCTCGGCTTCTCGCTCGTCCTCACGTCGCTGTTTTTGATCCTGCTGGTCCTCATCCAGCGGGGCCGTGGTGGCGGCCTGGCCGGGGCGTTCGGCGGGGCGGGCGGCCAAAGCGCCTTCGGCACCAAGGCGGGCGACGTGTTCACGAAGATCACGGTGGCCGTGGCCGCCTTCTGGATCCTGCTGTGCATCCTGTCGCTCAACGTTCTTGGCCGGCAGTCGTCGCTCTTCAGCCCGACGCTCGGTGGCTCGGCACCGCAGGGCACCGCTCCGGTCACGCCGCCTGCCGGTGGGCCTGCCGCTCCAGAGGACATGACGCCCGCCACGCCGGAGACCAAGCCCGTCACGCCGGACACGAAGCCCGCAGCCCAAGCAGCCCCCGCTGCACCGGAGCAGCCGGCAGCCGCACCCGCCGCACCGGAATCGCCCGCTTCTGCGCCGGCCGCCGCACCGGCCGACGCCGCCAAGTGACTCTGGCCCGAGCATGACGTCCGCGTCGTCCGCCATCGCTCCGATCGGTCCGCGCAGCATGACCGGATGCGGCGAGGCCGTCGTGATGGACGGCGCCAACGCCTGCCGCGTCGAGATGCGGAGCGTGAACAACCGCTTCTTCAAACTCTCCCTGCGGGCCCGCGAGGGGTTCGGCACGCTCGAAAGCCGGATCGAGGAGTTGATGCGGCGCCGCATCCGCCGCGGCGCGGTGCAGATGAATCTCGACGTCACCGGCCCGGCGGCGCCCGCGTCCCGGCGGCTCGACCGCGGCCAGCTCGAGACCTACCTCGAGGACGTCGCCGATTTCTGCGCGACGCACGACCTGCCCGTGCCGCGGTCAATCGACGCGCTGCTCACGCTGCCGGGCGTCCTCGTCGACGCCCCGCCCGACGCCGCCGTCGTGGAGCAGGCGTGGCCGCTCGTCGCTCGGGCGGTGGCCGAGGCGGTCGATCGGCTCGACGCCATGCGGCGCACCGAGGGCGCCTCTTTGGCGGCGGCCATGCGCGACCTCCTCCGCGAGATCACGGCGCTCGTGGCGACGATCCGCACCCGCGTGCCGGGAGTGCTCGCCGATCACCGGGCCAGGCTCGTCGACCGCGTGGCGAAGCTGCTCGAGCAGCACGGCACGGCGCTCACGGAGGCCGACATCGCCCACGAGGTGGCCCTGATCGCCGACCGCTCCGACATCGCCGAGGAGCTCGTGCGTCTGGAGAGCCACGTCGCGCAGTTCGACCGGCTGCTGGCCGATGATTCGCCGGGCCGATCACTCGATTTCCTGGCGCAGGAGTTGGCCCGCGAGGCCAACACGATCGCCTCGAAATCCCTCGACGTGGAGACGGCCCATGCCGTCGTCGAGCTCAAGACCCGCATCGAGCGGCTCCGCGAGCAGGTCCAGAACGTCGAATGACGGGCTTTCTCCGGGCGGCTTTTCAACTGCCGCAGACTCGCGGTACAACATCGGGATGGAAGTCCGGCCGGGCAAACTCGTCGTCATTTCCGGCCCCTCCGGGGTCGGCAAGAGCACGATCCTGCGGCGGCTCCTGGCCGCGCTGCCCCAGCTCGTGCCGAGCGTGTCGGCCACCACCCGCCCCCCCCGCTCCGGGGAACGCGACGGCGTCGACTACCACTTCATTCCGCTTGCCGAGTTCGAGCGGCGGCGGGCCGAGGGTGAGTTCCTGGAATGCTGCCGGGTCTACGGCCGGGAGCACTGGTACGGCACCCTGGCCTCCGAGGTGGCCCCGCGGCTGGCGGCCGGAAAGTGGGTCGTGCTGGAGATCGACGTGGAGGGTACACTCTCGATCCTCGAGCGGTATCCGGACGCGATCACGATCTTCGTCGAGCCCGCGCACCCCGACCAATTGCTGCAGCGGCTCCAGGGCCGGGGCACCGAGTCGGCGGAGGCGATGGCCCGGCGGCTGGAAGTGGCCCGCCGTGAACTCCTCGAGGCCCACCGCTACCGCCACCGCGTCGTCAACGACGACGTCGACACGGCGCTGGCGGAGATCGAACGGATCCTGTTCGCGGCCGGCCTGCCCCAAGCCGCCGACACGACCGGCCGGTCCGCCCTGCACACCAACGCCTCCTCCTGACCAATTCCCCCGGAGACGACCGATGATAGACGATCTGCGTGAAGAGGAAATCGTGAACAAGGTGGGAGGGCGGTTCAAGCTCTCCACGCTCATTCAGAAGCGGCTCGTGGCGCTCAACGCCGGCGGCCGCCCGCTGGTGAACGTCGACACCGACGACAAGATGGCGATCGTCATCGAGGAGATCAAACAAGACAAGATCTTCCTCGACACCTCGCTCAACCTGCGAATCACCGGCGAATCGACCGAGGCCGGCGGTCCCCTCGACTTCGATCCCGGGATCATGTGATAGCGCCCGCAGGGCCATCCATGGCCCCTGCGGGCTTACGCAGCCGTTCGCAAAGCCAAGGTTTGCTCCGGCTGCCGGCGGCCGCTCCTCCAGGCGGCCGGGAGGTGAACATGCTCGCCGGTCGTGAAATCGTCTTGGGCGTCTCCGGCGGCATCGCCGCTTACAAGGCGGCGATGCTGGCGAGCCTGCTCGTGCAGCGCGGGGCCGGCGTGACCGCCGTGCTGACGCGCAATGCGCGGCGGTTCGTCGGCGCCGCCACTTTCGCCGCCCTCACAGGCCGGCCGGTCGCCTCGCGCTCGTTCGACCCGGCGACCTTTCCCCTCGGGGCCCACATCGAGCTCGCCGCCCGGGCCGACATCGTCGTCGTGGCCCCGGCCACGGCCGACCTGCTCGCCAAGGCGGCCAGCGGCGTGGCTGATGACCTGCTGACGACACTCCTGCTCTGTGCCGAATGCCCAGTGCTGCTGGCGCCGGCGATGAACTCCGCCATGTGGGCCAAGCCCGCCGTGCAGCGGAACGTCGCGCAGCTCGCGGCTGACGGCCTGCGGATCGTCGGGCCGCAGACCGGCTGGCTCTCCTGCCGCCAGCACGGCGCCGGACGGATGGCCGAACCCGAGGAGATCGCCACCGCGATCGTCACGGCCCTGGCCACCACGCCCCGCAAATCTTCCTCCTGAACCTCAGCGGCGGCCCGATGGCGAAGATCCTCCTCACCGCCGGCCCAACCCGCGCCTACCTCGACGACGTCCGCTACCTCACAAACGCCTCCAGCGGCCGCATGGCCAAGGCGCTGGCCGCGGCCGCCCTGGCCCGCGGCCACCAGGTGACGATCGTCAGCGGCCCCGTCCAGATCGCCTATCCCCGGAAGGCCCGCGTGATTCCCGTCGTCACGACGGCCGAGATGCTCGCGGCCGCGGTCGCGGAACTGCCGCAGTGCGACGGCGTGATCGCCGCCGCCGCTCCCTGCGACTTCGAGCCCGTGCGGCGGTCGGCGGGCAAGATTCCCCGCACGGCCGCCGGACTGACGCTCAAGCTCGGCCCCACGACCGACGTGATCGCGACGCTCGCCCGACGGCAGCGGCCGGGCCAGTGGTTCGTGGCCTTCGCGCTCGAGCCGGGGGCCGATCCGCGCCGGGCCTTCGAGAAGATCACCGCGAAGCGGTGCGACCTGATCGTGGTCAACGACGTCACGGCCCTCGAAGCCGACGCGACCGCCGTGGCCGTCTATGACTCCCGGCATGCGCACGTCGGCTCGAGGCGGGCCTCGAAACGGGCCGTGGCCGGCTGGCTCGTGCGGCTGATCGAATCCCGCCTCGTCGCGAAGCGAAGACGCTCATGAACGTCGTCGCGGGGCACAGGCCTTCCGGCCGTGTGGCGACGTCCGCGCGGCCCGCGACTGGTCCTGGGGCGTCGCTGAGGGCTGATAGAATCGTATCTCGGGTGGAGGCCCGCCGGGCCGCCCGCTATAAACGTGCCTCCCGCCCCGCGACCGGAAGCCCCAGATGAGCACATTCCCGCAGCGTGTCCGCGTCGCCATCCTCGGCGCCACCGGCTACACCGCCCTCGAGGCGATCAAGATCCTTCTCCGGCACCCGCACGCCGAGATCGTCGCCGTCACCAGCCGCCAGGAAGGGCACACGCCGATCTCGGCCGTCCACCCGAGCCTCGTGTCGCGGCTCGACCTGCCGCTCGAGGATCTCGGGCCGGAGGAGGTCGGCACACGGGCCGACTGCGTCTTCGGCTGCCTGCCCCATGCCGCCAGCGCGGAGATCCTGCCGCAGGTGCTGGCCGCCGGAGCGAAGGTGGTGGATTTCAGCGCCGACTACCGGCTCGACGACCCCGACACCTACCGCGAGTGGTACGGCCACGAGCACCCCGATCCCGCCCGGCTGGGCACGACTGTCTACGGCCTGCCGGAACTTTTCCGGTCACAGCTCGCCGATGCCACGCTCGTGGCCAATCCGGGCTGCTACTCGACCTCCGCCATCCTTCCACTGGCTCCGCTCGTGAAGAGCGGCCTCGTGGAGACCGACGACATCATCGTCGACTCCAAGAGCGGCGTCAGCGGCGCCGGCCGGCAGCCGAAGCTGATGACGCACTTCCCCGAGTGCAACGAGAGCCTCTCGGCCTACAACGTGGGCCGCCACCGGCACACACCCGAGATCGAGCAGGTGATCGCCCGCCATGCCGGCACGCGGCCGGCCGTGATCTTCACGCCGCAGCTCGCGCCGATGGACCGCGGCATCCTCTCCACGATCTACGTGAAGCCGCGGAAGACGGTCGCCGAGGCGGACGTGATGAACCTGCTGCGCGAGGCCTACGCCGGCGAGCGGTTCGTGCGGATCGTGGACCACCTGCCCGGCACGAAAGACACCGTCGACACGAACTTCTGCGACATCACCGCCCGGGTGGTCCGCGGCCGCATCCTCCTCATCTCCTGCCTCGACAACCTCGTGAAGGGGGCGGCCGGGGCGGCGGTGCAGAACTTCAACATCCTCTTCGGGCTGCCCGAGCACGCCGGGCTGGCATGACCCAATGACGATCACCGACACCCCGATCCGCCTGCCCATTCCTCCCCTGCCCCGCGGCTTCCGCGTGGCCGCGGTGCACGCCGGGATCAAGCGGAACGCGTCCCGCGAGGACGTCACGCTCGTGGCGTCCGACCTGCCGGCGACGGCGGCGGGCGTCTACACGACGAACCTCGTGTACGCGGCCCCGGTCGCCTACGACCGCAGCCTGACGCCGGGCCGCAACTTCCGCGGGGTGGCGATCAACTCCGGCAACGCCAACGCCTGCACCGGTGCCCGCGGCCTCGACGACGCGCGGGCGATGGCGGCGGCGGCCGGGAAGCTGATCGGCGCGGCCGCCGACGAGGTGCTCGTGCTGTCCACGGGAATCATCGGCGAGTTTCTGCCGTTGGAGAAGATCACCCGCGGCCTCGAGCAGGCCGCGGCCCGGCTGGCCGTCGACGATGACGCCGTCGTCACCGCGGCCCGGGGCATGATGACGACCGACACCCGCCCCAAGCTCGCCGGTTCCACGTTCGCGGCCGACGGCACGGCCTACACGCTCTTCGGGATGGCCAAGGGGGCGGCGATGATCGGCCCCCGGCTGGCCACGATGCTCGGCGTGGTGCTCACCGACGCGGCCATCGAGCCGGCCGACGCCGAGCGGCTGCTCCGCGAGGCGGCCGAGACGTCGTTCAATTGCGTGAGCGTGGATGGGCACATGAGCACCAACGACACGGTGCTGCTGCTGGCCAACGGCGCCGCCGGCGGCGGCACGCTCCACGGGGCGGGCCTCGCGGCCTTCGGTCGGTCGCTGTCCGCCGCCTGCGAAACGCTGGCCCGCGAGATGGCCGACGACGGCGAGGGGGCGACGCATGTGATGCGGATCGAGGTCACCGGCTGCGCGACCCGCGACGAGGCGCGGCAGGTCGCCCGCACGATCGCCGACAGCCCGCTCGTGAAGACCGCCGTGCACGGCGCCGACCCCAACTGGGGCCGGATCGTGTCGGCGGCCGGGTACTCCGGCGTGCGGTTCGACCCGACGCAGGTCCGGCTGCGGCTCAACGGCACGCTGCTGTTCCAGGCGGGTGCTCCCGTGCCCTTCGACGCCGACGCCGTCTCGGCCTCGATCAAGGCCGCCCGCGAGACGCTCATCGAACTCGAACTCGGCTCGGGCCCCGGGGCGATCCGCTTCTACTCGAGCGACCTGACCGCCGAGTACGTGCATCTCAACGCCGACTATCACACGTAAGCCTGCTGGGGCATTCATATTGAAACCTGCCGGGGCATCCATGCCCCCGGCAGGCTTTGGCCGCCGCGGGCACAGCTGAAGCGTGCCCGGCCGGCCGGGCGGTCGCACCTCCGGGCGACCGTGGCCGCCGCGGAGCGGCGGCGCGGCGGGTCGACGAGGCGTCGATCCGCGCCGCGTTGGCGCCACAGGCCGAATGCGACGGTCAGCGACCGCCGCGACAGGCGTCAGGCCAGGATGGCCGGGTCGATACCTGCGGGCGGAGGCCCGCCAGGCAAAAATCGCACGATGCGATGTTTTGCCAACACACGGCAACCAGGCACCGTGGCGCAAGCCTCCAGGCTTGCGAATCCGGGCGGGAGTGCCACAGGCCGAATGTGTCAGCCAGCGATCGCCCGGATGCGGGGCTCGGAAATCCCCTCGCCCCGTCCCCGGTGGGAACCGCGTACAATGCCCAGTCTTGACGCGGCGCGGGCAAAAGGGTTTGCTCTCAGCCGTTCTCCCTGTTCCCCGAAAGAGTCCACGCTCGATGATTCTCGTCGTCCCATCGCTCACCGTCTGCACGCCGTCGCCTCCGGAACTGCTGCCACAGCCGCCGGTATGGGTTCCTCCGTCACCCGGCGAGGTAGACGGTGGCCGCCGGGGGTGGATCGCGGCGGCCGGCGACCCTGACGACGAGGACGAGGACCTCGGTGACGAGGAAGATCTCGCCGTTGCCCAGCCCGTGGCCGACGAGGAATCGAGTTTCGACGATTTCGACGATGAGTTCGACGACGATTTCGAGGAAGAAGAAAACGACCCCGACTGGGATCACCCCGACGACGGCGACGAGGAGCCGCCGCCCGGCAAGGGCACCGGCAAGAAGAAGTAGCCACCGCCACCGAGACCGAGCCATGTCAGGCCGCGACTCTCCGCAATTCACGCCCGATGATCCCCACCCGGGCGCGGCGGGCGGGTCTTCACGCGGCAAGCCGGTCCGCGGCAAGTCGCGCGGCCGTGGTCAGCCGGCCGACTGGTTCGGCGCGCTGAACCAGTTGGACTTCGACATCGACTTCTTCGGGCGGCTGCTGGCCCGCAAGCAGGACTCCGTCGAGGTGCTGCGGGTGCTGGCGGAACTGGTATCGCGAAAGGGGCTCGTCGATCGCGCGGTCGACCTGGATCGTCGGCTCGTCGAACTGCTGCCCAACGACTTCCTGGCCCGCTACAATCTCGCCTGCTCGCTGGCCAGGGCGGGACGTTCCGACGAGGCGATCGATTCGCTCTCCCGGGCCATCCTGCTGGGATACGACGACCTCGCCCACATGGAGGCCGACCCGGATCTCGAGTCGCTGCGGAATCATCCCGATTTCCAGGCTCTTCTCGGCGGCGAGTGACGCCCTCGGCGTCCACTCGATCCCGGAGAGCAGGCATGCTCGATCAGTTCGACAAGATCACGGAAGCCGCCGCCTTCATCACGAGCCAGTGGGCCCCGCGGCCGGCGGTGGGCATCATCCTCGGCAGCGGCCTCGGCGGCATCGGGACGGCGCTCGCCGACAAGGTGACGATTCCCTACGACTCGATCCCGCACTTCGCCCGCTCCACGGCCCATGGCCATGCCGGCCAGCTCGTGTGCGGGCTCCTCGCGGGAGTGCCGGTGGTCGTCATGGAAGGGCGGCAGCATGCGTACGAGGGATATCCCCTGGCCCAGATCACGTTTCCCGTCCGCGTCGTGAAGCGGCTCGGCGCCGGGCTGCTCGTGGTCACCAACGCCTGCGGCGGCCTCAACCCCCAGTATCGCACCGGCGACCTGATGGTCATCGACGACCACATCAACCTGCTCAACGGCAACCCGCTGATCGGCATCAACGACGAGCGGCTCGGGCCGCGGTTTCCCGACATGTCGGCCCCTTATACGCCGGCTCTCATCGACGCGGCCCTGGAAACCGCCCGCCGGGAGAACTTCGCCTGCCACCGTGGCGTCTACGTGGCCGTGACCGGCCCGAACCTGGAGACACGGGCCGAATACCGCTTCTTGCGCGGCATCGGCGCCGACGTGGTCGGGATGTCGACGGTGCCGGAGGTGATCGTGGCGGTGCACTCGGGGCTGGAGGTGCTCGGCATTTCGGTGATCACCGACATGTGCCTGCCCGACCACCTCGAGGTGGCCACGGTTGAGAACATCCTTGCCGCGGCCCGGACCGCCGAGCCCAAGCTGCGGTCACTGATCACCGCGGCCGTGCGGTCCCGCCGCGGCGGGGCCTGACGATCGACCTGCCCGTTTCCTCGCCGACCGCCAAGAAGCTTATGTCCATGCCCGAGCCCGCCTGCATCCTCGGCGAGGGTTTTCTGGGTCAATCGCGTGCTTCCCAAGAAGCCCCGGGTGGAAACCCGGGGACTCCGGGCACGAAAGCCACTCCGCGGTCCATGCCGCACGACGGCGCGAGATGCCTCGGTTCCAGCCCGCTCCGCATGGCACCCGGGAAGGCGGGCGTGCCTCTGATCTCACCCCGGGCTCACTTCACCGCGCCCGCCCGTGCGCGGCTGATCAGGAAGTCGACGAGTTCCTGGCACCGAAAGAACCCTTCCCAGAAACTCTGCCCCCGAGCCACCGCTCCTTCACTCGTCCTTGTCGCCGCTCGCGGCAGCCTTCGGCACCTCCTTGTTGGGAGGTAGAACCGGCGGCACGCCCACGGCGGGCACGGCCGGCTTCGTCGTGACGGCGAACGTCAGGCCATCCTTGGCGACCGTGATCTTCTGCCCGCCGATGGTGATCATGCCGCCAGCGGCGGTCGGTGCGGCAACCTGCCTGCCCTTGGCGAAGACTAGAATCTGCACCCGGCGTCCATCGGCCTCGACCTCGTGGAGCGTGGCGTCGGCCCCGCCCTTGAGATTCGCCCCCACCGCCACCAGGATCGCGTCGGCGCCGGAGGCGGCGGAGCAATCGAACCCCAGCATGCCCGCCCCGCCGTCGGCCACCGTGACGCCACCCGCCGGGTGCGCCGTGAACGCGCCCGCCTTGCCCACCAGGCTGCCCAGCGTCATCTTCTGACCGAAGGCGAAGGCGAGGATCGGGCCGCCCCCCGGCGTGTAGCCGTCGCGGGGGCCGTAGCCGAGCAGACTGGTGATCACGATGTCATCACCATCCTGCCACCGGTTGCGGAACACCGTGTATCCCTTGTTGCTGTCGAAGACCGCGTGCGGCAGCGCCGTGGCCGGATTGGCCGGCTTCCCGCCGGTGGGCCAGTTCACGAAACTGACCACCGCGTGCCAGGCCTGCCGAATGGCGTCGTAACTGCGGTCGCCCTGCTCGAGCCAGCCGTACTGGGGATAGACGACGTTCCGCGGCGGCCAATAGCCGGCGATTTCCGCCGGCTCGATGACCTGCTGATACGTCCACAGCATCGCGGGGACGTACTTGGGATCGACGGTGCCGAAGCCCTGCGCGAACTGGCCGCCGTGCGACCAGCCGCCCCGCCAGAACAAATCGTTGCCATACGAGTCCGCGGCCTTCTGCCGGTTCAAATACATCGGTCGGCCGGCGATCGGCAGGGTTTCCATCACCCACCGCAGGCTGATCCACTGGGCGTTGGGCCGTGGCGTGATGAAATCCTTGCCCAGCGCGTTCCGCCAGGCCTGCAGCATGAGGAGATACCCGGTGTCGGAACTGACGTGACTCGGCCCGTGGCCCTCGGCGTAGAACCCGTAATCGCCGAAGCCGCCGGTCAGCAACGCCATCGTGGACTTGATCATGCCGGGAACGAGGGCCTCGAAGTCGGTGTCTTCGGTGCCCGGATCGTTCATCACCGCCAGCACCGCCATGCTGGCGGCGGCGATGCCGCCATAGTGGTTCTTGGCCGGGCCGTATTTGGGTTTGGTCGCGCACTTGACGATCCCGGCGCTGCCCTGTTCGATCTTCACGTTCAGGAACGCCTCGGCCACCTTCTTGCGGAACGCCTCGTCCCAGCCGTCGTAGCAGAGGTCATAGCCCAGCGCGGCCACGGCCCAGCTGCTTCCCGCCCGCAATTCGCCTTCCGGCGCCACGAACGAATAGCGGCTGTCCACGTCGCGGACTCCCTCCATCATCTTCTCGAACGACCGGCGCCCCAGGTCGGCATACTTCTTCTCGCCGGTGAGCTGGTAGAGAAGGCCGTAACCCGCGGCGTGGCTGATGGTGAAATAACCCCGCTCATCGATGTTCAGACCCTGATACTTTCCGGGGCCGGGGTAGCCTTTCGTGGCCGGTGAAGCCTGCTCCGGAAACGTCTCGCCATTCCCGCCCAGGATGTGCCGGAGGCGGGCGACGATCGCCTTGCCTTCGGGCGTCTCGGCCTTCTTCCGCAGACTCGGCACGTCTGCCTTTCGGAACAGCAGCCGCGGATGCTCACCCGGCGCCGGCTTCACGAACCCCGGCACGTCCGCCGGCCAAGGCTCCGCCGCCCCCGCGAGAGGACCGGCCATCAACACGACTGTCAGGGTCGTCAGCAGGCAGAACCGCATGGCAGGTTCCTCCGTGGTGTCCGCGGGTTTGGAGCCTCCGGAACGTATCAAAAGCAGTGGGTCGGCAACAACTCGCCGGGTACCTTCCACGGCTGATGGTGTGCGGCCAGGACCATCGCCGCTCTCCGCCGCAGCGCCGCAGCCGTGAGCCGCGTCCGCTTCGCGGCCGGCGGCACGGGCCCCTGTGAGCCGCGACCGCCTCAAGGTACGCTCTTCGGCATGTTCGAGCCCGTCCGCGGCCAGCCCGATTTTCCTGCCCTGGAGGCCGCGGTCGCGCGCACCTGGCGGGAGCGGGGCACCTACGCCAAGTCGCTGGCCCGGCGGCAGGGGGCGAAGCGGTTCGTGTTCTTCGAAGGCCCGCCCACGGCCAACGGGATGCCCCACCCCGGCCACTGTCTGACGCGGACGATCAAGGACCTCTACCCCCGCTACCGCACGATGCGGGGCGAGTACTGCGAGCGGAAGGCCGGCTGGGACACCCACGGCCTGCCGGTCGAGGTGGAGGTCTGCAAGGAGCTCGGCATCCACTCCAAGGCCGAGATCGAGGCCTACGGCGTCGAGCCCTTCATCCACAAGTGCCAGGAGAGCGTGTGGCGCTACATGAAGGAGTGGGAGACGCTCACCGAGCGGATCGGATTCTGGATCGATCTGTCCGACGCCTACGTCACCTATCACAAGTCGTTCGTCGAGAGCGTGTGGTGGGCCCTGGCCACCCTGTTCGACAAGGGGCTGCTCTACCAGGGGCACAAGATCGTGTGGTGGTGGGCCCAGGGCGGCACGGCGCTCTCCAGCGGCGAGGTGGGGCAGGGCTACAGGGAGGTCGCCGATCCGAGCGTGTACGTCGCCTTTCCGCTGCTCGACGCGGCGGGCGCGGCGACGAACCGGAGCCTCGTGGCCTGGACGACCACTCCGTGGACGCTGCCGTCGAACCAGTTCGCCGCCGTGAGGGCCGACCTGGAGTACGTCGTGCTGCGGACGGCAGACAACGCAGATACGGCCGAATACATCGTCGCGGCGCCGCTGGCCGCCGCCCTCGGCGAGAAGACGAAGACGTCGTTCGACATCGTCGCCCGGATGCCGGGAGCCGATCTGGTCGGCCGCTCCTACCTGCCGCCGTTCGACACCTTCCGCCCGGCCGGCCCCCCCACCACCGCGCCGCTCGTCGCCGGCGGCGCGGACCCCGTCGCCTGGCGGGTCGTGGCCGCCGACTTCGTGACCACCGATTCCGGCACGGGCGTCGTCCACATCGCCCCCGCCTTCGGCGAGGTGGACTACGGCGTGCTCGTCGCCGAGCAGGGCCGGTTCGCCGCCGGCACGGGCCCGACGCTCCTCAACGCCGTCGCCCCCGACGGCACCTTCACCGACGCGTTTCCACCGGGCAGCGGCCGGTTCGTGAAGGACTGCGACCGCGACATCACCCGCGACCTGCGGGCCCGCGGACTGCTCGTCCACCAGGAGCAGTACGTCCACGATTATCCGTTCTGCTGGCGGGCCGACGCCGACCCGCTCATCCAATACCCGCGGCAGAGCTGGTTCATCCGCACGAGCCGGTTCCGCGACGCGATGCTCGCCAACAACGCCCACATTCACTGGCTGCCGGAGCACATCAAGGACGGCCGGTTCGGCAACTTCCTCGAGACCAACGTCGACTGGGCGTTGTCCCGCGAGCGCTACTGGGGCACGCCGCTGCCGATCTGGAAGTGCGAATCGACGGGCCGGATGGAGGCGGTGCCGTCCTATGCGGCCCTGCTGGCCAAGCCGGGCGTCACGGGCACCGAGGTCTTCGCCCAGGCCAAGGCCGTCCGACCGGAGCTCGCCGACGACCTCGCCGTCCACAAGCCCTACATCGACGCCGTCACCTACGACTCGCCGTTCGCCCCCGGCGGGCGAATGCGGCGGGTGCCGGAGGTCATCGACTGCTGGTTCGACTCGGGGGCCATGCCGTTCGCCCAGTGGGGCTGGCCGCATGCGGGGCAGGAGGAGTTCGCGCGGCAGTTTCCCGCCGACTTCATCTCCGAGGCGATCGACCAGACCCGCGGCTGGTTCTACAGCCAGCTGGCGATCAGCACGCTGCTGTTCGGTGACGAGTCGGGCCAGGCCGCCCGGCCCTATCCCCATCCCTTCAAGACCTGCATCGTCCTCGGCCACATGCTCGGTGAGGACGGGCAGAAGATGAGCAAAAGCAAGCGGAACTACCGCGAGCCGGCGGAGATCTTCGACAAGTACGGTGCCGACGCGTTGCGCTGGTTCTTCCTCGCCGGCCAGCCCCCCTGGACGGCCATCCGCTACAGCGAGCGGGCGATCCGCGAGAGCGTGCCCGAGTTCCTCCTCCGCCTGTGGAACGTCTACTCGTTCTTCGTGATCTACGCCCGCATCGACGGCTTCGACCCCGCGGCCTTCCTCGACGCCCCCGGCACGCTCGACCATGCCGATCTCGCCCGGGCCCGTGGCTGGCGGCCGGCCGCGGCGCGGAGCGAGCTCGACCGCTGGATGCTTTCGGAACTGGCCGCCACCGCGGCCGAGATGACGGAGCGGATGGACGCCTACGACCACTTCACGGCCGCCGGCCGGCTCGCAGCGCTGGTGGAGGGGGTGAGCAACTGGTTCGTGCGCCGCAGCCGCGACCGCTTCTGGGCGGCGGGCACGGCCGACGGCGGCCCGGACACGAACACCGACAAGCTCGACGCCTACTGGACGCTCTACGAGACCCTGCTCACAATCGCCCGGCTGGCGGCCCCGTTCGTGCCCTTCATCACCGAGGAACTGTGGCGGAACCTCGCCGTGGTCCCTTTCGGAACGAAGGTGCCGGAGAGCGTGCACCTCACCGACTACCCGGTCGGCGCGGCCCGCCTCCTCGACGCCGACCTCGTCCGGCGGATGGCCCTCGTCCGCGACGTCGCCTCCCTCGGCCGTGCGGCCCGGGCTGCGGAGAAACTCAAGGTCCGCCAGCCGCTCTCGAAGGTCGAGGTCGTCCTCGCCGCCGCGACGGCGGAAGACTCCGCCTGGCTCGCGGCCCACGCCGATCTCGTCTGTGACGAGCTCAACGTGAAGGCGTTCGAGATCTGCCGCGAGCCCGACCGCTACATCACGCGGAGCGTGCAGCCCGACTTGAAGAAACTCGGGCCCAAGCTCGGCAAGGATCTGCCCCAGGCCCGGGACGCGCTCGCCAAGGCGGACGCGGCGGCCCTCCTGGCGGCGCTGGCCCGCGACGGCAAGGCCACCGTGCCGCTCGCCGGTGGCGGCACGGCCGTACTCGAGCCCGACGACCTGCTCGTGCGGACGACGGCCAAGCCCGGCTGGGCGGCGGCCGAGAGCCCGCGGGCCGTCGTGGTCGTGGCCAAGGAGCTGACGCCCGATCTCGTCGCCGAGGGCCTCGTCAACGAGGCGGTGCATGCTGTGCAGGCGCTCCGCAAGAAGCTCGACCTCGAGTTCACCGAACGCATCGACCTGGCGTTCGTGACCGACTCCGCCGATCTCCGGGCCGCCCTCGAGCGCCATGGCGACGCCGTGGCGGGCGCGACGCTCGCCGCGACGGTCGCCTTCGGGACGCTGGATGACGCCGACACCGAGGCCGTCGATGTCGATGGCCACGCCCTGTCGATCTCGATCCGGCGCCGGGGCGGCCGCCCATGACCGATCCCGCTCCGCTGCGGCTCGCCGTGCTGCTCTCCGGCTCGGGCCGCACCCTCGACAACCTCCTCGAACGGATCGCGGCCGGCAGCCTCGCCGCCCGCGTGGAAGCGGTGGTGGCCAGTCGCGGCGATGTCCGCGGCGTGCGGATCGCCGCCGCGGCCGCCATCCCGGTCACGGTGCTTCCGCCGGCCGGCCGGCCGGTCGACGCCTGGAGCGACGAGATCTTCGCAGCCTGCCGCGCGGCCCGCGCCGATCTCGTCGTGATGGCGGGATTTCTGCACCTCGTGCGGATTCCCGCCGACTTCGCCGGCCGCGTGATCAACATCCACCCCGCGCTGCTGCCCGCCTTCGGCGGCCGGGGGTTCCATGGGATGCACGTCCATCGCGCCGTGCTCGCCCGCGGGTGCACGGTCTCCGGATGCACCGTGCATCTCGTCGACGACGAGTACGATCACGGCCAGATTCTGCTCCAGCAGGTCGTGCCCGTGCTGCCCGACGACACGGCCGAGTCGCTGGCGGCCCGTGTCTTCGCCGCCGAATGCCATGCCCTTCCCGCGGCGATCTCCCGGATCGCCGCGGTCCGTCTCTCCGCCTCTCCCGGAGTCGCCCCATGACCCGCTCCCTCGGCAACGTGATCGCCGACTCGCTGCAGCTATCCCTCGGCTACGCGGAACGCCTCCTGCGCGGCGTTCCGGCCGACCGCTTCCCACGCTTCGCCCGCCCGGGCGGCGTGGTGGTGGAATCCAACCATCCGGCCTTCATCTACGGTCACCTCTCGCTCTACGCCCCGAAGATTCTCCGCCTCATCGGTCATCCGGCCCCGCCGGTTCCCGACCAGTTCGAGGTCCGGTTCTCGAAGGACGCGCAGTGCGTGGACGATCCCGACCTCGACCTCTATCCGCCGCTGGCGGAGGTCGTGGAGTTCTTCATGGAAGGGCATCGGATGGTGAGCGCGGCCCTGCGGAGCACGGCGGACGACGCCTTCCAGCAGCCGAATCCGGCGGAGGGCCGCATGCGGGATCTGTTTCCCACGATCGGCTCCGCCCAGGCCTTCTACTGCGGCGGGCACATGATGATGCATCTCGGCCAGATGAGCGGCTGGCGACGCATGGAAGGCATGGGGGCCGCCTGACCCGGCCGCGGTCCGCCCCCGCAGCCGGTGCTCCATCTACCGGGCGGCCGGCGGGCTGCCCGCCGGCGGTGGGAGATCGCGGAAGCTGCGGAGCATCATGCCGATGCCGGCGGCGATCATGCCGAGCATGAGCAGGAGGTTGCTGACCGGCATGCCCATCTGAAAGCGGATGCGGCTCAAGATCTCGATCATGATCAGCGCCAGGCCCACGTAGAAGAGGGCCCAGCCCCACTTCAATTTCGCGTCGTAGAACAGCAGCACGAGGCCGAGAAAGATCGGCGCGAACACGATCCCGGTGCTCATCGCGGGCCCGGCCACCCCAAACCCGCGGCCCAGGATGCCCGACACCATGCCGAACGGTTCGGTCATCACGTGAACGTTGCTGAGGAAGAACCACAGCCCGGAAGCGGCCAGGACGAGCCCCAGAAAGAAGAGCCATGTTCCGCCGGGCGTGCCGCCGGCGCCACGGACCAGATCCTCGTGCAGCTGCCGCACGTCGTCGATGTCCCGCTCGAACTCCCGCCGGGGTGCATCCGCCATCGCCGTTCCTCCTGCCGCTCCCTGGTCCTCCAAGCCACATGTCGATGATAGCAGTTTGCCGCGGATCACACGGCCTGAAACCCGACCGCTCGCCAGAATGCCAGGCTGCCCGACCAGCGTCCCTCCGTCTCCACCCAGACGGCGGAGGCCCCGGCGGTCGCGGCCGCTGCCAACGCCGTCGCGACCAGTTCGCGTCCCAGGCCCCGCCGCCGGGCCTGCGGCCGCACGAGCAGCCAGCCGATCGACCACCGCAAGTCCCCGCCGGCGCTCCGCGCCTGCACGAGCGTCACCAGGCCGCCGGCGGGCCCTCGGCTGTCCGCATCGTCCGGCGGCCACCCCAACCACGCGGTCACCAACCGTCCGACACGCCCTTCCATTTCCGCCACCAGCCCCGCGCCCCGCACGGCCGGCCCGGTGGCGGCAGTCATGGGAAACGCTCGTGCCAGGCCCAACACATGGGCCTCGTCGGCGGCGTGGACATAGGGGCGGATGTGCGGCCGAGGGGGTGCCTGACCACCCGGCTGAACGACGTAGTCGCGGCACACAAGCTGGAGAACGGTCACCGGCATCACCACAGGCCCGAAAGCTCGAAACACGCCCCCCACATCTTCCCACAGCGAGCCTGGATTGAGCAGGGCAAGAAACACGCGGCCGCTCCGCCGCCTCGACGATCGAGTCGCCACGGATCGTCGCTGCGGGTACTTTCTTGGGTGCATCCCCCAGGAGGTCTCGTCATGCCCATGACCGTCTCACCGCAACTCGCGATCGCTGCCCTGCTGCTCGCGTCGATCGCCAACGCCCAGACGCTGACGTCCAACGTCCCCTACGCGGAGCCGGCGGTCGAACGCCAGGTGCTCGACATATATGCCCCCGCAGGGGCCAAAGGGCTTCCGGTCGTGTTCTGGATTCACGGCGGGGGCTGGCAAGGCGGTGACAAGACCGCCGTCGCGCTCAAGCCCAAGGTGTTCAATGACCGGGGCTTCGTCTTCGTCTCGATCAATCATCGGCTCCTGCCGAACGTCGACATGGCGACGCTGATCGGGGACTGCGGGCAGGCGTTGGGCTGGGTCCATCGCCACATCGCCGACCACGGCGGTGACCCGAACCGCATGTTCGTGATGGGCCATTCGTCCGGCGGGCAGCTCGCGGCACTCCTCTGCACCGACGACCGTCACCTGCGGGCCGCCGGGGTGCCGTTCACGGCCCTCCTCGGGTGCGTCCCCGTCGATGGCGACACCTACGACATTCCCGCGATGATCATGACCCACGAATTTCGCCAGCAGCTCCACGGCCTGTCGTTGCCCGAAATGGGCCACCGCCAAATCTTCGGCAACGCCCCGAAGAAGCACGTCGAGTACTCGGCCGTCACGCATGTCGCCAAAGGCAAGGGCATTCCGCCGTTCCTGATCCTCCATGTCGCCGGCCAGCCTGACGTGACCGCCCAGGCCCGGCGGCTGGCCAATGTCCTGAAAGCGGCCGACGTTCCCGTGACCGTGTTTGGCAAGCGTGAAACGAGCCACGGCAAGCTGAACGACGACCTCGGCATCCCGGACGATCCCGCGACCCAGGCCCTCTACGCCTTCGTCGACCAGATCGTCGCCGCGAAACGCTGAGCCCGGTCAGTCGAACGTGACGTCGAAGCCGCGGATCATCATTCCGGCGTCGACGGTCAACGTTTGGCCAGTGACGATCGTGCTGCCGGTGATCAGGCTGATGATCCCATCGGCGATGTCTTCCGGTTGACAGACCCGTCCCAAGGGCAACGTCCGTTCGTAGGCCTTCTTGATCGCCTCGTACCTCTCCCCCAACCCCCCTTGGGTCCAGCGGCCGGCGATGAACCCGGGGGCAATCCCGTTGACGCGGATGTGGGGGGCAAAGGTCCGCGCGAGCGACACGGTGAGGTTGTCGAGCGCCGCCTTGGTGCAGCAATACGGGATCGAGCTCCCCTGCCCGAGCTGCGCCGCGACGCTCGACACGTTCACGATCGAGCCGCCCCCCGAGGCCAGCAGCGGTTCGCGGGCGGCACGGGCACAGTGGAACGCGCCGACGACGTTGACCTGATACAGCCGCTGCCAGACCTCGTCCGTCACCCCTGCCAAATCATCGAACGGGATGAACTCGGTCGTCCCCGCGCAATTCACCAGCACGTCGAGCCGAGCGAAACGCGCGACCGCCACACTCACCAGCCTGCGGCAGTCGGCATCGTCGGCGACATCGGCGTGCATCGCGAGGCCGTCTCCTCCGCGGCCGCGAACCTCGTGGATCGTCTCCTCCGCATCGGCTTGCGATTTCGAGTAGTTGATCACCACGCGGTAGCCGAGCCGCGCCAGGCCGAGGGTCGTCGCTCGACCGACCCCGGTTCCTCCTCCGGTGACGATGGCGACAGGGGGCAGCATGGTCATCGATCGTCTCCAGGGGCTGGGGTGCCGATTTCGCAACCTGTTCCCTGTCCATTCGAACGCATCGCACGGTCTTGGCAAGGTGTCGGCGCGGCGCGGGTTTCGCTCCGCTTCCCGCAAAATCGCCCGCATGCGGTAGAATATTGACCCCGTTTCGCCCCGCCCAGCCACAAGCAGGAGCCACCATGCCCGCCCCGGAACAGATTCGCACCAGCGACAAGTCGCTCGCGGAACTCAAGGAAGAGATCTGCGACATCGGCCGCCGAATCTACGCCAAGGGGTTCGCCGCCGGGAATGACGGCAACATCTCGTTTCGCCTCGGTCCCAACGAGGTGCTGTGCACGCCCACGCTGGTCTCGAAGGGCTTCATGAAGCCCGCCGATCTGTGCATCGTCGACATGGAGGGCAACCAGCTCGACGGCGTCCGCAAGCGGTCGAGCGAGATCCTTCTCCATCTCACGATCATGAAGGAGCGGCCCGACGTCAACGCGGTGGTCCACTGCCACCCGCCGCACGCCACGGCCTTCGCCGTCGCCCGCGAGCCGATCCCGCAATGCGTGCTCCCCGAGGTCGAGATCTTCCTCGGCGAGGTGCCGATCACCCGCTACGAGACCCCGGGCGGGCAGAAGTTCGCCGACACGGTCAAGCCGTTCGTGAAGCACGCCAACGTGATGATCCTCGCGAACCACGGCACCGTGAGCTGCGGGGAGACCGTCGAGCGGGCCTACTGGTGGACGGAGATCCTCGACGCCTACTGCCGGATTCTGATGCTCGCCAAGGATCTGGGCCGCGTCAGCCATCTCACCCGGGCGGAGACGCAGGAGCTCCTCGATCTCAAGGCCAAGTGGGGCTTCGCCGACCCGCGGCTCGAGAAGGGGATGGAGGGCTGCGACGTCTGCGGTCACGACGTCTTCCGCTCGACCTGGGCAGCCACGGGCGTGGCCCGCACGGCATTCGCCCCCCCGCCCCCCGCGGGTGCCGATCGGCAGCCCGTCCCGTCCGCAGGGGCGATCGACCACGAGGCCGTGGCCAGGATCGTCAGAGAGGTCTGCAAGCAACTCGGCGTCCCGACCCCGGGCTGAACGCCGCTGGGCCAGTCATACGGCTAGGTGATAGAGGCCTCGAGTTTCTCGAGGCTGGCCAGGCCGATGAGGGAGTACCAGAAAATCTGGTGCATCGCCCGGTTCGGCTTCTCACCCGGGGCTTCTTGGACGGGCGACGAGACCGATTCCCAATTCAAAGGATCTGCAAAACAACGTTTGCAAGCGGATTGCTCCAGCGGCGTTCGACGCTGCGCGTTGCCTCTGCAGCCCAAGCGTTCAAAGGCAGGGTGCCGGGAGGGGCTGTCCGTGCCCTGAGAGCCGGCGTAGATGGCCAGCGGAGGCATGGATGCCGCAGCGCAGGCATCTTCGAGCGAACGGAGCCCAGGATGGGCGCAGTGAGCGTCCGGCGACGGGGCACGGGCAGCCCCGACCCTCGCAAGACGTGGCGAGCACATCCGGCAACCCTCGTGCCGAACAGGATTGCCGGGACGGCCGCAGCGAACGTCCGGCGTCACGCTTGAGTTTCAATTGTGAAGCGTATCAGTCACCGGCCGCACTGATCCGGTAGAGATGGGTCTTCGTGCGGATCACGAGGTCGTCGCCGACGACGGCGGGCGACGCCATACAGCCCTCGGCGAGCACATTTTCGGCCAGCACCGCGAACCGCTCCGGGTTCGCGGCCACCACCAGGGTCGTGCCGTCCTCGTCGCAGGCGTACAGGCGGCCGGCCGCTTCGAGGAGCGCCGCGGTGTGCCGGCCGGTGCGCCGCTCCTGCCAGCAAAGCCCGCCGGTGCGCACGTCGAGGCAGGTGAAAATGCCCTTGTCGCTCACCATGTAGAGGTGGTCGCCGACGACGATCTGCGCGGGCCGCGTGGGCGTGGCCTTGCCGAACCGCCAGGCGACGTGCGTCGCCGTGACGTCCCCCGCACCGTCGGGCCGCACCGCCAGCAGCCGGTCGCCGCCCTCGGTGTTGATGACGACCAGCCCGTGGACGTAGAGCGGCCGAGCGGCGGCGTTGTAGCCGCCGTGCTGCACCCTCCAGAGTTCGCGGCCGGTCCGCGGGTCGTAGGCCACCGTGCCGTCCGCGGCTGGGCTCACGAGCTGCAGACGTCCCGCGTGCGTGAACACCGTCGGCGTCGCATAGGCCTTCTTCAGGTCGCCGTCGCTGGAGCGGTACGCGATCGAGCGGTCGGTCTTCCAGACCGTGCGGCCCGTCTTCTGGTCGAGGGCGACGACATACTGCAGATCGAAGCCGTCGAACGTGAGCACCAGCAGGTTCTCGAACGCGATCGGCGACGAGCCGGGGCCGCGGTGGTGGTTGCAGGGCAGATCCTGCCGCGTCCACAGGATCTTCCCCGTGGCCGCCTCCACGCAGGCGGTGCCGGCGCTGCCGAAGTGCACGAACACCCTGCCGCCGGCGATCACCGGCGTGGGGCTGGCATGACTGTTAAACGGATGGCAGAAGGCCGGCTCTTCCGGCTCGAAGAGCGTGATGTCGCGGTCGACCCGGCCGCTGTCCGCGGCCACGCATACCACCGACAGGCGGCGGCCGTCCGGCGTCGCGTTCGCCGCCCAGATCCGCCCCTCGGCCTCCACGGGCGAGGCCCATGCCTTGCCGGGGAGCGGCGTCTTCCAGCGGACGTTGCGGGTCTCGCTCCACTCCACCGGCAGCCGCGCCGTGGTCCGCCCGTCGCCCCCGGGACCACGAAACTGGTTCCACGACTCCGCCCGGATGGCCGCGCCGGCGAAGCTCGCCGTCGTGATCAGCAGCCGGCAGATGAGGCGGACGCGGTCGATCATGGCCTGATCATACCGGGTCCGACGGGTCATGGGGCTACGGTTGCCATACGCCGCCGCGCGATCTCCGCGGCGGACACGCCCCACGCCCGCACCGTGCCATCCCAGGAGCCGGTGACGAGCGACCGGCCGTCGGCCGCGAAGGCCAGCGCCCATACCTGGTCGCGATGACCGCGGAGCAAAGCCGCCGACCGGCCGGAGACCGCGTCCCAGAGCTGCGCGGTGCCATCGGCCGACACCGCCGCCACCCGTGTGCCATCGGGGGAGAAGGCGACCTTCCAGATCTGGCGGGCAGGTCCCGTGAGCACCGCCAGCGACCGGCCGTCGGCGACGTTCCACAGCCGGACCGTGCGGTCGGAAGACGCCGTGGCGATCCGGCCACCATCGGGCGCGAACGCGACCCAGTTCACGGCGGCATCGTGCCCGGTGAAGCAACGCACCTCCACTCCCGTCGCGAGATTCCACAGCCGCGTGATGCCGTCCTCGCCGGCCGTGGCCAGCTGCCCGCCATCCGGGCTGATCGCCACACAAAACGCCCGCTTCGGATGACGCAACGGCGGACACGCCGGCTCTCCGGTCGCGACGTCCCAGACCCGGGCGGTGCGATCCTCCGCCGCCGTCGCCAGCCGCAGCCCGTCGGCCGAGAAGGCGACCGCATACACCCGCCGCCGATGCGCCTGCATCACCGTCGGCTCCTGGGCCGCGTCCTGCGGCCAGAGCCGCACCGTCCCGTCGTCGCAGGCCACGGCGACGGTCCGGTCGTCGGGCGCCCAGGCGACGCCGTTTACCCGGCCGGCCGCGACCGTGAAATCGCCGGCGGGCAGGAGTGTGGCGGCGTCGTAGAGCAGGACGCGGGATGCGGCGGTGCCCACGGCCAGCGTGCGGCCGGAGGATGAGAATGCCGTGGCGAGCACCCGGTCGCCGCAGCGGATCAAGGGAGCGACGGCGAACTCGAGATCCCACTCCCGCGCCGTTTCATCCGCCGACCCGGTCGCCGCCCGCGTCGTGCCGGGCACGACCGCCAGTGACCACACCGCCGCCGCATGCCCCCGGAGCCGCGTTACCTCCGCCGCCGGATCGACATCCCAGATCCGCAGCGTGCCGTCGCCGGAGGCCGTCGCGATGCGGCGGTCGCCAGCGACGAACGCGACGGCGTTCACGCGGAAGGGGTGCCGCATGACGGCCAGCGGCGGCCCGCCGTCCACGTCCCATACCCGGGCGGTGGCGTCGTCGGAGGCCGTCGCCAGCCGCCCGCCGTCGGCCGAGAACTCGATGCGAAAAATCCGCCCCTCGTGCCCTTCGATCACCATTCGCCCGGTGCCCGTCGCCACGTCCCACAGGCGGATCATTCCGTCCTGGCCGCCGCTGGCGAGCAGACCGCCATCCGGGGAGAAGGCCGCGGCGTACACGGTGCCGTCGTGGCCCGTGAGCACCCGCCGTTCGCGCCACGTCGCCGTGTCGTGCAGCCGCACCGTGCCGTCTCGAGCGGCCGTGGCCAGCAGGCTGCCGTCGGGTGAGAACGTCGCAGCGTAGACGGGCCCGTCATGACGATCGAGCACGGCGACCTCCGCGGCGGTCGCGGCATCGTGGAGCCGCACCGTCGCGTCGGCCGCAGCGGTCGCCACCAGCCGCCCATCCGGCGAGAACGTCGCCGCCCATACGGCTCCCGCGTGCGTGGCGATCACCCGCGGGTCGCCAGCGTCTCCCGCCGTGAACAGCCGCACGCTGCCATCCGCGTCCCCCGTGACCAGGCGGCGGCCGTCGGGCGACCAGCCCACGGCGGTCACGATGCCACGATGGCCGCGGTGGATGACGGTGGCATCGTCGAGCGATGCGGACAGGCAGTCGAGTTCCAGTGGATGGCCCGGGCCCGCCGCAGCGACGAGATCGGCGGCCGTCGCCAGCAGCCGCGCCGCCTCGGCAAGGTTGTCGCGGTCGCGGGCCTCGGCAGCCAGGAGAACGTTCGAGAGGTAGAGCTGGCCCCGGGCCACGGCCGTCTGCCGGTCGGCCTCGCGCTGCCGCGACTCGGCCAGGGCCCGCGCCTCGACCGCCACCCGCCGCTGGGTCTCGGCCCGTAGCGAGAACCAGGTGATCCCCGCACCCGCGAGCACGACCGCGGCGACCGCGGCCAGCGTGGCCGCCGTCGCCGCCCGGTGCTTGTGCGCGAGCCGCCACAGCGACTCGACCACGCCGAGCGGCCGCGCGAGCACCGCTTCCCCCGCCAGCCAGCGTTCCAGTTCGGCCTCCACCTCGACGGCCGTCGCATATCGGTCGGCCGCGCGGGGCTCGAGGCACCGGGCCACGATCGCCGCCAGGGACCGCGCCTCGTCGGCCCGCAGCCGCCCTTCCGCCCGAGCCGCCCGCTCGACCGCCGCCGTCTCCGGCGCCGCACGACCGTCGAGAATCCGCGCCGCCTCCACCGGCGACTTGCCCTCCAGCTCATAGGGCAATCCACCCGCGAGCAGCTCGTGCAGCACCAGCCCGAGGGCGTAGACGTCGGTCCGGGCATCGACCTCGTCGGGGTCGGCCCCGAGCTGCTCCGGGCTCATGTACCGCAGCGTGCCCACCAGGTCGCCCGCTCCCGTCGCCACCCCCGCCCGCGTGTCCTCGGGATGAAGTGTCCGCGCCACGCCGAAGTCGATCACCTTCGGCCAGCCGGCGGCATCGACGAGGATGTTGCCCGGCTTGAGGTCGCGATGGATCACGCCCTTGCGATGGCCGTGGGCGACGGCGGCGGCGACGTCACGAAACAGCCGCACCCGCTCCCGGATCGACAGACCCGCAGCCGCCGCGTGCGCCGTGATCGACCGCGCCCCGTCGACGAGTTCCATGACGATGTACGGCAGCGGCCCGCGGGCCGAAGCGAACGTGCCGCAGGCATGGATCTGGGCGATGTGGGGATGCCGGAGCCGGGCCAGCACGCGGGCCTCGTACTCGAACCGCCGCAGCACGTCGGGGCCGAGCCGCCCCTGGCGCACGAGCTTCACGGCCACCGTTCGTGCCGGCGTCGTCTGCCGGGCCTCGTAGACGCTCCCCATGCCGCCCCGGGCGAGCAGCCGCACGATGAGCACGTCGCCCACCTGGGTGCCGGCGGCGAGATCGTCCTCCTGCCAGGCCGTCCACGGACCGGCGGCGAGCCCGAAACTCGCGCCGGTGCCGCTCAGGATCGACGCCTCAGCGGCACTGGAACGAGGCGTCGCGGACGGCGGCTTGGTCCCACCCATGCTCGCGGTTATACACCTCGCAGCGATCCGGGGGCAGCCCCACGCCGTCCATCCAGCCACGCACGCCATCGCCCATGACCGCCGACCAAGACGCTCACGCCGCAGCCTGCAGCGCGTGCCTCGAGCAGCTGGCGGCGGGCGACCTCTCCGCCCGGGACCGGATCTTGGAGCTCTGTGCCACGCGGCTCCGGGCACTGGCCAGCCGGATGCTCGACCGGTATCCGGCGGTGCGCCGCTGGGATGACACCGACGACGTCTTCCAAAATGCCGCCCTGCGGCTGCATCACGCACTGGGCACGCTGCGGCCGCAGGCGCCGCGCGACGTGATGATGCTGGCCGCCGCGCAGGTGCGCCGCGAACTGCTCGACCTCGCGCGACGCTACGCGGGGCCGCAGTCACATGCGGCCCACCATGACACGAACCTCGGCGCCGCGGAGTTCGACCCCGACGCGGCGCCGTTCCACACCGACCGGTCGGCGGCCCCCGACGCGCGTCTCGACCGGTGGTCGCAGTTTCACGCGGCGATCGACGAACTGCCGGCCGAGAGCCGCGAAATGTTCCACCTCGTCTGGTACCTGGGCGCCGACCAGAAGACGATCGCCCGCCTGCTCGACTGCTCCAAGCGCACGGTGAAGACCCGCTGGCGGGCGGCCCGCGACGCCGTCAAAGCGGCCCTCGACGGGCAGCGGCCCGAGTGAGCCGCTGTCACTTCCCCTGCTCCGACACCTGCTCGAGCCACAAGCGGCTCCCGTAACGGCCGCATACGATCCGTCGGCCGTCACATGGCGGCGGGATCCGCGTTATCGGCGTCGAGCTCGCGGAGGATCGCGATCGCCTCGTCGAGCGACGGGGCGTCGTAGCCACGGACGCGGGCCCTCCGGTCTGCGTCCGCCAGCACCAGGACGTCGAGAAAATCCGCGTGCCCCTCGAGTCGCTGCCGGGCCCGATGGCCGAGCGTGCGGTCGCCGTAGGCGACCGCGGCAGGCAGCGTCTCCACCAGCCAGGCCGTCCGCGGCGTGATCAGCCCCTCCAGCGCCGCCAGGGTCGCCGGCACCGGGGCAACGCGATCGATGGCCCGGCCCACGTCGTGCACCAGCGCCGCCGTCAGCAGCTCCTCGTCGTAGGGCCGCTCGGCCCGCACGCGGGCGAACACCTGCAGCGTGTGCTCGAGCACGTCACCCTCGGGATGCTTGCCGGGATCCTGCCGCACGGTGGCGAGGACCGCCACCACGGCCGCGATCTGGTCGAAGCGATCGCCGGTGAGCCGCGCGGCCGCCACCGCCGGATCGAGGCCGCGGGTCACCTCGTCGCACACCTCGGCATGGCTCGGCAGCTGATCGGCGGGCACCCAGCCCCCGGCCACGCGTCGTGCCGCCCGAAACACCGCCCGCGTGGCATCGCTGCCGCCGGCGACGCCGCGGGCCGCGGCCTGGGCGATCCGCCGCCGCAAGACATCGTCGTCGCGATCGCTCATCGCGGCTCCGGGCCGCCGACCGGCCGCCAGCGCAGGTTCCGCAGCTCGGCCGTCGTGGCGTAGGTGGCCACGCCCAGCGGCCGTGAGGGCTCGACCGAATCGCGGATCGAGATCGTGTGGCCCGCCCGCGGCTGATCGACCACCCGCTCGCCGTCAAGGAAGCACTCGATCCGCTCCTGCGTGACCCGCACCTTCACGGTGTACCAGCGGCCGGTCTTGAAGGCCCGCACGAGCGTCGTTTCGTTGTTGGCGGCATCCGCCCCGTCGATGCTCGAGAGGCCGACGATCGCCCCTCCCCAGCCGCCGACGATGAAGCTGCACGGATCCGCGCCCACGGGAAACGTGAGGCCGCAGAAGAAGTCGTTGCCCTCCACGCGGCGGGCCTCCAGCTCCACCTCGTAGCCTTCCTTGGGGAACTCGGCGGTCCAGGTAATGCCGCTCAAATCCACGCCCATTGGAATCCGGATCACGCCGTCCGCCACCTCCGTGTCGCCGGCGCCGCCGTAGCCCGACTGCTTCCATGCCCCGAGCGCCTTGCCGTCGAACAGCGACCGCCATTCCGCGGCCGCCGGCACGCCGGGCGGCGCGGCCTGGCCCGGTGGCACCGCGACGAGCGACAGCAATAGCGCAGCTCCCAGCGTGATCCTGTCCCACATGGTCACCATTGGTCACCTCGTTTCACGGCACGGCCGCCACGTCGAGATCGAACTCCACCGCCAATTTTCCGGCGGTGGCGGCGGTCTCCGAGCCGGGCGCGGTCTTGTGGATCCCGCGCACGACCTCGGCCATCTGCCGCTTCATGGCCGCCGGCACGGCCTTCACCATCTGGGGCGTGATTTCCCCGTCCGGCTCGTCGCCGAACGCCTTGAGCACGTTGGCCCGCAGCACCTGCAGCTTCGCCAGCTGCTGCGTCGCCTTGACCGCCGTCTGGAAGGCCTTGTCCTTTTGCCAGCCGCGGAGCGTCGCCGCGGCCTCGGCGCCGACGTCGCTGCCCTTGAAGGCCACCGCGCAGCGGTGCACGAGGTCGGCGGCCCCGAGGGGATTGGCTTCCTTCATCGCCACGCCGTCCTGGAGCATCCGGCGGCCGTGAGCCTCCAGTTTCCCGGCGACGAACTTCGCCTCCTCCGCCGTCGCGGCGTCTTTCGAGCCGGTCAGCGCCGCCGCCTTGCGCAGGGCGGGTCCGTAGGCGGCCTCATTGCGCAGGGCCTCGTTGAAGGCCGCGAGTTTCTCGAGCGTGCGGCCTGCGAGGATCGGGGAGGGCGCGGCCCTGACGGCCGCGAGGATCGCGTCGTGGGCCCGGAACGGCGAGCCGCGGTACACGCACGTGCCCGTGTGGTCGAAGAGCATGCAGTGCGGGATGCCGCGGAAGTCCCCGCCCCCCTGCACCGTCGCCTGTTCGACGATCGTGAACGTGACCCCGAGATCGGCCGCCGTCTTGCGGACAGCGGCAGCCGGACCGCCCTGGGCATGGGCCCCGATCACCACGAGCCCCTGGGGGGCGAGTTCCTTGTGGGCCTCCTCGAGCTTGGGCATGCTCGCGAGACAGGGGGGGCAATTCACGCCCCAGAACTCGAGCAGCACCACTCGATGGGCGAGCGACTCGGCCGTGACCTGCGGCCCCGAGACGTGCCCGCCGAGCTGGATCCCGGCCGTCGTCACGCGCATGTTGAACTCGTCGGCCGCGCGGCCGACGACCGCAAGCAACACGACCACCGCCAAGCACGTCCAGCATCTCAGGACCATCGTTCGCCTCTGCCTCCGCCCGCGGGCGATGCTCACCCTGCCGCGACCTTCGCCATCCCCCCCGAGTCTAACTGTCCGTGGAAAAAGCCATCCATGGCCTTTTTCCACTTGATCGACCGCAGGAAACGCCGCGGGTTTCCTGGGTCGATGGCCATCGCATCCTGCGCTGGCTGTCCGTGGACAAAGCCATCCATGGCCTTTTTCCACTTGATCGACCGCAGGAAACGCCGCGGGTTTCCTGGGTCGATGGCCATCGCATCCTGCGCTGGCTGCCCGTGGAAAAAGCCATCCATGGCAATCCTGTTCGGCATGAGGGTTGCGCTTTCTCCCTCGCCCTCTGGGAGAGGGTCGGGGTGAGGGTGCAGGGAATCCGCGCAGCTTCGTTAGCACCCTTGTATGAAGAACGTAACTGGAAATCGGACCCCCGTTTCCGAGAATGCTTTTCCCGCCGCAAGGACCTCCCGGGCTTCCCGAAAGGCCCGATCGGCGGGGGCCGGTGCCAGATCGACCACC
>Ga0315906_10001006_pt1 | contig 42841 bp, 50 predicted proteins | sample LakEriMetagenome_4_FD_203526 | JGI IMG/M metagenome (GOLD analysis project Ga0315906, IMG submission 203526) | Freshwater fungal communities from buoy surface, Lake Erie, Ohio, United States - Buoy 2 MA122 | ecosystem: Environmental > Aquatic > Freshwater > Lake > Lake biofilm | place: USA...
TAACTTTGTGCCTGAAACCGACAACGCTTATTCGGTGGGGCAATCCGGTCAACGGTGGTCAGCTATTTGGGCCGCCAACGGAACCATCCAAACCTCGGACGCGCGCACCAAAACTGACATTACCGATGCCGCGCTGGGGCTTGATTTCATCAACGCCCTGCGCCCGGTGTCATACAAGTTCACGGTCGGCGGCACCCGCGTTATTGGGCAGGAATACGAGAACGACATTCCCGGCAAGGTGCTGACCGAGGACGTGCCTGGCCAACGCACCCACTGGGGTCTTATCGCCCAAGAAGTTAAGGCCGTCTGCGACGCTGCTGGCGTGGACTTTGGCGGCTGGCTGTTGACTGACAAAGACAACCCCGATAGCCAACAGGCGCTGCGGTACGACCAATTCATTGCGCCATTGATTAAAGCGGTGCAGGAGTTGTCGGCGCGGGTAGCGGTCTTGGAAGCTAAAGGTTAAGGAGTTTTAACATGGCCGTTACCGTAACCGTTCTGATCCCGGCCAAGACCGCCGAGAACGCGCAGACGACGCAATACACCTCAACCGGCGTGACGACGATCATCGACAAGTTTACGGCGACCAACTACAGCGCCGCAGCCGCGACGATCAGCGTCAATCTGGTCACGGCCGCTGGGTCCGCCGGCAACGACAACCTGATTGTTAAGACCAAGACGTTGCAGGCCGGCGAAACCTACACCTTTCCTGAGATTGTGGGCCAGATATTGGCCCCGAGCGGGTTCATCTCCACGATTGCCGGCACCGCGTCGGCGGTCAACATTCGCGCCAGCGGGCGCCAGGTGACGCAGTGACCATAACAATCCGCCGCCCTGAATACGCCGACCTAGGCCGATACACCGAACTGGCCGTTGAGTTTATTGCGGCGGCGCCGATCAGCAAACTTGTAGAAATAACACCCGACAACGTGGCGGATTTTTTGGTCCGCGCCATCGACAACCCCGATGTAGGCATGTGGATGGCGGTCAAAGACGGCGCCGTTGTTGGTATCTGCGGAGCGCTGCGGTACCCGCTGTACTTCGGCCCGCAACACATTATCGTGCAGGAGTTGTGGTGGTGGCTGACCCCTGACGCGCGAGGCAGCGGCGCAGGGCAGGCGCTGTACAAGACACTGGAAGATTGGGCCAAAGAAAATGGCGCCGCCGCTATCTTTATGATTGCGTTGGACGACGATAGGGTGGAAAAAACCAGTAAGTTTTACGCGCGCGCCGGGTATAAACCTTTGGAGCGCACGTTTGCAAAAGGGGCCGGTTCATGGCTGTAGCAACTTCAACGGCAATTCTTGGCGCCGCAGCGTTGGGCACCGGCGCTAGTTTGTACGGCGCCAGCCAAGCGGCCAAAGCGCAAAAGTCCGCAGCTAACCGCGCCACCGACGCGCAAATGGCGATGTTCGAGCGGCAGCTTGAACTGCAAGAGCCTTTTCGTGAAGCTGGCTTAACCGCACAAAATCGGCTGTTGACGTTGCTGGGTTTAGGCGCGGATCCCAATGCGGCGGACTTTGGCAAATACGCCCGCGATTTTGGCATGAAAGATTTTCAGACCGATCCTGGTTACGGGTTTCGGTTAAACGAGGGTATGAAGGCGCTGGAACGGTCGGCGGCTGCGCGGGGCGGCCTGTTGTCGGGTTCAGCGTTAAAAGGTAGCCAACGGTTTGGGCAAGACTTGGCGTCGCAAGAGTATATGAACGCTTTTAACCGCTACCAAACCAACCGCGCCAATCAACTCAACCCGCTGCAAAGCCTCATGGGCGCGGGCCAAACCAGCGCGAATGTTTTAACCGGCGCGGCGGGCCAAACCGGACAAGGCATGGCGAACTCTATGATGGCTGCCGGCGCCGCCCGCGCGAGCGGCTACACTGGCATGGCCAGCGCGCTGAACCAGGGCCTTAGCACGGGCGCCAATCTGTACATGCAATATCCGCTGTACCAAGCAATGAGCCAGTATTACAGTCGCCCTAGCTACGGCCAAGTATCAGGCGCTAATGTAGGCGGCCCTGGCGGCCTCTAAGGAGACGGAACTATGGTAGATTACACTATCGCGAACCAAATCCGTCCCTTCCAACTGCCTGACATTGCCGGCATCGCGGGCGCCATGCAGGGGTTGGAACTGAACCGTATGCGGTCGCAACAACTTCAAGCCGCCGAGCAGGAACGCAACGCGCTGCGCGGTCTTATGGCTGACCCAAACTTTGATATTTCTTCACCTGAAGCCTCGCGCCGCATCTTGCAAGTGGCCCCGACCATTGGAGGACCGGCGTATAACGCCGCCCTTTCAGGACGCCGCGAACTACGCCAAAGCGAAACGGCTGCGGCAGAGGCAACACTGAAAAATTTTGAGTTAAGCCGTGAAAGTTTGCGTGGTATTTCGGCGCTCCCTGAAGGCGACCGTCAGGCCGCTTGGGAGGCTTGGCGCGCGCGGACTGAAGCTACTGTGCCGGGCACTCGCGGGTTTATCCCGCCCGCGTATTCAGATGAGGCTTTTGCGGCGATGATTTCTAAAGCCGATGAAATCGCCAAAAACCTGACTGAGCGGCCAGTGGTAACTCAAGTGCCAGGATTTCCGCCATTTTTGACGAACCCGCGCACAGGCGTAACACGACCGGCCACAGAAGCGAATGCTCCGCCAGCCGCACCGCCCGCCGCGCCCCGCGCCGAAGGGCCTCCAATGTCGCCGGGCCAAACAGCCGCGGCACCGCGGTCGCAATCTACCGATCCTTTGTTGATTGACGCGGCTATTCGTCGAAACGAAGGCACCGCGCGCAATCCCGCGTCGTCGGCTGTTGGCCCATATCAGTTTATCGACAGCACATTTGTGGACCAGTTCCGGCGCAGTTTTCCCGACGTAGCGCGAAACCTGCCGCCGGAACAGATTTTGACATTCCGCGGCGCCCAAACGCCTGACGGCCGGCGCGTGGAAGATGTTATGGGGCCAGCGCTTACCACGCAAAATCAGCAGGCGCTGGTGCAGGCAGGGTTTGCGCCGACAGCGGGTAACACTTACCTCGCGCATTTCTTGGGTTCTGGCGGCGCGCGAGCCGTTTTGCGGGCCGATCCAAACACGCCTATATCTCAGTTGGTGTCCCGCGAAGCTATCGCCGCCAACCCGACTATTTTAGGTGTCCCCGGCGTAACCGCTGGGCAGATCGTGCAGTGGGCTAACAACACAATTGATATGGGTCCGCGCGACGCGCGGCGGGCGCTAACCACGCCGAATGCCATGGCGGCGCCGGGCGCTACCACCAACGCCATGCTGGCGCCGCAAGACGCCACGGCGATGGGACAACCGCAATTGCCGACGTTCGCTCCGCCGCGCTCGATAGCAGAGGCGTTATATCAAAAAAACATGATGGATTTAGCGGTTGACCTAGAAAAGAAGCGCCTCGAAGCCGAGCGCCGCCGCGGCGAACAGCCTGAGCGAGTGCAAGAAGCGGGGCAAACATCTGAAGCGCAAAGGCGCGGGGCATTGACCGCCGAGCAAGAGCGCGACGAGCGTAAAAAGCAAGAAGGCCGCACAAACGTCAACACCACACTTGGTAAAATGTTTGCGGCTTACGAGCGCCTAAACGAAATTGGCGGCATCCCCAGCGAGACAAGAGGTACGGGCGGTAACATCGCCGCGTATGCTGCGGGCACCGCCCCCGGCCAAGCAGTCGGACAAGCGCTGGGTACCCGCGCTCAATCTGTGCGAAACGAACTTCAAAGCCTTGCGCGCACACTCATAACCGACATTAAAAATTCGACGGGGATGTCGGCGCAGGAAATGAACTCCAACGTCGAATTGCAACAGATGTTAGCGGCAGTGTCTAGCCCAACGCAGTCTATTGAGTCTGTGCGCGCCATCATTCAAAACCTTAGCGAGCGGTATGGGCTAGGCCAAACATTTGCGCCGCCCGCCCCCGCGCAAGCCCCCGCCGCCGCGCCAGCGACGCGCCCGGCTGAAGGTGTGCCGGGTCCGCGGCGCGGGGCGGCGGCCCCGGCGGGGCGCCCAACCTTAGAACAGTTCCTTGAGCGCGCCCGGCCCGCCAACCCTAACGCATCAATCGAAGACCTTACGGCGTACTACAATCGCACATACGGGGGCCGCTGATGGTTGATATTGTCGATCCGTTTCGCCAACCATCGCCGACCATTGTAGACCCTTTTTCGGGCGTCGCCGTTACCGATCCTTTCGCCGGCGCCGCAGCGCCCGACACGTCAGTCGCGCAGAACGTCGGCGTGGCTGCACGGGCGGCGTATCCGCAGGCCACGGCGGCCGGTCTTGGCGCGCTGGTAGGGTCGCGCTTTGGCGCGCCTGGCGCCCGCGTCGGCGCCGCGCTTGGCCCTCTCGCGTTAGGTTTGGGCGACATCGCCGCAACCGGATACAACGTCGCGGCGCCGTACATCGGTACGCCGCAGGTGTCCACGCCGTCTGAACTGATCCAAAGCGGGTTTGAGCGCGGGGGCTTTGGCGCCCGCCCGCAGACGCCCGAGCAAGAACTGTTGAGCGCGGGCGTTTCCGGTGGGGCAAGCGGTGCCGCGCAAGCCGCTGCGTTTAACGTGCTGGCCCGGCGGCTAGGCCCTACCGTGGCGCGGAACGTGTTCGCCCAGTTAGGGCAGCAACCCGTTGTCCAAGCCGGCGCAGGCGCAGGCGCGGCCATGGCGCCTACGGCGCTGCGCGAGTATGCCGACGTGGAAGACCCTTACGCGCTTATGGCGTCCAGCTTGGTTGGCGCCGTTTTGGGCGGTAAAGCCACGGCTGCTGCCGGCAACGTCGGCCGGGCGGCGATGGACCTACCGCGCATGGCGACGACGCCGACGACAACCGAAATACGCAACCAGGCCCAGCGGGCGTATCGGCAAGCTAAATCGGCGGGGGTAACGTATGACCCAGCAGCAGTCACCCAGTTTGGAGACGATCTAGCTGTTACGCTGCGTAATGAAGGGTTTGACGCCACTCTACACCCGAAAGCAAGCGCGGCACTGCAACGTATTCAAGAAGCTGGCCAGCCTGCTGCGCCGGGGGCGGCTGCCGCGCCAGTGTCTTTTGAAGACCTTGACATCTTGCGCCGTGTTGCGCGCGGCGCCCGCCTTAGCGACAACGCCGATGAGCGTCGCATCGGGCGAATGATCATAGACAAATTGGATAGTTTTGCGCTTCGGCCGCCGTCAAACGCGGTCTTAAGCGGCGACGAAAAGGGCGCCGGCACTGCTATCCGCGAAGCGCGCAGCCTGTGGTCGCGCATGAGCAAAAGCAGCGAAATTGAAGATTTGGTGGAGAACGCCAAACTGTCCGCGCAAGGCGTTGGCGGGCGGATGGATGAGGCCATTCGCGCGCAGTTTGCCTCTTTGGCCCGCGACATTAACAAAGGCCGCAACCCTGGCTTTACCCCAGAAGAAGTGGCCAACATCGAGCGCATCGCCAAGGGCGAAACGATGCGCTTTGGCACTCGCGCTGTTAGCGCGCTGGCGCCTAGTTCTACCCTTCGCGGCCTGACTACGGCGGCCACGCAGGCGGGCGGCATGGCGCTGGCGGCGAATGATCCTTACGCAGCAGCGTTTGCTATCCCAACCATGGCGGTGGGCATGGGCGCCCGCGGCGCCCGAAACGCAATGGCGCAGATAGACGCTGCTCGATTGGCCGCCGGTGTGCGGCGCGGTGATGTGACAGCGCCCTTTGCGGCGCGCCCGGTGCCATTGATGTCGCCTACGTTGCAGCAGATACTGTCGCAGACGGAACCCGAACCCGCCAACGCTTTTGCTCGCTAGAGGCCGCCCATGACGCAAGACTTGTACAACATCATCGTGGGCATAGCCGGCGCCGCGATTGGTTGGATGATGAAAGTGGTGTGGGAGAGCGTCAGGGCGCTGCAGACCGACATGAAGGCCATTGAGCGCGAACTGCATACAAGCTACGTCAGCAAGGACGACTACAGGGCCGACATCCAAGAAATCAAAGAGATGTGCAAAGCGATCTTTGAGCGGCTTGAGCGTAAGGCCGACAAGTAATGGAACTGCCCAAGCTGACGCCTGTTGTGCAGTTTGCGACGGCCAGCTTCGCGCTGGCTGTTGGCGGCTACTCTGCGGGTGAAAAGTTTGGCTGGTTCAAGAACGAGATTATCGCGTGGGCGCCGGAGCATTTCAGGATCGTCGACACCAAGATTGGCCAGCCCGTTACGGTAACAGTGGCGCGGGTCAAAAAGCGCGACGACTGTTCGGTCGAAGGGTTCGAGGTGACCGTGCGCGATGGCGCTGGCGTTATCCACCAGGCCACACCAAGCATGACGCGGTTCACCGGTCCCGCTGGCCCTGCGATCGACACCTTCACCTACCTGCTGGACATTGCCGACAAGGAAACCATCGCCCAAGGACGGGCGACGCTGTTGGCTACTATTAAGTACAAGTGTCCTGAAGGTGAACGGACTGTCACCTATCCTCGACACCAAAACCTGACCTTCATGTTGGAGCGATAGGATGGACCAGCTTCTGAACCTTGTCCGCACGGTCGCGCCGTCCATCGCCAGCGCCGTCGGCGGCCCTCTGGCCGGCATGGCCACACGCGCCATTTCTGAGGCTCTGCTGGGCAAGCCAGACGGCACCGAGGCCGAACTGACTGAGGCCGCGGCCAAGGCCACACCGGAACAGCTTCTGGCGCTGAAGACCGCCGAGCAGGACTTCGCGGTCAAGATGCGCGAGTTGGACATCGACCTAGAACGCATCGCCAACGCCGACCGTGACAGCGCCCGCAACCGCGAGGTAGCGGCGAAGGATTGGACCCCGCGCATTTTGGCTGGGCTAATCACAGCGGGGTACTTCGGCGCCCTGTTCTACATGCTGCAAAACGGCCTGCCGCAGCACGGCGGGTCTGAGGCCTTGTTGATCATGCTGGGTACCCTTGGCACGGCTTGGGGCGGCGTTGTAGCGTATTACTTTGGCAGCAGCGCCGGCAGTAAAGAGAAGACCGACGCGATGAATAGGATGGCTCGCAGGTGATCACTTCCAAGTTAATGCAGGGTTTGGGTTGGACCGATCCGGTCGAATGGGCCGCAGTGTTGGACGACGCCTGCAACCGCCACGGCATCATCACGTCCAAGCGCATCGCCATGTTCCTAGCCAACACGGGCCACGAGAGCAACGGCGGCCGCGCCATCCGCGAGAACTTGAACTACAAGCCCTCTGCGCTGGTGGCGCAGTGGCCCAAGTACTTCTCGCCCGAATACGCCGAAGAGGTGGGCCGCACGGACGCGCACCCGGCGGATCAGAAGGCCATTGCCGAGGCGGCTTATGGCGGGCGCATGGGCAACAAGAACCCTGGCGACGGCTGGCGCTTCATCGGCCGCGGGCTAATGCAGACGACCGGGCGGTACAACTACGAAAAGCTGGCGCAGACCATGGGTATGCTGGTAGATGATCTGCCAAGCTGGATCGAGACTAAAGAAGGCGCCGCCGAGAGCGCGGCGTTCTACTGGGCCGCCAACGGCTGCAACGAACTGGCCGACGCTGACGCGCTGGACAAGTGCCGGCAGCGGATCAACGGCGGCCTGATCGGCATAGTGGATGTGCGCGAGCGGTATATTAAGGCGCTGGGCTTGTTGACGTAAGCAGTTCCCGCCGCTCGCGCATGGCGCGGAGCGCGGTGAACCGCTGGTGCATACGGATCATCAGGGTAGTGCGACGCTCGCCCTGACGTTCTTCTTCGATTAGGTTGGCCAACTCGTCTTCGCGCAGGCTGCTCAACCGGGCGTTCAATTCCCGCCAATTCATTCTTTCGGTCCCTTCAGTTCGTCCAAGGCCATGTCTGAGATGGCGCGTTTGTCATAAAGCCCGGCCCATATACGCTCGTCAATGGTTTTGTTGCAGAGCAGGACATAGACCCAGACCGGCGCGGTCTGGCCGCCGCGGTGCAGCCGCCCGACGACCTGCTCGTACAGTTCGAGCGACCACGGGATTGACATCAGCACCATCTTGTTGCCGCCATACTGAAGGTTCAGCCCGTGCCCGGCCGACTTGGGGTGGATCAACAGCAGTTCGACCTTGCCGGCGTTCCACCGGGCGATGGCGTCGGGGTCGTCGATCGTCACGGCATGGGGGTAGCGCCGGCGCAACTCGGCCAGTTCTTCCTTGTAATTGTAAACGACGATGGTGTTGTCGCGCTGGTTGCCCTCTAAAATATCGTGCAGCAGGTCGAATTTATGGTAAGAAAACCAGACCGCTTCCTGAATGGGTGTAAATTTTCCGGCGATCTCATGTGCTAGGCTCTGGCTATTGTAAACGAACCCGCTGGACATCTGCTGTAGCTTGCTGGTGACCGCAGCGGCTGACAGCGCCGTGATCTGCTGGCCGTCCAACTGCACCAAGAAGTCCTTCTTCATCTGCTCATACGGCAGGCGGTCGGTCATGTTGCAGCGCATCTCAACCACGTTCAGCGGCGGCAGCTTGTCCTGGTACTCGCCTGGCTCCAGCACGAATGTGGCTGGGCGAATGGCGTCCATGACCGCAGCCAGCGCGTCCTTGCGCGGCGCCCACTCGCCGTATTCGCGGTTGATGCAGACAAAATACTTCTGCAAGAACGCGCCCTTAGACCGGCCCAGCAGCGCCTGATCCACCATCTTGCACTGGCCAAACACGTCCTCAAGACCGTTGCTGGTGAAGCTGCCGGTCAGGCCCCAGCGGTATTTAAACCAGCCGATGATCTTCTCCAGCGCCTTGAAGCGCTTGCCGGCGGGGTTCTTCAGCCGGGTCAACTCGTCGAACACGATGCCGTCAAACGGCCCGATCCCGCCGGGGATGCGTTCAATGTTGTCGTAGTTCGTCACCACCACCTGCGCGTCGCCCGCGAAGGCGTCCACGCGCTGCTTGGGCGTCCCGACGGCCACAGCCACCTTCATGTCCGGCGCCCACTTGGGCGCCTCGACCGGCCAGACATCCGTGCAGACGCGCTTCGGCGCCAGCACCAGCCAACGCTTGACGTGCCCGTCGGCCAGCATGGCTTGCATGGCGGTCAGCGTGATAGCCGTCTTGCCCGCCCCCACCGGGGCTAAGATCATCGCGCGGTCGTGCGCGTAAAGGAAGTCCGCCGCGGTATCTTGGTAGGGCCTTAACCGCAATTCGTTGCCCATTGGTCCACTTGCTCCTTCGTCCAGAGGCAGACATAACGCTGCCCCAATCGTTCCATTTCCTGCGCGAACACCTTCTGCAACGGCGCCAGGCGGCCGCCCTTGGTCTTCAACTCCACAAACCAAGTCTGGCCGTCTGGCAGGCAGACCACCCGATCCGACACGCCACGGTGGTTGGTCGACTTGAACTTGTAGGCCACGCCGCCCATACGGACGACGTGCCAGACCAAGTGCCGCTCTATTTCACTCTCACGCATAAAATTCTTTTACCCCCGATTTAGGACTTGTGCAACAGGTTCTGTTGCGATATACGGATGCCACACACTTCGAGGGGAAGTCAAATGGCACCACATTCCAACATCGTCGGCGGGTCGACCGCCAAGCGGGTCATCGCCTGCCCGGCCAGCGTCAAGCTGGCGCAGCAGATGCCGCCTAAGCCGTCGTCCAAATACGCCGACGAAGGCACCCTGCTGCACAACATCATGGACGCGGTGCTGATGGACAACCGCGCGCCCGACGAGTTCATCGGCACGACGTTGAACGACGTGACCGTCACTGAGGAACTGATCGAGGATAAGGTGGCGCGGGCGTTGGCCGCACTGATCGAGATCGACCCGGCCTGTGAGATGGAATACGAATGTGAAACCATCGTGGGCTTCGGCGACGCCCTGCCCGACGTGTTCGGCTCTGCCGACCTCATCGGCCGCATTGGCAACCGCGCCATCGTGCTGGATTGGAAGTTCGGCGACGGCGTTGACGTGCCGGTGGAAGAGAACCCGCAGGCGATGTTCTACGCTGCGGCGGCCATGCGGACGCCCGCCGTGCAGTGGGCGTTTGACGGCGCGACCGAGATCGAATGCGTCATCGTGCAGCCGACCGCCCGCGTACCTGTCAAGCGTTGGTTGACAACTCCCGACCGCATCCGCGCCTTCGAGCGCGACCTGTTCGCAGCCGTCAGGGCGGCGCTGGGGCCGAAGCCTGACATGGCCGCCGGCGACCACTGCCGCTGGTGCCCGGCCAAGCCGATCTGCCCGCTGTTGACCGGCAGCGTCGACCGCGCGTTGCAGGCACAGATCAAGGCGCTGGACGCGCCGCTGATCGGCGAGATGCTGACCAAGGCTGACCTGCTGGAGCAGTGGATCACGGACCTGCGGGCGCTGGCGTTTCAGATGTTGCAGGCAGGCGGCACGGTGCCCGGCTTCAAGCTGGTGCCGAAGCGTGCCACCCGGCAGTGGGTCGATCCCGAGAAGGCGCGGGCTGCGCTGGAAGACCTCGGGCTTGACCAGACAGAATTGATGGAGACAAAGTTGTTGTCGCCCGCGCAGGCCGAGAAGGTGCTGAAGAAGCACAAGCTGGCCATGCCCGACGACTTGATTGTCGCCATCTCATCAGGTGACACGCTGGCACCCGAGGATGATCCTCGCCCAGCGTCGTTACAGATCGGCCGTCAGTTGGCGGCTGCTCTTGGTAAACTCTCGTAAAGGAACGGTAAAATGAACGAAGTCGCGAAATTCGGTAACGCTAACCTCCCCTCCGTGCAATCGCTGGCGCAGTCCCTGCGGTCGATGGACACCGGCGTGGCCCTTGGCAATACGGTCATCCTGAAGATGGACAAGACCGGCCATTGGGTCTTCGGCGCTGACCAGACCGAAGTGGAAGACGACAGCACTTGGGCAGTCAATCCGTTCTCCTTCACCCATGGCTTCATCGCGTGGGGCGACGGTGACGTGCTGGGTGAGAAGATGGTGCCGGTGTCGCATCCCCTGCCGGAACTGGAGCCTGCCCCGGCTGGTTCCAAGCGCGGTTGGGAAACGCAGGTGGGCATGTCCCTCCAGTGCATGAGCGGCGAAGACAAGGGCATGGAAGCCCGCTTCTCGACCACCTCGGTGGGCGGCAAGCGCGCCGTTCAGGTGCTGGCGCTGGCCATCGCCACGCAGGTGGAGAAGGATCAGTCCAAGCCTGTGCCGGTGGTGCGCCTAAAGAAGGAACACTACACCCACAAGTCCTACGGGCGCATCTACACGCCTGTGTTCGACGTGGTGTCGTGGGTGAGCCTTGAAGGCCCTGCCGCTGCGGAGCCTGAAGCCGAGGCAGAAGCCGAGGAAGAGGCGCCTGCGCCTGCTGACACGGGCCGCCGTCGTCGTCGCGCGGCCTGAGAAGGAATGGCCCTCGGCGCAAGCCGGGGGCCTTTTCAGCATGATCCTCTGGCTTGACTTTGAAACCCGCAGCCGCTGCGACCTGACCAGCGCGGGCGTTTACAATTACGCGCAGGACGGCAGCACCGAAGTGTTGTGCATGTCCTACGCCTTCGACGATGAGGACGTGGTGACCTGGCAGCCGGGTCAACCTTTCCCTGACCGCGTGGCGCAGCACCGGGGCCAGATACGCGCCCACAACGCCGCCTTCGAGCGGCTGGTCTTCTGGTATGTGTTGGCGCCCGAGCATGGCTTCCCCGAGCCGGCGCTGGAGCAGTTCTATTGCACCGCAACGCAGGCGCGGGCCAACTGCGCGCCCGGCAGTCTGGAGGACGTGGGGCGCTTCGCCGGCGCGGGTATGAAGAAAGACCACCGCGGCGCCCAACTGATCCGCGCCCTGTCGATCCCCAAGCCCGACGGCACCTTCCGCGAGGACGCCGATCTGCTGGCCGAGATGGTGGCTTACTGCGAACAGGACGTGCGCGCCATGCGCGCCGTCAGCAAGGCCATGCGCGACCTATCTGATGAAGAACTGGCCGACTACCATGTAAACGAGCGGATCAACGACCGTGGGGTGCTGGTGGACACCGCGCTGTGCGGTGCTGCGGTGCGCTACGCCGCCGACGAATTGGTCGAAATCCAGCAGACCGTGCGTGAGGTGACCGAGGGCGTCATCACCAGCGTCAGAAGCCCCAAGATGCGGGCGTGGGTCGAACACCGGGTGGGCGCGCAGGCGCGCAAGCTAATGACCGTCTGGAAGGACGGGGTGCCCAAGGTGTCGATCGACAAGACCGTGCGCGCCAACCTGCTGGCACTGGCCGATGAGAACGCCGACGAAGTGCCGCCCGACGTGGCCGAGGTGATCCAGTGCGCCGATGACCTGTGGGCCAGCAGCGTGGCCAAGTTTAGCCGTGCGGCGGCGCTGGCCGACGCCGAGGACCAGCGGGTGCGCGGCGCGTTTGTCTTCGCCGGCGGCGCTGCCACAGGCCGGGCCAGCAGCTACGGCTTGCAGGTCCACAACTTCCCGCGCAAGTGCGCCGAGGCGCCCGACGACGTGCGGCAGGCCATGGTGCGCGCACATCAGATCGTGCCGCGCTACGGCAAGCGCGTCACGGACGTGCTGAAGGGGATGCTGCGCCCTGCCCTGCTGCCGTCGCCCGGCAAGGTGCTGGTGGCGGCGGATTGGTCGGCCATCGAGGCGCGCGTGAACCCGTGGTTGTCCGGTGCCGGCGACGACAAGCTGGAACTGTTTCGCACCGGCAAGGACGTTTACAAGGTCAACGCCATGGCGACCTTCCGCGTGGCCATGGACGAGGTCACCAAGGACCAGCGCCAGGTCGGCAAGGTGCAGGAGTTGGCCTGCGGCTTCGCGGGCGGCGTGGGCGCCTTCGCTGCCATGGGGCGCGTCTACGGCGTTCACATGCCTGAGAGCGAGGCACAGCGCATGGTTGACGCGTGGCGCCGGGCGAACCCGTGGGCCGTGCCGTTCTGGCAGGGGTTGGAGGGCGCCTATACCCGCGCCATGCGGAACAAGGGCCATGAGTTCAGCGCCGGGCGGGTGACGTATTTGTTCGACGGGGTGCATCTTTGGTATGCGCTGCCCTCTGGTCGTGTGCTATGTTACCCCTTTGCGAAGCTAGAACCGGATGGGGTCACCTATGCTAAAGCCTCATGGAAGCCCGGCGCGGACGCTACCGAGTGGCCGCGCGCCCGCCTGTGGCGCGGGCTGGCCTGCGAGAACGTCACGCAGGCAGCGGCCCACGACCTGCTGCGGCACAGCCTGCGGCGGCTAGAGGCGGACGGGCAGGACGTGGTGCTGCATGTGCATGACGAAATCGTGGTCGAAACGGCCGACCCCGACGCCACCGTCGCCGCTATGGAGCGGGCGATGTGTGTGCCACCGAATTGGGCGGGCGGCATCCCGCTCAATATCGAGGCCGAAGTGATGACGCGTTACGGGAAATGAGGAGGGAAAGATGGATTTCATAGAGTTTCTGGAAAGCCTGGCGCCGCAGCGGGAGACGCTGCTGGTGGTCAGACAAAAGCCTGTCATGCGCGAGGGCGCGCAGGTGCTACACGCGGACGGGTCGCCGAAATACACCTGGCCGGCGTTCCTGCCGTCCAAGCGGAAAGGGGAGGGGGCCTGGTATGCGAACACCGGCTCCTTCATCTTGGAGCGGTTCAAGGACGGCCAGCCGTCGGCCTCGTCGGCCAATTGCGAATACGTCCTTGTGATGATGCTGGACGATGTGGGGACCAAGGCGAAGACGCCGCCCCTGCCGCCGACCTGGATCATGGAAACCAGCGAGGGGTCGTTCCAATGGGGCTACGCCTTCAGCGACCAGCCCACTAAGGGCGAGTTCACCGCAGCCATGGACGCCATCGCGGCGGCTGGCTACACCGACCCCGGCGCGACCAACGCGGTGCGGAACTTCCGCCTGCCGGGCAGCGTGAACCTGAAGCCCGGCCGTGGTGAGTTCAAGGCCCGGCTGGTCGAGTTCTACCCCGACCGCGAGTTCACCCTGCCGCAGATATGCGAAGCGCTGGGCGTCGCGCCTGCCGCGGCTGACACGGCGGCGCAGCGCGCGTTCAAGCTGCGCGACACGGGCAAGGACAGCGTTCTGGGCTGGCTGAACGAGCAGGGCCTAGTCCTGTCTGGCGTCAACGCCGAGGGCTGGCTGGGCGTCGTCTGCCCCAACCATGGCGAGCATACCGACGGCCAGATCGGCGCCCGCTACAAGCCGCTGGATCGGTCCTTCTGCTGCTACCACGGCCACTGCGAGCATCTGGACACGCGGGCCTTCTTGGGATGGGTGGCAGACAACGGCGGTCCCCGCGTCACGCCCGGCTTGCGCGATGAGTTGCTGGCCGAACACATGGCGCGGGCCATGGACAAGCTGGCGCCCACAGCCGAATACCCTGACCGGGCGGCGGAGATCATCGCCGAGGTCGACCGGAAGGAGGCCAGCCGGGTCCAGAAATCGCAGTGGTATGAGCGTTTCGCCTATGTCGTGTCGGACGACAGCTTCTTCGACCTTCAGGAACGCCGCGAGATTACCCGGTATTCCTTCAACGCCTTGTTCCGGCATGTGCCCTGCAAGTCGATCCACAACGCCCGCAAGATCGAGGCCGCCACCTGTTTCGATGAGAACCGTCAGGCCATGGGCGCGCGGGTGCTGGAGGGCGTCACCTACGCCGCCGGCGAGAGCGTGCTGGTCACGCGCAATGGCGTCGTCTATGGCAACCGCTGGCGCGATGGCCGCCCCGACGTGTCGAAGGTGGCGCATGAGGACATCAGCATCTGGCAGCAGCACTGCCGGCGGCTGGTGCCAGACGAGGCCGAGTTGAACCACCTGTGGGACATCATGGCCTTCAAGACGCAGAACCCGCGCGTCAAGATCAACCACGCCGTATTGCACGGCGGCCATGGCGGCAGCGGTAAGGATACCATGTGGGCGCCGTTCCTGTGGGCCGTGTGCGGGCCGGGGCTGGTCAACCGGGGGCTGGTGGATGGCGATTCGCTGAACAGCCAGTGGGGCTACGCGCTGGAGAGCGAAGTGATCATCCTGAACGAGTTGAAGGAGCCGGAAGCCGCCACCAGGCGCGCGCTGGCCAACAGGCTGAAGCCCATCATTGCCGCGCCGCCTGAGATGCTGACGGTCAACCGTAAGGGCCTGCACCCCTACGATACCGTCAACCGCGCCTTCGTGCTGGCCTTCAGTAACGACCCGGTGCCGATCACGATCAGCAGCGATGACCGCCGCTGGTTCGTGCTGTGGTCGCAGGCGCCCATCATGGCCGAGGCCGAGGCCAAGCTGATCTGGCGCTGGTACAAGGAAGGCTTGGGGTTTGAGAAGGTCGCCAAGTGGCTGCACAGCCGCGACGTGTCGGCGTTCAACCCCGGCGCGGCGCCTGTGCTTAACGACGCTAAGGCCAACCTGATCGAGCATAGCATGAGCATGGCCGAAAGCTTCATTGTCGAACTGATCCGCAACCGCCAAGGCGACTTCGCCAAGGGCGTCATTGCCTCGCCCTTCCATGCCGTGTGCGACCGCCTGAGCGGCTTGGCCCCGCCAGGCGTCAAGATACCGCAGCCCGCGCTGCTTCACGCGCTGAAGGAAGCCAAGTGGGTGGATGTTGGCAGGGTGGGGACGGTCGAGTTGATGAACAAGAAGCACATCTTTGCGACGCCCGAGATGGCGAAGAAGTATTCGAAAAGCGACCTCCGGCGCATTGTAGAAGAAGAGGCCGCGCCGAAGGTGGTCAACCTCAAAGCGGTGGGTTAGGGCGGCCCATCGTTTCATTAGGCTGGATGCGGACCTCTTTATTGGGCCACGTCCAGCACTGCCCTGTGGCGTCTTGGAAGCAGACCCACAACAGGTCTGCCTCCGGCCCGTAATCTATCACCAGGTGCGCCCACGCCCGCCCCTTGGGCGTCAACAGCGGCAGGGGCGGGTTCAGTTGCTGGATCAAGCCTTTTCTCCCAGCGCCGCGCGCGTTTCCGGTTTCAACTTGTCCCAATCGCCGCGCCAGACATGCTTCGCCAAATCCTGCACAGCAGCGCGCAGCTTTTCGATTTCATCTCTGGCCTCTTGGTAATCAGATAGGTAGGCATGGTTTGAGGCGGCGAGTTTCGCGTTCTCCGCCTTCAACGTAACCGCCTCGGCGCAGAATTGCGTGGTGCTTTGACCCCGCGCGCAACCGCCAACCTTCAGTTTTTCGTTCTCTGCCTTCAGCGCATCACGCTCGGCGGCGAGGGAGCGGAGGGCGGCGGCACGGATGGGGAAGTTGTCGATGTCGCAGCCGCCCGCCATGCGGAGGGCATCTTCCGTGGTGATGGTCATGTCAGCACCGCCAGCGCCAACGCCAACGTCAGCACCACAAGCGATTTAATAATTCGCTCTACCACCCGCTCCAGCCGCAGGATAGCTGTGCGCTGAGCCGATCCATCGGCCTCCAGCCACTCCACCCGCGCCTTTAGCCGGGGCTCTGGCCTGTCGCCTTCTATGAGGGCGCGCAGCATCTCCGCGCGCTCTAGTTCCCTATCTTTCATTGCCCTTCCTCCTTTTGTGGCACGAACAGCTTGCGCGCCCGCAGAACGTGCGGGCAGGCCTCTTGCGTTTCTGTCAGGGTGGCGATGGTGCTACGCAGCCGCGCCGCGCCCCACAGGTCGCCCTCGCGCTCGGCAAGGGCTAGGTTGTCTTGCAAGCGCTCCAGAAAGGTCTTCATGCTGCCTCCGTGCCGTAGAACGGCTTCAAGCCCTTCAGGGCCTCGTATAGCTTGCGCTCTGGCGTCGGCATAACGTCAGGGTCCAGCCCGTCCAAATTGAACGGGCCAGGCTGGCCATCCAGCCCGTCCTGCCACGCCCAGGCCAGCGACCAATACGCCGCCTCCGCCACCTTCAGAAACGCCTTCAGGCGCGCGTCGGCGTCGTCGGCGCGCAGATCGGCAAGCTGCGCCCGCTGGTAGTGGTGCCATGCGATCTCGCATTGCGCCTTGTGCGCCTGCTCCAGTTCGGCCACGCGCTTGCGTAGCCCGTCATGTGTTAGGTCGTCCATTGTCCCTCCTAGTCTGCCGTCCGGCAGCGGCTGCATAATCTATTACCGGGGCCATAACTGTCAAACATTATTTGACAGCGCAGGCACTTGCGCGGCGTGTAGCCCTTATCCTCGCGCTCGCGTGTGGGGCTTTTATGGTAGGGGCTATACGCCCCGCGCTTGGCCCACCAGGTCGAGAGCGTCTTAGCCGACACGCCCACGGTCCTGCTGATGGCCTCCCATGTCGTGCCCTTGCGCCGTTCATGCGCGATGAAATCGACATGGGCGGCGGCGATGCCTTGCGGCAGGCGGTTGTCAGGCTTTGGCATGGTGCGCCTTCCAGACCTGCTCGGCCTCGTCTAGCTGGCGTCCAAGCGCGGCTAGGGTGCGCTGGATGCGCCAATGCTCTTCGCTGCCGTCCCATGTCTGCTTTAGCAGTTCCTCATGGGTCTGGATGCTCGCCATCAGCACGCGCAGGCTACGGAACGGCATGGGTTCAGTAATGATCATCTTCGTCTTCCCCAATGGTTGTCTCGATGTAATACGCCAGCAGGGCCAACAGCCCTCCGCCTAGCAGCAGCCCCGCAATGATAACGCGAAGCCAATCCAAAATTGTCATTGCATCCCCCTCGGGTGCGGTGTAACGTGTTCTTGTGCGTGGGCGGCTTTCCCTCCCCGACAAGCCCACGCACCGCCCGCCGGGTTGAGCATCTGCCTCACGGCTCCCCGGCGGGCGGCCCTTTCATGGGTGTCGGGTCGTAATCCCACCCCGGCAGGTAAACCGTCACGGCGTAGCGCTCCCCGGAGAACGTCACCGCCTTGATGCGCGCCAGCCTGACGCCGCTTCGCATCATTGGCTCGGCCCATTCTATTGCCGTGTCGGCGTGTTCCGGCAGCGGCATGGCGTCGCGCTCGGCCAGCCAGCGCGCGTATTGTATGGCCTTCTTTTCGTCGGGTATCATCGTGTTTTCCTCATTGCAATCAGCAGGCAAAGCGCCCGCAGGATTAGAGTTAGCATGGGTTCCCCCATTGTTCGGCCATCGCGTCGGCGATGCCTTGGAATGTCGCGCTGCGTATTTTCCACCGATCCGCAGAGGGCGGCAGGTTGTACCATTGCGGCAGGCTGCGCCCTGACTTGGTGACGTGCCGCGCGCCCTTGCCGACAATGTTGGTTGGCGTCAGGTGCGGCAGGCCCTTCAGCCATAGGCAAGTCGTTTTGGTCGCCTCATGGCCAAACTGCCAAGGCTGGATTACCTGATCAGGCCTCCTGATCCGGCTTGATATGACGCTGACCGGGTTCTCCAGCGCGATGCGGGCGATGGGCGCGGCCAGCAGCAGGCGCACGAAGTCCAAGGCCTCGGCTTGTTCCTGCGCCTTGTCCTTGAACCAGCGCGCCCCGCTGACGGCCAAGTGAGTGCAGGGCGGATGGGCGATCATTAAATCCCACCCATCGCCTAGAATGTCTTGCACCGGGCCTTGGTAGTGCGGGCCGGGCGTTTCGCTTGGCAGCAGGTCGCAGGATAGGGCGTCATGCCCTCGCGCGCGAAAAGCATCCCGCACGGCGCCGGAGTATTCGCAGGCAATTAAGACGCGCATAGGGCGGCCCTTTCATGCTGCGCCAGCACGGCGCGCAAGATTTCGTCAGCGTCGGCCTTGGTCGGCCATGGGGTGCCATAGAAGGCGCCGCCCGGCGCCCCCACGATGTACCAGAACAAGCCTATCTGCTTTACCATTGGTTGCGGTCTCCCCTGTCTAGGCTAGGCCACTGATGCACCGCCGGGCGGCCTGTGCGGTCTGGCATCTCAAACACGGCGCCGGGCTTTTTGTCTGTGGTCAGGTCCCAATCATTGCGCCATAGGCGCACGGCCTCAATGGGGTTGTGCGCTTCCACTACAAGGCTCATGTCGTCGCCGTTCTCGTCATCGGAATAGACTAGGTATATGCGTGTCATGGTTCATGCCTCCCGCATCGCAAGGCGAATAGTGGTCAGGTTGAACCGGCCGCCGTCTGGCGTGCGCTCTCCCGCGTAATCCCGCGCCATGGCGCGCGCCGCGCGGTCTTTGGTGTTGTGTTGCGTGATGTAATCCAGCATCGCGCGATACAGCCCCTCGTCATTGTGAAGCCACAAGCTGACATTCCACGCGTTCCATGAGCGATGGCCGTTGTATTGCTTCATAACCCTGTTCCCCTCTCACTCAAGCCCTGATTGGCTTGGATGATGGCAAGCAAGCCTGCCATCGCCGAAGCTAACCAAGATCAGAAAACTAGAAGCCAAACGAACAGCGCCAGAAAGAAAGCGCATATCGCAGCGTCGTGCAATAGATTATGTGACATGTTAGGCGCTCCGCATTTTGGGCATATTGGCCAAGGCGCGGCGCGCGTCTGCAATTGCGCTCCGCACCATGTCGCGGAAATACCCGTCGCGGTCTTTATGCGCGAAATCTGATGCAGAAGCATAAGCGCACGCGCTTAGGTAATCCGTCGCAATCTCCGCGCCGTCTAACGTCACGCGCAAGCGCGCAATGAACCAATCCACCGCGCCAGAGCGCACCATTTCGATGTCGTCGTCGTTATCAAAACAATCCGCCGGGTCTGTATCGTCTGGCGTCACGTCGCACGTGATGCGAAAGCGCTCGGTTTCAAATGACCAGATAGTGTCCCAATGCCGCATAGTTTTTCCCTCCGAAAAATAGGCAATCCGTTTTGCCGATGTAGATTCTTTTACAGACCGATTATGGCAAGAATAAGGCAACCTAGAATTTATTACATGACATTTTGGTAATGTGGGAGTAATGTTGCGTTAACCGAAAACGGAAAAAATAGGTGTTTTAGGCGTATGTATAGGTAGCCTAGGCGACAACCAGGCCGCGCGGGGCTATGTAGTTGGCGAAAAAGGCTTTTTTCATTTTTCCTAGGCTTTCTAGGTATTATTATATTAACCAACTGCCACTTAGATATTAATTAACATATGTAAAGTATAATGACCTATAGGATAGTTGTACTATCTCACTTGGGGGCGATGAAAAACGCATGACCTAGAATGCCTAGATGACCTAGCGATGACCTATCGCTCCCCAAGCCCCGCGCATCACGCCTATGCGTTACGTAACAGAACCCGTTGCGTATCATGTTAGCAGCTAGCTGGCGCCGTCGCGCTGGCGCGATGTTTTTCGCATGACCTATTTGACCTAGATGACCTATCCGCGCGACCAGGCGGAATGTTACGTTATAACGTAACAGATTATGCTGCAATGCAACATAAACACCTGGACATCTGAATAGCTATTCAGATGTTCACGCCTGCCCCGCCCATCCGGCCGCGCGCCGAAGGCCGGGGGGAGGAGGGCCGGCGGGGACCCCGTCCCGGTCACGGAGGGTCCGCAAACAATTTTTTATTTTTTGCAAACCCAACCAGCCATGCTATACAAAATCTATGGCAGTCTTTTCGCTCCCCTATGAGCCGCGCAAATTGGAAGCCACCGAGGCGCGGCTTGAAGCCATCTATCACGCCGCGCGTAATGGATTGCGTGGCGAGGCGTTGGCGCTCGCATCCGGCATGACGCCGACCGAATACCGCGCGCTGTGCGAGTTCGACCCGCTGGCGGCGCTGGCCGCGGAGAAGGGCCGGGCCGACGGCGAGATGGAAATGTCCAAGGTGCTGCATGACGCCGCCCGCGCCGGCGACGCCAAGGCGGCGCTGGATGTGCTGAAGCACGTCCATGGCTGGGTCGCCAAGCAGGCGGTGCAGGTCGAGGTCAACCAGACCATCTCCATCACCTCCGCACTGCAAGAGGCCCAGCGGCGCGTCATCGAGGGGGTAACGGTGCCGGATGAAGACTTGCTGTCGTCGAATAGGGTAGAAAATGCAGACCACACGGTATAGCGCCGACGACGAAATGGAACTGATGAGCCGGCTGTGGACGCCGGCCATCAAGGACGACCCGCTGAAGTTCGTGTTGTTCGTGTTCCCGTGGGGCCAGCCTGGCACACCGCTGGAACACTTCGACGGCCCGCGCAAGTGGCAGCGCGAGGTGCTGCAACGCATCGCCGACCATGTGAAGCAGAACAACGGCAAGATCGACTTCGACACGCTTCGAATGGCGACATCATCCGGCCGCGGGATCGGCAAGTCGGCCTTAGTCAGTTGGCTGGTCATCTGGATGCTGACCACGCGGATTGGCTCGACAACCATCGTGTCGGCCAACTCCGAGGCGCAGCTTCGGTCGATCACATGGGCGGAAATTACCAAGTGGCTCTCGATGGCGCTTAACAGCCACTGGTTCGAGGTCAGCGCCACGCGGCTGATGCCGGCCAAGTGGCTGACGGAACTGGTGGAGCGCGACCTCAAGATGGGCACCCGGTACTGGGGCGTCGAGGGCCGGCTGTGGTCGGCGGAGAACCCCGACGCCTACGCGGGGGTCCACAACTTCGCCGGGGTCATGCTGGTGTTCGACGAAGCCAGCGGTATCGACGACAGCATCTGGTCGGTCGCGGCGGGCTTCTTCACGGAGAACACGCCGCACCGCTTCTGGCTGGCGTTCAGCAACCCGCGGCGCAACAGCGGCTACTTCTACGAGTGCTTCCACTCCAAGCGCGACTTCTGGGACACCAAGATCGTGGACGCGCGCACGGTCGAGCATACGGACAAGCAGGTCTATCAGCAGATCATCGACGAATACGGCCCCGACAGCACCCAGGCCCACGTCGAGGTGTACGGTCAGTTCCCCAACGCGTCCGACGACCAGTTCATCGGGGCCAGCACTGTCGACGACGCCATGCGGCGGCCGCAGCACAAAGACCCGTCGGCGCCCATCATCATCGGCGTGGACCCGGCACGGTTCGGGTCCGACAGCACGGTTATCGCCATCCGGCAGGGACGCGACATCGTGGCGATCAAGCGCCACAAGGGCGACGACACCATGACGGTGGTGGGCCACGTCATCGACGCCATCGAAACGTACAAGCCGGCGTTGGTGGTGATCGACGAGGGCGGCCTAGGCGCCGGCATCGTCGACCGGCTGAAGGAGCAGCGGTACAAGATCAAGGGGGTCAACTTCGGGAACAAGTCGAAGAACCCGCTGATGTGGGGCAACAAGCGGGCCGAGATGTGGGGCGAGATGCGGACCTGGCTGAAGGACGCGTCCATCCCGCTGGACCGCTACCTCAAGAACGACCTGACCGGGCCGATGATGAAACCGGACAGTAAAGGGACTATCTTCTTGGAAAGCAAAAAGGATATGAAGGCCCGCGGGCTGGCCAGTCCTGACGCGGCCGACGCCATCGCGGTGACGTTTGCGTTTCCTGTGGCCCACCGGGAATTTGTTGACAGGGCACCGCGCAGGGCCTATGCTCCGGGCGGAATTTCAAACTCTTGGATGGGGGCGTAACCATGGCCTACACGAAACCAATCGGCGTAGCGTTCACCGATCAGGACATCAACGGCGCGAATGTTGTGCTGGTTGACGAGCAGCTTGGCTACACCGCCGCCGGGCAAGGCACTGTAACGCAGGATACCAGCAAGTCGACCGCGGTGACGCTGAACAAACCCGCTGGGCAGATCACGATGAACAACGCGTCGCTGGGCGCCACGACCAACGTGACGTTTACGCTGAACAACAGCTACATCAGCGCCAACGACGTGATCGTGTTGAACGTCAACGGCGGCACGACCGCGGCCTACAACGTCTACACCAGCGTCCTCGGCGCCGGCACGGCGTCTATCACGCTGCGGAACATCACGGCGGGCGCGCTGTCCGAAGCGGTGGTGCTGAACTTCGCGCTGATCCACTGCGCCTAACACTCTTACCGGCACAGCGGGGACGCGATGGCCAAGAAAAGTGTTTCGCTGGCCGTAGGCCGAGGCGAGAAGCTACCGACCGATAAGGGTGCGGGCCTGACCGCCAAGGGCCGCGCCAAGTACAATCGTGAGACAGGCTCCAACCTGAAGCCTCCGGCCCCCAGCCCCAAGACCGAGGCGGACAAGGGGCGTAAAAAACGTTTTTGCGCTCGCATGGGCGGCGTGGTAGCCAAGGCTGAGAACGCCGACAGGGCGAAGGCCAGCATGAGAAGGTGGAAGTGCTAATGGCAAAACCGGGTCTATACGCCAACATCCACGCCAAACGGGAGCGCATCGCGGCCGGGTCTGGCGAGAAGATGCGTAAGGTCGGCTCCAAGGGCGCCCCTACCGCCGCGGCGTTTCGTGAATCTGCCAAGACGGCCAAGCCAGCCAAGAAGGGTAAGTGACATGCCGCTGGTAAAGTCCACCTCCAAGGACGCCTTCCGCAAGAACGTGAAGGCCGAAATTGCTGCCGGCAAGCCGGCAAAACAGGCTGTAGCCATCGCGTACGCAACCAAGCGCGCAGCGGCTAAGAAAGGCAAGTAATGGCCGCCAACGATGTAGAAGCCGCAGGAAAAGTATCGGACAGCGACGACAAGGATCGGCTGTCGGTCATGCGCCGGCGCTACACCATGGCGCTGTCGGCCTACTCGGACAGCCGCGAGGACGAACTGGACGACCTGCGCTTCATGGCCGGGTCGCCTGACAACCAGTGGCAGTGGCCGGCGGACGTGCTGGCGACCCGCGGGTCTGTGCAGGGTCAAACGATCAACGCGCGGCCGTGCCTGACGATCAACAAGCTGCCGCAGCATGTGCGCCAGGTGACCAACGAGCAGCGGCAGAACCGGCCGACCGGCAAGGTGATCCCGGCCGACGACCGCGCCGACGTGCGCGTGGCCGAGATATTTGACGGCATGGTGCGGCACATCGAGTATATCTCAGACGCCGACGTGGCTTACGACACGGCCTGCGACAACCAGGTCACCTACGGCGAAGGCTACATCCGCATTCTGACGGAGTACGCCCGCGAGGACAGCTTCGACCAGGACATCAAGATTGGGCGGGTGCGGAACTCGTTCTCCGTCTACATGGACCCGGCCATCCAAGACCCGTGCGGCGCCGACGCCGAATGGTGCTTCATCACCGAAGACGTGAGCAAGGCCGACTATGAACGCATGTTCCCAGATGCTGCGCCGATTTCTAGCCTCATGTCGCAAGGTGTGGGCGACCAGAGCCTTTCTCAATGGCTCTCGGAAGACATGGTACGTATCGCCGAATACTTCTACTACGAACACGAAAAAGCAACGCTGAACCTCTACCCCGACAACATTACAGCCTTTGCCAATTCGCCGCAGGACAAGCAACTGAAGGCGATGTTTGGCAAGCCGCTGCGTAGCCGCGCGGTCGACCGCAAGAAGGTCAAGTGGGTCAAGACCAACGGGTTTGAGGTGCTGGAAGAACGCGATTGGGCAGGCAAATACATTCCCGTCGTGCGCGTAATCGGCAACGAGTTTGAGGTTGACGGTCAGCTTTACGTGTCGGGCCTTGTGCGGAACGCCAAGGACGCCCAGCGCATGTATAACTACTGGGTCAGTCAGGAAGCCGAAATGCTGGCTTTGGCCCCCAAGGCGCCCTTCATTGGCTATGGCGGCCAGTTTGAAGGCTACGAGATGAACTGGAAAACGGCCAACACGAACAACTGGCCGTACCTAGAGGTCAATCCCGACGTTACGGACGGCGCTGGAAGCCCTCTGCCGCTTCCGCAGCGCGCACCGCCGCCGCTGGCCCAGACCGGCCTCATACAAGCTAAATTGGGCGCTGCTGACGACATCAAAGGCACCACAGGCCAGTACGACAGCAGCCTCGGGGCGCAGAGCAACGAGCGGTCTGGCCGGGCCATTCTGGCGCGCGAGAAGCAGGGCGACACGGGCACCTACCATTACGTCGACAACCTGTCCCGCGCGATCCGGCACGTCACCCGGCAGCTTGTTGACATGATCCCCAAGATTTACGACACCGCCCGCGTGGCGCGTATCGTGGGCCTAGACGGCGAAGTTGGCATGGTGCGGATCAATCCGACCCAGCCGGAGCCGGTGAAGGAAATCCGCGACGAAAACGGGCTTGTGATCGACAAGATTTACAACCCGTCGGTCGGCGTTTACGACGTGTGCGTGACCACTGGGCCAGGCTACATGACCAAGCGTCAGGAAGCCTTGGACGCCATGTCGATGCTTCTGCAATCCAACCCGCAGCTTTGGACGGTCGCCGGTGATCTGTTCATCAAAAACATGGATTGGCCGGGCGCGCAGGAGATGGCGGCGCGGTTCGCTAAGATTATTGATCCAAAGGTTATGGAAGGCGAAGACCAATCGCCAGAGATGCAGATGGCCAAGATGCAGATCGAAGCCCTGACCAAGGAACTGAACCAAGTCGTCGGCATGTTGCAGCGCGTCGAGCAGTCGATCGAGGCGCAGGAAGTGCAGATCAAGGCCTACGACGCCGAAACCAAGCGCATTTCCGCGGTCCAGGCCGGCATGACGCCCGATCAAATCCAAGACATTGTGATGGGCACCATCGCAGCAGCCATGGATACCGGCGATTTGGTTGGCCCCGGCGGCCCAGTTTCACGTGAAATGCCGGAAATGCAACCGGAAATGGGCGGTATGCCGCCTCAAATGCCGCCAGGAGGCCCAATGCAATGAGTTGCGCTGAATTTATCGGCTGCATGTTTTTAGCCCGCGACGTGGCCCATTCGGTCCACCTGAACACCCGCAGTTTTGCCAAACACAGCGCGCTGAACGGCTTTTACGACGGTATCATTGACCTCGCGGACAAATTTGCAGAGGCTTATCAGGGCCGACACGGGCTAATTGGCCCAATTTCTTTGCATTCGGCGCGCAAAACCTCGAACATTGTCGAATTTCTTGAGGATAGCCTCAAAGAAATTGAAAACGAGCGTTACAAGGTTTGCGATAAGTCAGATTCTGCTTTGCAGAACATTATTGACGAAATAGTTGGGCTGTACCTGTCAACCCTATATAAGCTGAAGTTTTTGGCATGATCATCAATTTTGAAATCACCAAAGACGGCTTTACACACCGCGACGCGTTGGTGTTACCGGACAATCACAACCTGACCGAAGCTGAAATCGAAGCTATGAAACAGGCGCGATTTGACGCTTGGTATGCTCTTATGACGTTGCCACCGGGCGCTCTTGAAATGGAGAAAATGACCGATGGCTGATCGTTATTGGGTTGGCGGCACAGGCACTTGGAACACAACGTCTACAACGGTGTGGTCGGCGTCATCTGGCGGCCCGTCGGGCGCGTCAGTGCCTACCGCTGCGGATAATGTGATCTTTGACCAAGCGGCAACCTACACGGTCACGATGTCAGGCGCGCTAGCCTGCCTTAACTTTACTGTTACGGCAGGCACAGTAACATTTGCGTCCACAGGTTCCGTAACTGTTTCTGGCGATTTTACGCTGCGTACGGGTACAATTTGGACCAACTCCGGCACGTTGACGTTTAACTCTACCACGACGCAAAATATCACAACCGCCGGCACGTCTATGGGCGCAGCAATTATATTTAACGGTATTGGCGGCGCATGGACGTTGGTGGATGCGTTGACTATGCCAACGCGCATCTTGACGTTGACCAACGGCACGTTGAACATGAACAATAAAAACGTGACCTGTTCGGCGCTGTCTTGCAACAACAGCAACACCCGCGCAATCAATTTTGGCACTGGCCAATTTTATTGCGGCGCAAACGGCGCAACAACAGTAAATTTATCCACTGGCACTAATTTAACATTAACCGGTTCTCGTTTGATCGAAGCCACCTATTCAGGTGCTACAGGCACACGCACATTAAACGGCCCTACATCCGCAAGCGCCACTGCTGACAACATCCCAAACTTTAAAGTTAGCGCGGGAACAGATACGCTTACTTTAGTGAATAATATGCAAAATCTTGATTTTACAGGGTTTGCAGGTACATTAAACGTCGGTACTCGCGCTATTGCCGGAAACCTAACACTTTCTTCAGGTATGACCTTGGCCGCGGGCACAAACACTACAACTTTCTATGGGTCATCCGGCACCGACACCATTACGACAAATGGAAAAACGCTTGATTTTCCAATTACGTTTAATGGATACGGCGTCACATGGCAGTTGCAGGATGCTTTAACTGTTGGTTCTACGCGCACGCTTACATTAAGCGGCGGTACGCTTTCGCTTAAAGCAAGCACAACCAATAGCGCAGGAACTTTTGCGTTTTCTGGGTCCGCCGCGAGTCCAATCGTGCTAAACAGCACAACACCTGGCACAAGAGCGACTATTTCGCAGACCACAGGAACTGTTACGCCTACCTACGCGTACATTACGGATAGCGCGGCAACTGGCGGGGCCACATGGACGGGGCTTGCTGCAAATAATGTTACAGACGGCGGCAATAACACCGGGTGGACTTTTGACATTCCGTACGCTGGAATTGCTGTGCTATACGGCGATACACTTCGGTCCTTTACCGAACGCAGGAGATTCTAAATGGCTATGAACCTTAAAGCCGTAACTGTTTGTTATGGCTACCAGCAAATCACCTCCTTATCGTCCGCTTCCACGCTGACGGTTCCTTCACGTACGCCCTTTGGCAGTAATAACCAACCGGTATTTGCGCTCATTATTGCTGAAGGTCAGGCCGTTCGGTGGCGCGACGATGACACGGCGCCTACTGCAACTGTGGGGATGCCCTTAGCTGTTGGGGTGCCTTTGCAATACGACGGCGACCTCACAAAAATTAAGTTTATTGAGCAGGCCGTTGGCGCTAAACTAAACATTAGTTACTATTCGTAACCGCTGCTTTAGCAAAGGTTAGAGTATGGCCGACGTTAAAATATCCGCTCTCCCAGGCGCTTCTACGCCACTTACCGGCGCAGAAATCGTGCCTATTGTGCAGAGCGGCACTACAGACCAAGTGTCTGTGGCTAATTTAACGGCTGGCCGTTCGGTCGCTGCCAGCACGCTTAATGTGGACGCCAACACGGCCAACGCTGCGGTTCGCGTCACGCAGACCGGCGCGGGCAACGCTTTGTTGGTTGAAGATAGCACGAACCCCGACGCTACGCCGTTTGTGGTAAACGCCAGCGGGCAAGTTTTGATCGGCCGCACGACGGCGCCCTTTGGTACAACGCAACTTGGTATTGAACAAACCAGCAATAACACAAGCGCCGCGTTTCAAGATTTTCTTAAAAATCGCGCCGGAAGCACTATAGCCACCGGAGATGGTGTTGGCCAACTTCGTTTTTGGGGGTACGATGGAACTTCTAACGAACAAGTCGCCGCTATTTCTGCTATTGCTGAAGGCACAATTAACACCGGCGATGTTCCAGGCCGCATAAGTTTTTCTACGCGGCAACAAAGTACAGCGTCTGTTAGCGAACGGATGCGTATTAACAATACCGGCGACGTAGGGATTGGTAATTTTACCCTTACCGGGTACAATTTACGTTTACAAAAATCGCTTACGGGGGCTGTTACGTCGCGCGCTATGCTAAATAGCCCGACAATTCAGTCAGACGTAACAACGTCTGCTTTAGTGTACGAAGCCCAACCCGCAACAACATCCGTCGCGTTTACGCTAACAACCTTGACGTATTTTCAAGCTACTCAAGGATCGTTTGGCGCCGGGTCTGCCGTAACAAACCAGTTTGGTTTTAACGCCGGAACAAACCTAATAGGCGCTACAACTAACTATGGTTTTTACGCCGATAACACTGCTGCGGTAACCGCTGGCAAAACCTCGTATGGTTTTTATTCCAACGTAAACACCGCAACTGGCGGCGGCACTACTTGGGGTTTTTACGGCGCTGGAACCGCGCCAAACTTCTTCGCCGGCGACATGCGGTTTGACAAAACCGTTACTGCTGCGGGAACAACCGGCGCGCAAACCATCAACAAAAACGCCGGCACTGTCAATTTCGCTGCTGCCGCGACATCGTTGGTGGTCACTAACAGTCGCGTGACCGCTAACTCAATTATTATTGCTACGGTAGCCACCGTAGACACAACCATGAAATCCGTTGTTGCTGTTGCTGGCGCGGGGTCTTTTACATTGACCTCCAACGCCGCCGCAACTGCGGAAACCCGCGTAAACTGGCTAGTTATTAACTAGTTGGTAAACACCCGTACTGGTGCGGTCCACCAGGGTTCGTAAGGAACACCAATGTCTGAAGCAGTACAAGACTTAGCGGAAGTACCCGCGCCGGAACAGGCCGCTACGGCGGCGCCTGTAACCGATGCCTCATTGCCGGAAGACCAAACGACAGAAGCGCCTAAGACCTTCACCCAAGAAGAATTGGACGCGATTGTCGGCAAACGCCTTGCCCGTGAACAACGGAAATGGGAGCGTGAGCAAGCCCAAAGGCAGGCTGAACTGGAAGCACGACGGGCAACCCCCGTCAACCCTCCGGCGCCTGACGATTTCACCAACGCTGCTGAATACGCGGAGGCTTTGGCCGAGCGGAAAGCACAGGAGTTGGTTCGTCAGCGTGAAGCCGCCCAGCAGCAGGCTAAATTGCTGGAAACATACCACGAGAAAGAGGAAACCGCCCGCGGCAAATACGACGACTTTGAACAGGTCGCGTACAACCCGAGCCTTCCTGTGACCGATGTTATGGCCCAGACAATTCAGGCTTCTGACGTTGGCCCCGACATCATTTATTGGTTAGGGTCCAATCCGAAAGAGTCTGCGCGTATCGCCAACCTTCCGCCAATTTTGCAGGCCAAGGAAATCGGCAAAATCGAAGCCAAGATGGCTTCTGATCCGCCGCTGAAAAAAACCTCAACCGCGCCCGCCCCTATTGCTCCGGTGACCGCGCGTTCAGCTTCCTCCCCTGCCTATGACACGACAGACCCTAGGTCTGTTAAATCCATGTCAACGTCAGAATGGATTGAAGCGGAGCGTATGCGCCAGATCAAGAAGTGGGAGGCTTCCCGCAACCGCTAAGTATAAGGATCAGCCACCGTGGCTAATTCACTTCTTACCATCGACATGATTACTCGGAAGGCTCTCGAAATCCTCGAGAACAACCTTGTGATCACCCGCACCGTGAACCGCCAGTACGACGACAGCTTTGCCGTCGAAGGCGCGAAGATCGGCTCCACCCTCCGCATCCGTCTGCCAGACCGCGCTCTGGTGACCGACGGCGCCGCGCTGCAAGTGCAGGACGACAACGAACAGTTCACCACGCTGACGGTTTCCAGCCAGAAGCACATCGGTGTGAACTTCACGTCTGCTGAACTGACCATGCAGTTGGATGACTTCGCCGAGCGCGTTCTCAAGCCGCGTATTTCGCAGCTTGCGTCCAGCATCGACGCTGACGTGGCCAACTCCTACAAGTCGATCTTCCAGTCTGTCGGCACCCCCGGCACGACCCCGGCGACCTCTCTGGTGCTGCTCCAGGCCCAGCAGAAGTTGAACGAGTCTGCTGCCGTCATGTCCCCGCGCTACGCGACGGTCAACCCGGCCGCCAACGCTGGGCTGGTTGAAGGCTTGAAGGGCCTCTTCAACCCGGTCAACACAATCTCCCGCCAGTTTAAGAACGGCCTGATGGGTGAAGGTGTGCTGGGTCTTGAAGAGATCAACATGTCTCAGTCCATCAAGCAGCACACGACCGGCAGCCGCACCGGCGCGCACACGGTGACCACCACTGTGTCCACGCAGGGCCAGGCGACGATCAACATCACCGGCACCGGCACTCAGACGATTGCCGCCGGCGACGTGTTCACCATCGCCAACGTGTACGCGGTTAACCCGCAGACCCGTGAGTCCACCGGCTCCTTGCAGCAGTTCGTGGTGACGGAAGCCGCTACCGCGGCCGGCGGCGCTTACACTGCTGTCAAGATTGCGCCCGCTATCTACACCTCCAGCAACGCGCTGGCGACTGTGGACAGCTTCCCGCAAGCGACCGCTGCGGTCACGTTCCTCGGCTCTGCTTCCACGCAGTACCCGCAGAACCTCGTGTACCACAAGGACGCGATTTCCTTTGCCACCGCCGACCTTCTGCTGCCGCAGGGCGTCGACATGGCTTCCCGTCAGGTCCACAACGGCATCTCCATGCGTGTTGTGCGCCAGTACGACATCAACAACGACCGCCTGCCGTGCCGTATTGACGTGCTGTACGGTTTCAGCGCCATCCGCCCACCAATGGCCGTGCGGCTCTGGGGCTAACAGGTAGAGATAGGAGAACACGATCATGGCACTTCCTTCTGTCGGTGGCGGCTATCAGATTGGTGATGGCAACCTCAACGAAGCCGAAATTGTTTCTGTCCCCGCGCCGGCAACGGCCGCGGACAGCGCAACGCTAACGGCCGCGCAGCTTACCAACGGCATCATCATCGGTACGCCGACGACGACCGCCGCTTATACGCTGCCGCTGGCGTCCGATCTGGACGCCTACCTGAACAACTCCAAAGTAGGGTCTGCGTTTGACTTCCGCGTCATCAACACGACGACTGCGGGCGTCATCACGATGACCACCAACACTGGCTGGACAATCGGCTCCAGCGGTTCGCAGGGTCTTATGACCATTGCGGCTACCGCCGGCACCGTGCGGGCCTTCCGCGCACGTCGTCTGGGGGATAACTCCTGGGCGCTGTACGCGATTTCGTAACCGACCCGGCCCCTGCTTCGGCAGGGGCCGACCCTTAGAGGTTTGTATGGCCGTAATCTATCTACAGCACCCCCAGCACGGCACTAAGGTGGCCACTATGGACGCCGAAGCAATTTATGATGAAGAGTGCGGATGGATGCGCTATAATCCCGCCGCGCCGGCACCTGCGCCGGACGATGAACCTGTCAATGGGCTGGCCGTCCGACGGCGCCGCCCCCGCGTAACCAAAGAGGACGACAGCGATGGCAACGGCGGGTGATCAGATAAATGGGGCGCTTCGGCTTTTAGGCGTATTAGCAGAAGGCGAAACGCCTTCCGCCGAAACTTCGCAAGACGCTCTTAACGCCCTCAACCAAATGATCGACAGTTGGAACACGGAGCGGTTAGCCGTGTTTTCCACGCAGGACCAGGTTGAGACTTGGCCACCCGGCACAATTTCACGCACCTTTGGGCCGACCGGCGATATTGTGGGCGACCGTCCCATTTTGGTTGACGACAGCACCTACTTTCGCGATCCGGCTTCCGGCATTTCTTACGGCCTCAAGCTAATCAACCAGCAGCAATACAACGGCATCGCGGTCAAGACCGTAACCAGCACATACCCGCAAGTGCTGTGGATTAACATGACGTACCCTAACATCGAAATGTACGTTTACCCAGTACCAACCAAGGTGCTAGAATTTCACATTGTGTCGGTCCAACCCCTGACGCAACCCGCTAATCTGGCTACAACGCTGGCGTTTCCGCCTGGCTATCTGAGGTGCTTCCGGTACAACTTGGCTTGCGAAATCGCGCCTGAGTTTGGTGTTGAGCCTTCACCGCAAGTCCAACGTATCGCCATGACCTCTAAGCGCGACCTGAAGCGCGTCAACAACCCTGACGACATCATGGCGCTGCCGTACAGCATTGTTGGCACCCGCCAGCGGTTCAACATCTTTGCCGGCAATTACTAATGAAGACGCCGATCCTTGGGTCCACCTATGTAGCCCGCAGCGTCAACGCTGCGGACAGCCGCATGGTCAACCTCTTTCCCGAACTTGTACCGGAAGGCGGCAAGGAGCCGGCGTTTCTTCAGCGGGCGCCTGGCCTGCGTCGGCTTGCCTCTATAGGCACGGGGCCTATCCGTGGGTTGTGGCAATTTGGCGGCTATGGTTACGCTGTATCAGGTAACAAGTTATACAAGATTGATACGTCTTGGACCGCAACGGAATTAGGCGGGGTTAGCGGCAGCGGCCCGGTGTCTATGTCGGATAACGGTACGCAGTTGTTTGTGGCGGCCAACGGCCCCAGCTACATTTACAACTCCACTACCAACGTATTTCAACAAATTTTGGATGAAGATTTTCCCGGTGCGGTAACCGTTGGGTATCTTGACGGGTATTTTGTATTCAACGAACCCAACAGCCAAAAAATATGGGTGACAAGTTTGTTAGACGGCTTGTCTATTGAACCGCTGGATTTTGCCAGCGCGGAAGGTTCGCCTGACGGGCTTGTGTCGCTTGTGGTCAGCAACCGCGAAATTTGGCTGTTCGGCACCAATTCTACCGAGGTTTGGTACGACGCCGGCACCGCCGATTTTCCCCTTCAGCGCATTCAAGGCGCGTCTAACGAACTTGGCTGCGCTGCTGCGTATTCAGTCGCTAAAATGGACAACACCGTGTTTTGGCTAGGCGCCGATGCTCGCGGGCGCGGAATGGTGTACCGGGCCAACGGCTATGTCGGCCAGCGCGTTTCGACCCATGCGGTTGAATGGCACATTCAACAGTACGGCAATTTGTCTGACGCTATTGGCTACACATATCAGCAAGACGGCCATTCATTCTATGTGCTGATCTTTCCGCAAGCCAATACGACATGGGTGTACGATCTTGCAACACAAGCCTGGCATGAGCGCGCGGGCTGGAACAACGGAGATTTCACACGTCATCGCAGCAACTGCCAAATGTCGTTCAACGATGAAATTGTGGTAGGCGATTACGAAAACGGCAACATCTATGCTTTTGATCTTGACGTGTACGCAGACGACGGCCAAATCCAAAAATGGCTTAGGTCATGGCGGGCGCTTCCCACCATGCAAAATACGCTGCGACGCACAACGCAACACGCGCTGCAATTAGATTGCGAAACTGGCGTGGGGCTTAACGAAGCGCCTAACGCCGCGGATTTATACGACAGCGAAGTATTGCTTGGCGCGATTTTGACAGAAGCCGGCGATTTTTTGATTACGGAAAGCGGCGACTACATATACGCGCAACAATCTAATTTAATGACCATGATCCCTCGCGCCATGCTGCGGTGGTCTGACGACGGCGGTCATACCTGGTCTAACGAGCATTGGAAATCTATGGGCCAGATTGGCCAATTTGGTTTTCGTACCATTTGGCGCCGGTTAGGTATGACGCTTAAAATTCGCGACCGCGTGTACGAAGTGTCGGGAACTGACCCGGTTAAGATCGCCATAATGGGCGCCGAATTAGTCATAAGCCCCACCAATGCCTAGCCCCCCTAACGTCACAAATATCCCGGCTCCACGCGTTCCGATTATTGACGACCGGACAGGGCTATTGTCGCGCGAATGGTACAGGTTCTTCTTTAACCTGTTTAATCTTACCGGCGCCGGCGACAACTGGACTTCGCTGCAAGATGTTCAAGTAGGGCCGCCCGGCAGTCTTGACGATCAATTTGCGGCGGCCCAACAGCTTGCGGGCGTGTTGGGGGCGCCTGACAGTTCGGCACAAGAGTCGCAGATTGCCGTGTTGCAGAGCCAGGTGCAAGGGCTTTCTCTTATGCCTCCGCTCACGCCGCAGGCGCCTAACCCTGTTTTTGGGGCGTTTTACAGCACCGTAAACCAGCCCGATGGCTCCACTACAACGGCGTATCCGCTTGTCTACGACACAATCCAGATAGAGCGGAACGTTGAGTTGCAGGACCGCACGGCGACGTTTACGGCGACCCTCGGCCCTGCCAGCACCACCATGACGGTCACAGCAATCAGCGCCGGGCCGATCTACCCCGGCATGGTTATCGCCGGCACGGGCGTCACGGCTGGCACCTACATTGTGTCGCAGACCACTGGCACCGACGGCAGCACCGGCAATTACGTTGTCAGCACTTCTCAGACGGTAGGGTCCACGACTATTACCGGGACGTGCAAATCCAAAATAGTCGCGCGCGCGGCGGGCACTTACAACGTCCAGTTCAGCATCCAGTTCGTCAACACCGACGCCAGCATCCACGACACGGACGTATGGCTGCGGAAGAACGGCACAAACGTGGCCGGCACCAATAGCCAGTTCTCGGTGCCCAACCGTCATGGCGGCATAGACGGGCACCTGATTGGGGCGCTAAATCTGTTTGTGGAATTAGCGCCAAACGACTATGTTGAGTTGATGTGGGCGACCACTAACTCGGCTACTACAGTTCAATACATCGGGCCACAAACCGGTCCTGTGCGCCCGGCAACGCCGTCTGTTATTGTAACAATTTCTTTAGCTTCGGTGCCGTCTGTATGACCTTGGCGCTATTTTCCCCTATCCTCTCGACCGGAGCGCCTGCTAAGTATAGGCTGCTTGCCGCAAAACTAAAGGACCGACCCTATGGCCACCCTTAGCCCGCTGCCCAAACTGCAATTTTTTGACGCCGCTGGCGTACCGCTGGTTGGCGGAAAATTGTACTCATACGCCGCGGGCACCTCGACGCCATTGGCGACGTACACCAGCGAGTCGGGCACGGTTCCTAACACCAACCCGGTCATCCTTGACGCGCGCGGCGAAGCATCTGTTTGGCTGGGGTCTTCCGCGTACAAGTTGAAATTGACCACCTCAACAGATGTTGAAATCTGGACGGTCGATAATATCGACAACATTAGCCAAACCGATCTGGACGCGCTGGAAGCGTCTATTAAGGCTTATTATTCGGCATCGTCTGGTGCAACCCATGTAGGGTATATTCAAGACCTTGCTAACGCTACTGCTCGTACCGTCGAAAGCAAAGCAAGCGACATTATATCGCTGAAAGATTTTGGCGCGGTAGGCGACGGGGTAGCAAACGACACAACCGCCGTAAACAATTGGATAACGGCGGTGCTGGCGTCTGGCGGCGGCGCCGGGTATGTGCCAACAGGCATTTACCGGGTAACATCACAAATTACAATTGACTTGGTTAATTGCCGCACAACGGGCATTCGTTTATGGGGCGACGGCCCGCGCCGCAGCTATTTTAACAGCGATTATACCGCAGGCACTTGTTTTCGCCTTATCAACACCAACACCTCAGACGGGTATTTTTACACCTCGTTTGACGGTATAGGCTTTGAAGGCAACGTTGACGGCACGATGTTTGAGTTAGGCGACACTGCCGGCGGCGACGGCGGCAATAGCCTTAACTTCCGCAACATTACCATGAACAACTACTCAAGTGGCGTTAATGCTAAAACACTTATTATGACGCGCATTTTTGCGTCTACGTTTGAAAACCTGACTATTAACGGTTTGGGTGGCGCGACCAGCAACAGCATCGTAGTGACGTTGAACGAAGTGCAATTCAGCAACTTCAACAGTTGTTCGTTTGGTAATGGCAAAACGCTTTTGGTGTTTGGTACTGGCGCGTCTGGCTATTCATACGGCAACACGTTTACTAACTTGGACCTTGAAGAAGGTACCCTTTGCCTGTCTATCGACAGCGCAAACGCCACCAAGAATACCTTTCTTGGCGGTACGTTTGTCAGCACGTTTGGGGATTATTGCGTGGACGCCAACCTTGGCGACAGCAATATGTTCATCAACGTCAATTACGCTGCGTACAATATCGCCGCCTTTGACACTAAGGTCGGCGTTATTGATATGCGCCACAACCTTATGCGGTATTCGTCTGACTACAAATTCTTTATTCCCAACATTAACCAGTATAGCGCGGGCAACACCGGCTCCACTATACCCAACATTCAGTTCAATTCGTCGCTTGGCACCGACGACGCCCCAACCGTACTGACGGCGGCGCAGCAAGTTGGTTCGCTGTACGGCAAAGCGTATGACGGCGCGGCGTACCAAACAACGTCCCGCATTGACCTTTACAGCCTCGGCGCCCCGGTCACTTCTACATCTTCGCCCGGCAACATTCGGTTTTTTACCACTCCCTCAGCTTCGGTCACGCCCGTTATCCGTGCGGTAGTTTTAGAAACCGGTAACTTTGTGCCTGAAACCGACAACGCTTATTCGGTGGGGCAATCCGGTCAACGGTGGTCAGCTATTTGGGCCGCCAACGGAACCATCCAAACCTCGGACGCGCGCACCAAAACTGACATTACCGATGCCGCGCTGGGGCTTGATTTCATCAACGCCCTGCGCCCGGTGTCATACAAGTTCACGGTCGGCGGCACCCGCGTTATTGGGCAGGAATACGAGAACGACATTCCCGGCAAGGTGCTGACCGAGGACGTGCCTGGCCAACGCACCCACTGGGGTCTTATCGCCCAAGAAGTTAAGGCCGTCTGCGACGCTGCTGGCGTGGACTTTGGCGGCTGGCTGTTGACTGACAAAGACAACCCCGATAGCCAACAGGCGCTGCGGTACGACCAATTCATTGCGCCATTGATTAAAGCGGTGCAGGAGTTGTCGGCGCGGGTAGCGGTCTTGGAAGCTAAAGGTTAAGGAGTTTTAACATGGCCGTTACCGTAACCGTTCTGATCCCGGCCAAGACCGCCGAGAACGCGCAGACGACGCAATACACCTCAACCGGCGTGACGACGATCATCGACAAGTTTACGGCGACCAACTACAGCGCCGCAGCCGCGACGATCAGCGTCAATCTGGTCACGGCCGCTGGGTCCGCCGGCAACGACAACCTGATTGTTAAGACCAAGACGTTGCAGGCCGGCGAAACCTACACCTTTCCTGAGATTGTGGGCCAGATATTGGCCCCGAGCGGGTTCATCTCCACGATTGCCGGCACCGCGTCGGCGGTCAACATTCGCGCCAGCGGGCGCCAGGTGACGCAGTGACCATAACAATCCGCCGCCCTGAATACGCCGACCTAGGCCGATACACCGAACTGGCCGTTGAGTTTATTGCGGCGGCGCCGATCAGCAAACTTGTAGAAATAACACCCGACAACGTGGCGGATTTTTTGGTCCGCGCCATCGACAACCCCGATGTAGGCATGTGGATGGCGGTCAAAGACGGCGCCGTTGTTGGTATCTGCGGAGCGCTGCGGTACCCGCTGTACTTCGGCCCGCAACACATTATCGTGCAGGAGTTGTGGTGGTGGCTGACCCCTGACGCGCGAGGCAGCGGCGCAGGGCAGGCGCTGTACAAGACACTGGAAGATTGGGCCAAAGAAAATGGCGCCGCCGCTATCTTTATGATTGCGTTGGACGACGATAGGGTGGAAAAAACCAGTAAGTTTTACGCGCGCGCCGGGTATAAACCTTTGGAGCGCACGTTTGCAAAAGGGGCCGGTTCATGGCTGTAGCAACTTCAACGGCAATTCTTGGCGCCGCAGCGTTGGGCACCGGCGCTAGTTTGTACGGCGCCAGCCAAGCGGCCAAAGCGCAAAAGTCCGCAGCTAACCGCGCCACCGACGCGCAAATGGCGATGTTCGAGCGGCAGCTTGAACTGCAAGAGCCTTTTCGTGAAGCTGGCTTAACCGCACAAAATCGGCTGTTGACGTTGCTGGGTTTAGGCGCGGATCCCAATGCGGCGGACTTTGGCAAATACGCCCGCGATTTTGGCATGAAAGATTTTCAGACCGATCCTGGTTACGGGTTTCGGTTAAACGAGGGTATGAAGGCGCTGGAACGGTCGGCGGCTGCGCGGGGCGGCCTGTTGTCGGGTTCAGCGTTAAAAGGTAGCCAACGGTTTGGGCAAGACTTGGCGTCGCAAGAGTATATGAACGCTTTTAACCGCTACCAAACCAACCGCGCCAATCAACTCAACCCGCTGCAAAGCCTCATGGGCGCGGGCCAAACCAGCGCGAATGTTTTAACCGGCGCGGCGGGCCAAACCGGACAAGGCATGGCGAACTCTATGATGGCTGCCGGCGCCGCCCGCGCGAGCGGCTACACTGGCATGGCCAGCGCGCTGAACCAGGGCCTTAGCACGGGCGCCAATCTGTACATGCAATATCCGCTGTACCAAGCAATGAGCCAGTATTACAGTCGCCCTAGCTACGGCCAAGTATCAGGCGCTAATGTAGGCGGCCCTGGCGGCCTCTAAGGAGACGGAACTATGGTAGATTACACTATCGCGAACCAAATCCGTCCCTTCCAACTGCCTGACATTGCCGGCATCGCGGGCGCCATGCAGGGGTTGGAACTGAACCGTATGCGGTCGCAACAACTTCAAGCCGCCGAGCAGGAACGCAACGCGCTGCGCGGTCTTATGGCTGACCCAAACTTTGATATTTCTTCACCTGAAGCCTCGCGCCGCATCTTGCAAGTGGCCCCGACCATTGGAGGACCGGCGTATAACGCCGCCCTTTCAGGACGCCGCGAACTACGCCAAAGCGAAACGGCTGCGGCAGAGGCAACACTGAAAAATTTTGAGTTAAGCCGTGAAAGTTTGCGTGGTATTTCGGCGCTCCCTGAAGGCGACCGTCAGGCCGCTTGGGAGGCTTGGCGCGCGCGGACTGAAGCTACTGTGCCGGGCACTCGCGGGTTTATCCCGCCCGCGTATTCAGATGAGGCTTTTGCGGCGATGATTTCTAAAGCCGATGAAATCGCCAAAAACCTGACTGAGCGGCCAGTGGTAACTCAAGTGCCAGGATTTCCGCCATTTTTGACGAACCCGCGCACAGGCGTAACACGACCGGCCACAGAAGCGAATGCTCCGCCAGCCGCACCGCCCGCCGCGCCCCGCGCCGAAGGGCCTCCAATGTCGCCGGGCCAAACAGCCGCGGCACCGCGGTCGCAATCTACCGATCCTTTGTTGATTGACGCGGCTATTCGTCGAAACGAAGGCACCGCGCGCAATCCCGCGTCGTCGGCTGTTGGCCCATATCAGTTTATCGACAGCACATTTGTGGACCAGTTCCGGCGCAGTTTTCCCGACGTAGCGCGAAACCTGCCGCCGGAACAGATTTTGACATTCCGCGGCGCCCAAACGCCTGACGGCCGGCGCGTGGAAGATGTTATGGGGCCAGCGCTTACCACGCAAAATCAGCAGGCGCTGGTGCAGGCAGGGTTTGCGCCGACAGCGGGTAACACTTACCTCGCGCATTTCTTGGGTTCTGGCGGCGCGCGAGCCGTTTTGCGGGCCGATCCAAACACGCCTATATCTCAGTTGGTGTCCCGCGAAGCTATCGCCGCCAACCCGACTATTTTAGGTGTCCCCGGCGTAACCGCTGGGCAGATCGTGCAGTGGGCTAACAACACAATTGATATGGGTCCGCGCGACGCGCGGCGGGCGCTAACCACGCCGAATGCCATGGCGGCGCCGGGCGCTACCACCAACGCCATGCTGGCGCCGCAAGACGCCACGGCGATGGGACAACCGCAATTGCCGACGTTCGCTCCGCCGCGCTCGATAGCAGAGGCGTTATATCAAAAAAACATGATGGATTTAGCGGTTGACCTAGAAAAGAAGCGCCTCGAAGCCGAGCGCCGCCGCGGCGAACAGCCTGAGCGAGTGCAAGAAGCGGGGCAAACATCTGAAGCGCAAAGGCGCGGGGCATTGACCGCCGAGCAAGAGCGCGACGAGCGTAAAAAGCAAGAAGGCCGCACAAACGTCAACACCACACTTGGTAAAATGTTTGCGGCTTACGAGCGCCTAAACGAAATTGGCGGCATCCCCAGCGAGACAAGAGGTACGGGCGGTAACATCGCCGCGTATGCTGCGGGCACCGCCCCCGGCCAAGCAGTCGGACAAGCGCTGGGTACCCGCGCTCAATCTGTGCGAAACGAACTTCAAAGCCTTGCGCGCACACTCATAACCGACATTAAAAATTCGACGGGGATGTCGGCGCAGGAAATGAACTCCAACGTCGAATTGCAACAGATGTTAGCGGCAGTGTCTAGCCCAACGCAGTCTATTGAGTCTGTGCGCGCCATCATTCAAAACCTTAGCGAGCGGTATGGGCTAGGCCAAACATTTGCGCCGCCCGCCCCCGCGCAAGCCCCCGCCGCCGCGCCAGCGACGCGCCCGGCTGAAGGTGTGCCGGGTCCGCGGCGCGGGGCGGCGGCCCCGGCGGGGCGCCCAACCTTAGAACAGTTCCTTGAGCGCGCCCGGCCCGCCAACCCTAACGCATCAATCGAAGACCTTACGGCGTACTACAATCGCACATACGGGGGCCGCTGATGGTTGATATTGTCGATCCGTTTCGCCAACCATCGCCGACCATTGTAGACCCTTTTTCGGGCGTCGCCGTTACCGATCCTTTCGCCGGCGCCGCAGCGCCCGACACGTCAGTCGCGCAGAACGTCGGCGTGGCTGCACGGGCGGCGTATCCGCAGGCCACGGCGGCCGGTCTTGGCGCGCTGGTAGGGTCGCGCTTTGGCGCGCCTGGCGCCCGCGTCGGCGCCGCGCTTGGCCCTCTCGCGTTAGGTTTGGGCGACATCGCCGCAACCGGATACAACGTCGCGGCGCCGTACATCGGTACGCCGCAGGTGTCCACGCCGTCTGAACTGATCCAAAGCGGGTTTGAGCGCGGGGGCTTTGGCGCCCGCCCGCAGACGCCCGAGCAAGAACTGTTGAGCGCGGGCGTTTCCGGTGGGGCAAGCGGTGCCGCGCAAGCCGCTGCGTTTAACGTGCTGGCCCGGCGGCTAGGCCCTACCGTGGCGCGGAACGTGTTCGCCCAGTTAGGGCAGCAACCCGTTGTCCAAGCCGGCGCAGGCGCAGGCGCGGCCATGGCGCCTACGGCGCTGCGCGAGTATGCCGACGTGGAAGACCCTTACGCGCTTATGGCGTCCAGCTTGGTTGGCGCCGTTTTGGGCGGTAAAGCCACGGCTGCTGCCGGCAACGTCGGCCGGGCGGCGATGGACCTACCGCGCATGGCGACGACGCCGACGACAACCGAAATACGCAACCAGGCCCAGCGGGCGTATCGGCAAGCTAAATCGGCGGGGGTAACGTATGACCCAGCAGCAGTCACCCAGTTTGGAGACGATCTAGCTGTTACGCTGCGTAATGAAGGGTTTGACGCCACTCTACACCCGAAAGCAAGCGCGGCACTGCAACGTATTCAAGAAGCTGGCCAGCCTGCTGCGCCGGGGGCGGCTGCCGCGCCAGTGTCTTTTGAAGACCTTGACATCTTGCGCCGTGTTGCGCGCGGCGCCCGCCTTAGCGACAACGCCGATGAGCGTCGCATCGGGCGAATGATCATAGACAAATTGGATAGTTTTGCGCTTCGGCCGCCGTCAAACGCGGTCTTAAGCGGCGACGAAAAGGGCGCCGGCACTGCTATCCGCGAAGCGCGCAGCCTGTGGTCGCGCATGAGCAAAAGCAGCGAAATTGAAGATTTGGTGGAGAACGCCAAACTGTCCGCGCAAGGCGTTGGCGGGCGGATGGATGAGGCCATTCGCGCGCAGTTTGCCTCTTTGGCCCGCGACATTAACAAAGGCCGCAACCCTGGCTTTACCCCAGAAGAAGTGGCCAACATCGAGCGCATCGCCAAGGGCGAAACGATGCGCTTTGGCACTCGCGCTGTTAGCGCGCTGGCGCCTAGTTCTACCCTTCGCGGCCTGACTACGGCGGCCACGCAGGCGGGCGGCATGGCGCTGGCGGCGAATGATCCTTACGCAGCAGCGTTTGCTATCCCAACCATGGCGGTGGGCATGGGCGCCCGCGGCGCCCGAAACGCAATGGCGCAGATAGACGCTGCTCGATTGGCCGCCGGTGTGCGGCGCGGTGATGTGACAGCGCCCTTTGCGGCGCGCCCGGTGCCATTGATGTCGCCTACGTTGCAGCAGATACTGTCGCAGACGGAACCCGAACCCGCCAACGCTTTTGCTCGCTAGAGGCCGCCCATGACGCAAGACTTGTACAACATCATCGTGGGCATAGCCGGCGCCGCGATTGGTTGGATGATGAAAGTGGTGTGGGAGAGCGTCAGGGCGCTGCAGACCGACATGAAGGCCATTGAGCGCGAACTGCATACAAGCTACGTCAGCAAGGACGACTACAGGGCCGACATCCAAGAAATCAAAGAGATGTGCAAAGCGATCTTTGAGCGGCTTGAGCGTAAGGCCGACAAGTAATGGAACTGCCCAAGCTGACGCCTGTTGTGCAGTTTGCGACGGCCAGCTTCGCGCTGGCTGTTGGCGGCTACTCTGCGGGTGAAAAGTTTGGCTGGTTCAAGAACGAGATTATCGCGTGGGCGCCGGAGCATTTCAGGATCGTCGACACCAAGATTGGCCAGCCCGTTACGGTAACAGTGGCGCGGGTCAAAAAGCGCGACGACTGTTCGGTCGAAGGGTTCGAGGTGACCGTGCGCGACGGCGCTGGCGTCATCCACCAGGCCACGCCGAGCATGACGCGGTTCACCGGTCCC
>Ga0315906_10001007_pt1 | contig 42830 bp, 50 predicted proteins | sample LakEriMetagenome_4_FD_203526 | JGI IMG/M metagenome (GOLD analysis project Ga0315906, IMG submission 203526) | Freshwater fungal communities from buoy surface, Lake Erie, Ohio, United States - Buoy 2 MA122 | ecosystem: Environmental > Aquatic > Freshwater > Lake > Lake biofilm | place: USA...
GTGAATAGTGCGGGTTAGGACACTCTTTTTTGTTACCTGTGAATGAAAGGTGGATGTTCATCTTGCTTGTGTTTTCGTTGTTTGTTGTTCGGGGGTTAGATTGCTTGCTTGAGTTTCAATTCGCCCTTGTAATAGTATCCGTCGAGTGACTTGTCACGTTTGCCGCCTGTGTAGCCCTTGCAGTAAATTTCGGCGATATTGGCTTCGTGGATTGCTTTGAGGTACTGATCGTTTTCAAGTGCAACGGTTGTGAGCTTAGATGTGTATAACATGGCTTTGTGTTGTTTGTTGTCCGGTTGTTAGATTGCCTTGTAAACTTTGTTAAGTTTAGCTGCCATACGTTCAGCCGCCTGTAATGTGGCGCACACCTTATGTGTGTACGGAGCGAAGCCAATGTAACGGACGTACACAGGGTATCCGGTTAATTCTATACCCTTGTTGGTGAATGTTTGAGGCTCACGGCCTACAAATGCGGTTAAGTGTGTCATGTGTTTGTTTGTTGTTTGTTGTCCGGTTGTTATCCGCGTGAAGGATGCGCGGCCCCCTGTTTGGTTGTTGATTAGCGTACGCCTATACTGCCAAGACTTGCGTTAACTATCTGCTGATAGAACTCCACCAGCGTAATATCTTGGCGGAACTGTCTGTGAGCTTGCAATATCCATTGCATGAATGGGATACCCTCACTGTGCATTGCACCTTTTACGCTTATACGGCAGTGCAGGCAGAAACTGATTTTGCTAAATTCTTTAGTGTTCATGGCTTTGTGTTGTTTGTTTGTTTCTGCGAATATACGCACACGGCGCGAACGTATGCAAGACTTTTCTAATTTATTCGCCTAATTACGCAATATCCTCGACTAACATCGCAATACCTTCGACGAATACACATTTTGTTGTGCTAAAAATACTAGCAATAGCCTTTTCCGGTCTATGCGCTGCCTTAGTGTGCCGTGTACACCTTTGCCTTTATTCTCGCACGGGCAGCACAGGACGGACTAGCTTTTATTTAGAACGATTCTAAATTAGGTCACTTCATTAGGGTAGGGGTGGGCCGCGAAACTCACTTCGGGAAAAATGGGACGGGGTGGGGTGGAGCGACCACACAGCATCATATAAAGACTGCCTTTTTTTTCTTTTTCCGCCAACCCTCATATAAAGACTGCTGTTTTCCCACAAAACACTATTCTTCGTAACCCTTTATAAAGTCGTAGCCCGCTATAACATCTTTGTAGTTTACGCTATTGAGGTTTATTATGGCTACGTTGCACATTTTGAGGCATTCTATACACGGAAGGTGGTCTGTGCAATTTGGGTTGTTGTGGCAATATGAGGCCATTAGAAGGACTGCGTGACGGTTTTCGTCTATTGTTTCTGCCTTGAGTCTTTCTCTAGCCTCTTCTTGTGCTTTTCTTATTGTGTCTATCATGGTTGTTGTGTGTGTCACGGCTCGAAAATTTGTTAATTATCAGTTAATTCCATGCAGTAGTCGTTGAGTATAGACACGGCTTTTATGGTGCATTGTGTAGTAAGTCCGTATCCTTCGACGTTGCCTGAGTGGGAGTAGTTTCCGCTTGTCTTTACAAAGAACGGCATTTGGGTTTCGTGGAAGTCCTTGTCGTCGTCGATAATAACATATCTGTCCACGGGGTTTTTGTCAATCCATGCTTTTACCTCGTCGCCTCTTACTACGCCAAGCCAAAGTCCGTTGTCTTGTATTTCGGCAAGGTCGGGGGTTATGTCTATTACCTCTCCGGCGAGTCCTCTTTTCTGCCACATTTCTTTCATGGCTTTAAGACCTGAGTGTCGCCATGTGGAGGATATGACGATTTGAGCGCCTGTTTGGTCAATAAGGGTTTTGAGGTTTGAGACGAACGGTTCTTGGAATATTGCTCCGTACTCATCGAAGTCTTTTGTTATTACGTTGAGTACACCGTCTATGTCAAGGAAGATTACTTTTTTCACGGCTCGAACGGTTATTTACGGAAATCTTTTGATATTCGGTACAGCATCCAAAGGAACGCAATTAGGCATAGTGTGATGCAAGTTATACCGATGTTTATGTTTTGATGCCCTGATTTTTTATGGTGGGTTATGTGTACGTATGCTAGTTCCATGTTATGGCTTTTTATATTACGCAAATCCGCTGACTATTGGGCCGTTATCGTGATATGCCCAAGTTATGTCGTGTATGAATATTTGCTCAAACTTAGACGCCCATTTGTCAACGCTTTGTTTTATGTCGTTTAGGGATGGGTTTGACTTGCTGCTTACCGAAAACTTAAACAGGTTATAACGATTTACCACAACTCCGACCTCTTCTTCGTAGCTTTTTTTAGCGTAATAGTCCATCCATGCGTTTAGTAGGTTGGCAGGCGTATTCAGATCTAATGAAGGGTACTTAATTGCTTCTTGTTCGGCTGGATTGGTTAAAACTCCGTCTTTTAGTATCAAGTAAAGTCCTTTCATAACGGTTGACGGAAAGTTATCAAGTATGTAAAAAGCCAATTCGTTACAAAAATCCTCGTTTATTAGTATTGGAGACATGACGCTTCCGTATACTCCATGCTCTCTAGACCTTTCTACAAGTGCTTTTGTTCTGTATCGTATAAGGTCTTTGTCGCTTAGTGATTTTACGGATTCAAGTATTTTACCATCAATTTCTTGCGCTTGACTTTTAAGCTCTTTCAAGATCGCTTCTTTTTGTCTCTCAAGCTTGACTACTTCGTTTAGTTCCATGTTTTTAGATGTTGCTGTTGTAGTATTCCTGTTCCGCTCGTTGCTGTTCCCACATCGAATGTGTTGGATAGTTCATTTTCAGTCGGTTAAGTTCGGTTTTAGCTTTTAGCAGTTCGGTGTTTAGCCTTATTGCATCTTCCGTGAGTCTATCTATCTCGAAGATTAGTTCAAGGACGTTAAAGTCACTTGGGTTTTGTATACCTTCAAATGCTTTTAGGCAGTGTTGTTCTCTTGTCACGGCTCGAACGGTTATTTAAGTGCTTGTATGAGGTTATCGAGGGTTTGGGTGTACCTTACTCCTCCTTTTTCTTCGTTTTGGTGTTCGATTTTGTGCTTAAGGATACCGTATGCCCATGCCTTGAGACCGTTCTCTTCTTTTGCGAAGACCTTTTTGTTGTCGCTAAGGTATAAGGTCCATGTTTTTGTTTGGGGGTTGTACGTGAACTTTTGGTCTATTAGGTCTTGTTGGGATATGGGTTTCACGGCTCGATTATTTGTCGGTTTCAGCGAAGATTGGTTCGGGCCTTCCGTATTTCTTTGCTTCTTCTATTTTGCTCTTTTTGAACTCCGGCCAGCAGTCTTTCATCCATTGCTCGTAGGTTGGAAGCGTCGTTACGTCTCCCCCTAGTTCTCGAAAGAAGATGGATTGGGATATGTAGACATCTGATGATGGAAAGTAGCTTGGTGGGTTGCTTGGGGTTTCGTCTATTGGAAACCAGTCATTTTCTTGTTTCACGGCTCGATTGTTTGTTAATCCTCGTCTTCACCGAGGGTTTCTTCGATAAGTCCGATTGCGAGTTCTAATTGGCTATCGGTGTCGATATGGTTTTGGTTTGTGAGTGCTGCGGATAGGAGGCCCTGCACCATTGTAAGACACCTGTATATTTTTTCGGGGTGTCCTATTGCTGCACAGGAGTTTACGCACTCGACGATACGTTCTGCGTCTTCTCTTTTTGCGTGAAAGATATACCGACCTTCTGCCTCAACGAAAACATATTCAGCGTCTTTGTTTTTGGCAATCACCCACGGCTCGGGTGTGTGTTCTTTGCTCATATTATGTAAAGTAGTGTTTATGCGCCTTTCAGACGGTTTAGCTCGGTTGTGCGGGCGACTATCTCTCTGTTGGTCTCAGCGAGCGTGAGTTCCCAAATTAAGATGTCAGCCGGATGATCGGGTTTGTTGTGGAACAGGTTGTTGTAGCGCTCAGTTAGGAGGTAAATCTCGTCCTCGATTGTCTTTATGCGCTCACGGGTGAAGTGTTTCTCGAATAACATGGGGCTAAGGTAGGCACGGCTCGAACGCCTGTGTGATAATTAACACTTCATTAGCATAAAAAAGGGGCTTTAAGTTGCAGCCCCTTCTTTTTTTTTACTTAGACCTTCTCTTCCTTTTCTCCGTCCATCCACGGTTTTTGGCAAACCATTTCTCTTTCGTTCCGTCCATAAGGTCGGGCCATGAGCCGTTAAACGCTCCTACAACGATTGCGTCTACGTTTTTTTCGACTGCTTTTGTTGTCCGAAGTGTTTCGGATGATGCGAGTATTTTGCCATTAGCGGCTACGATTCGCACGGTGTACTGGCCGTTTTCTGCGTCGGCCACTTCTAAGAAACCTGTTTCTCTCATTGTGTTATGTGTATTTAGGGGTGAACGTTTCGCATACACCTGTGTCTTTCTCCATAAAACACGCCTGTTCCTTTGAGAATAGTTCGGGATTACGGCAAGCAAAACCCGCGACTTCGGATATTTGACCCTTTAGCCTCTTGTTCGACGGGTGTTTGTATAGGGTCGAGCAGTAAAGGCAGTTGCGGCACATCTTTTTCATGGCTCAATCGGGTTATTAAGTTCACGAACAGCAGCCCAAAGGTCTTTTATCACGTTATCGCCAAACGGGAAAGCCTCTTTACTTCCGGTTCTATATCCCTCAAGATACATTCCGATTAGCCTTAGTGATTCTGCGAGTTGCTTTCTTTCTTTCATTCGATTGGGTTTTTGAAGTCAAAGTATGATTTGTCAAACGGCTCAAACATGAACCAAATATGCTTTCCTTTGTCGTCAATTATTGATGAATCCCAATGAACCTTGTAGTATTCGCCTTCTGTAAAACCGTTAATAGGTCTAATGCACCTTACTTTTTTGTTTACGCACCTATCTATTGAAGGCGTCCACCCGAATGGGTAATCGTCAAATTTAGCCATTTTCTTGTGGTTTATACTCCTGCGGAAATCTATCTCCGCCCCAAAGTATCGGTTTTTCACAGGCTTTCTTTATCATGTCGCACGTCCAAAGGATGTCCTCGATAGACTCTCCGCCAATACGCTTATCAACGCTGTATGCTCGCGGAACGCCGTCGGCGTAATGGACTTCTTGCGCTTCAAAGTAGACTCCGTGCGGAGAGTCGAAAGCGAGTATCCTATGATTCCAAGTTCTCATTGCCATTGTCGTTTTGATTGCTCTTCCAAATCAGTAACGCTGCGATTAGCAAAACTCCCATCCAAAACATTGCTTCGTGCATGACTTATCGTTCTTTAAGGTTGATTTTAGGGTTTATTGCGTGATTTATCAAACGCTACGGCAAGTAAATTGTCGTATGCGGCTTGTAAGTTCTCGCTTTTGTGTTCTACTTGGTCGGCAAATAGCACAACCGCCTCAAGAAGTTCGCTATAACGCCTCATCGCAATCTGATAATTTGCGTCACATCGTTTAATGCCCCTCATGTATCCGTGAATATCGGATTTTTGACCGTCTTCGGGGATTAGGGCTAAGAATTTCTCTCTGTTTGTCATTTCACCTCACAAATTACAAAGTCCTGAGTTAGATTAGGCATTACAATAACCGCTTTTTTCACCTTGCGACCGTCTTTTAGCCCGATTGTAGTGAAAAGTTCAAACGGCTCGACGGCTATATCGGTGATGTTCTTGACCGTGGTAGCAGAAGCGCCGTGTCTTTCGAGGAATAGCGATATATCGTTGTACTTAGTTATTGTCATAGATTTCCGTGATTTTCTCGTTTGCGGTTAGCACGGCTTGAATCATGGTATCATTTCGGAAGTCAAGATGCACACCGTTGTCGTACACAAAAGACCACCAAATTAGTCCCGTATCATCCCATTGGCACTTGACGTAGTGGACGTATCCCTTGTACTCGGTCTGATAGAGGTATTGATTGACCATTTCCCACTTAATCCACGGCTTGAACGTATGCCGAAAAGCAGGGTTAAGCGGCGACGACCAAGCTAAGTTAACGCCTATCCAAGCCGTAAGGGCTATGATATTAAACGTCAGTTCACCTTCACGAGCGTAGAATAAATTAACCGTCAGCCCTATGGCTATAATAGACACAAGGTACATTCTAACCGGACGCCGTGTCCACCAATGTTGGAAGTAGGAGTAAATCATACTCCAAATATAGGTGGGTTACTTAAGGCACGGCGCGAATTAACACATCATTCACAATTTTGTCGAGGCGAATGTGCTAAAGGCAGTATTGGGGTCTTGACCGATTAGGTTCACGAACTCAGCAAGTTTAGTCTCGTCTGTGCTAATGGCTTGAAGTATTGCTGCTCGAATGGTATTGTCGGCAATAATCTGATTTCGGTAGGCGATTTCCTCCTCGCTTGCGTCCTCGGAAAGTTCCGGTACTACGTCTTGCGAAAAAGTGAATTGAATAGTCCCGTGGTTAAGGGTTGCGACCTTTAAGACTCCCTGACCGAAAAAATAGTCGTACTTTATCATGAGAATGTGAATAGATTTGAGGTTGTGAGTTGTTGTGCCGATGCACCCGAAGCATTGTTTTGTGCGCTGTAATTTACGAGGTCTCCTGCGGCTACTGTGTCCGAATTTACAAGGTCGCTAAAAGTCCCTGCACCGCTTCCGGCTGCGATTGTGATAATTAGGTTTCCATTTGCGCCGTTAATCCGCGAGCGAAGCACAAGTGAGCCTGATGCAGGTTGAGCGTTTGATGTTCTGAAATACCACCTCGACATAGTTCCGGCTGATACGACAACGGATTGACGGGCGGATTCGGTTGTACTGTCCGTGACTTGACCGCCAAAGAGCGAACCAAATTCCGTTGCTCCTGCGGCCACGGTTGCTGCGCCTTGTCCGTTGCTCCATGTTTCTCTTGCCGCAAGAGTTTCAATCTTGTCGTACAGCGCGTTTTTGGTTGGGACTTCTACGCTACCGTTCCATGCTACGCCATAAGCCTCGTCGTCCACGGTTACATTGCTTGCGTCCAAATCGTTAGTCACAATCACGTTACCCGCAGCATTAATACGCATACGCTCGGTGAGCGCCTGTGTGCCATCGGGGGAGGTTTTGAAGATAATCCGTCCGGGCATATCGTTTGACGCCGGACTGCCATCTACCTCAAAATCAATCTGTGCTGCGGTCGCGTAGTCCGTCCCGTCGTATGCCGCGCCTGTAATAGATGCTATTCTATCGCCGTCTTGTACGATTGTAGGAGATGCTGATGTGCCTCGTGAGCGAGTCCAAAGGATAGACGCTCCGGCTGCTGCTGTGTTTGTGTGCCTGTGGGCTTCGAGTTCTACCTCGCTAAGACCGTCGTTTCCTGCCGTGCGAATGTGAGAGGTTATTGCGACACCGTTAACCGTTACAGCACCCGCCTCATTAACCGAAAGGATATTATTGGTCTTGTCAAATGTCAGCCCTGCGTCCGCGCCAAAAGAACCTCCGTCGTTGAACTGAACTTGCGTGTCTGAACCCGCGGGTGAGGTTGAGCCGCCTGTTCCTACTTGCGTCCATACCGCTGCCGTTGGCGTGGCGTCTTCGCACACATAAAGTTCCGGCGGCGATACTGAGTAGTCAATCCAAAGTGTGCCGACTTCAAACTCATCGCCCGAATCATCATTTACCGTAGGCGCTGCGTTTGCGTGCCAAATAAAGCCCTTAACGTATCCGAGGTCAACGAGAGAGGTGGTGGTAAATTGAGACCTGTAATTTGCAGCGTAGTTAATTCCTTGAAATGTAGGCTCATTAGAATCCACAGTAATATTGGATGTCCCAATGCTTAAAATAGTTCTAAACAACGATGTTAAGTCAGCGGCTTTAATTTCAATTTGAGGGTCACTAAAAAATAAATACAATTCAGAAGAGCCGGGTGTCGTGCTAATTATTTTATTGCCGTCAGCTATTTCAACATCCCCCGTCACCGGATTGCCAGCGGTAGTACCCGCGAGTGGAATCGCATTGACCACGGGATTTGCGGGGTCGGTATTGTCTACCGAATCGCCCGTTACGCTTGCAACGCCGCCGCCACCACCCGCCGCAGGGTCAACAAGGCTAAGAAACACAATGCCCTGATTGCCGTTGTCAACGACCATCATCACGGGTCGAACAATATCCGGTGCGGTCGGTGCAGTAGATGTCAATGCTCCGGCAGTTGTTTCCGATAAGTACATAATAGTACCTCCGGTCACAGCAGGAACGCCTACCGTCACAGTACCGTGCGTTACGTATCGAAACGTATCAGGGTCAGATGCCTCAATCACAAAACCCGCAACGTAACTTGTAACCAAGCTATCGGCCTGAGCCTTTGCAAAGGTGTTATTAGCCGAAACATAGATAACGTCCCCTACCGAAAACCCGTGCGCTACCTGAAAGTGCTTGTAAATGACTTGTGTAGCGTCGCAGCATAGTGACACATAGGAAGATGTAAGCCAAACGTACATTTCCTTTTCGGCCTCGTCGAAATACAAAACCCGTTCCTCACCAGTAACGGGAAAAGAAGCAAAATTGGTGTAATACTGAACACCACTTGCAAGAACGAAGTTTGCGCCGTCCCATTGGTAGATAAGCGAAGTATCTTCGGTAAGGTAAAGCGTGTCAGTCGAGCCGGGGGCGCTTGCAAGAAGTGCGGCAAGGTCGGCGTATTTCACCAAGAGTCCACCAACAATCGTCGGGCCTGTCGGACGGCAGCAACCCTTAAATACGTTTTCAGTTAATTCCTTGTATATGTCGTCAATCTTCCGGCCCGTTCCAGTGCTTGCCGCATAGTTAATAAGCGAAGGGTCGGCGGTGTACGTAGTCGTGGTTGAGCCGTAACCGATTGTTGTTATCTGAGTAACCCCAAAAGTCACAACAAGACCGTTGCTAATAAAGACTTGAATTTCGTTACGGTTGTCTGATATTTGAACGTAGTCGGTGCTTTTAGCCGTAAATTGGCGTACACCACCAAAGTCAAAAGCGACTAACTCGGTGTTTGTCAGGTATATAGTATCAACTTGATAGTTTGACTTCATCAATCAGTTCTTTGGGTGCGTTTGCACAAAGTAAGGCCAAAGAATTGAATTTTTGCCTAATTTCTGCTGACACTTTTTGCGTGTAAGTTACCTCTGTGATACCGATTTTAGAGAACTCAGATAGGAGTTTCATCGCCTCATCCGAAGACCGTGCGCTACGTTTATAGGTTTCAGAAGGTCGACCTATGGGTTGAACCTCTTTTGCGGGGCGTTTGGGGAACAAGAACTCTGCGGCCTTTTTAACCGTTAGACGGCGCGAATGGCTCACTTCCCGCTCCTGAAAGGCGACCAAAGCATCGGCCTTTTCGGTTTGACCGGATATTCTCAAGGTGTGCAGGACTTCGTTGACACTTGTGCAGCGCATAACGTCGGCGTAGGTTAAGGCGGTAGCCTCTTTAACACTTGTTTTCGGCTCAACCACCGGAACTTCACCCGTAAGTTCAATCTCAAATCCAAACTCCGATAGTCCAAGCAGAATAGCCGCGATTTCGGCCCGTGTCATGCCCTCTACCTTAGTATTGTAGACATCGCAGTAGCCTTCAAAGCCCATACCTCTCTCCTCAATCGTGTCCTCGTTGATGTTCTTAATAATCTGACCCTTGCAATGGTAGACATCGTTGATACACTTTAGGCTTTCGCGTTTCCATGAGTAGCCTTGTTCGAGCATATCTTTCAAGAGTCGAGCAAGTTCCTTCTGTTCGGGAATCAAAAAGTTAGGGATATTGAGTTTCATACGAGGCTAAAATACTAAACACTTTGTTAAAAGCAAGCCTTAGTTCACATTTTTAAGTACATTTACCCACATGATACACGAGATATACCGCGATGGTTTTGCCGTGAGCATGGCTTTAAGCAATACGCTTAAAGACGAAATTCTCACCGTAATAGACAGATACAACCTATCCGACGACTTCATTGCGGACGTTATCTACCCTATCCTAAAACACAACCAAAGCGCACGGATACTGTTCGAGACCGTTAACGAAAAGTTAATCGAACACGATAGAAAGACATTCGGGCGTAAGTTTGACTACTCAAAAGTGCATCAAAATTGAAAAAGACACTTGCTTACCGTCAAGGTCGAGAAGCCGCAATGACGGAAATGAGAACGGGTAAAATTGCAATTAACCCGTACAACCCCGAAACCCAACACTACATTGATTGGGAGATTGGATATTTAGATGAATTTGAAATCGACGATTAAGATATGAAACATGAAGGGCATCAATTCCTAAACCTGCTTGTTGCGGGAAACCTATTTGCCGACGCCGTAGATGGTGTCAAGGTATCAAAGTACAAAGACGTTATTCGTCGGAGGCTTAAAAAAGGCATTAACGACACTTTGGAAGCGCTTGAAAACGACTGCAAACCAATGTATAAACTTGTCTACGCACTACCTGAAATGGATGAGTATTACAACACAATGGTCAAAGCCGCAGGTGAAATGACGGAGGTTATTGTAGAAACTCCGGTCGAAAAGTGGCCCGAACTTTTTGTCGTGATGAAGGCTTTTCAAGAGGGAAAGATTAAACTCCAAGAAGATGAACCACAACATTCCTAATTTCAAGTGTTTTGTACGAAAGTCGTGGTTTACCAAAGACCAAAAGGATAGCGGTTCTTTTGAATCATGCTACGCCTTTGGACTGCAATCATACGACGACCGGATGATCTCGTTTCATATTGTAACGGATTACGGGGCTGTTAGGTCAAGAGTGCCACTATCTGAGGTATATTTATCTTTACCTTCTTCCGACATCGAGGCCGACTACAAACAGCTATGGAACTGCTTTAGCCACAATGCCGAGGTTGTTACATTTGACTACCTGAAAGGTCGCTCCTGTGACGTTAAGCTAAAGAACGGGCAGGTAGTTAAAGCCAATTACCTATTTACGGTGGATTGGTATGACAACGCCTATTCAGAAGAACCTACGGACTACAAATGCGCCCATGTGCTTGTGGCTGAGGACGGTTATCTTCTCGCACAGCCAAACAATCGTATTCTAAAGTGGTATGACCCGAACTTTGTGGTATCAGAAGGCTCTGCAAAGGATTGGAAGGTTGATACCGAACACCCGTCAGTTGAGCGCATGGCTCGGTGGGTATCTGAGCAGACTAACTCGTACTTTTACGCAACTGCGACAGATAGCTTACCTCTGCGGGAGACAGCCAATTAAGATTAGAAAACTCGAAGGGCTGAGAACGGCTTTCAAAGTCCTCAATCTTCCACATATTGGTGTCGCTTTTAACGTCCACAAGGCCGTCTAAGAAGTCTATTGCAACGGGTGGGTAGCCAAATATCGAGAACCTATTTTCAAGGCTGTTATCAAGGGCTTTATTTAGGTCTGAACCCCATAATCCGGTTGGAAAAACATCGTCTATCCGACACATTTTGGCCTTTTGCATGAACTCTGCCGACGCTTTCGTGGCCGTCATTCGCATTTTCTGCTTGACGGTTAAGTACTCATTTTCCTCGGTATTTATGATTTGAACCTTGCATAAAGAGTCAACTTGCTCACAGGCGTATCGGAGTAATAACCGCCCTGCGCCTATCAATCGGCCCGTGGCGTACTGCATCTTATACGACTGACCCGTTTTGCTATCTAAGAAAATAAGGGAGTTAAAGCCAACGTGAGGCTTCTTTGAGTTTACAAGTGCGGACAAGGACTCATTGGAAATCAGATCATCGCTACCCATAATCAGTAGCGCATCCCAATCTTCGTCCTTAACTGACCTATACCCTTCGTTCCACTTATTGCCCAAAGGTTGATTATCACAAAAAACAGGCTTAAATCCGTGGTATAGCGCAATGGCCTCATCTTCCTCGGTGCTGACCGTTGCGGTTACGGATAGGTCAAACTCAGTCTTTAACCTCTGAATACCAAGCGCGAAAAGGTGGGTTATCTCAGTTCTGCCCCAAAGTGCGGTTAGGACTTTAATCTTCATTGCACAGCGTTTTAAGCCGTTCAACAAGTTCCTTAAATCGCGGTTTGTCCTCGGAGTTGTCCACGACCATTAGGAACAACTCGGATAGAATATTGACCTTTTCTTCCATTGTTTCTTAATTTGGAAACTCAAAGCCGTAACCCCTCTCTTTGAGGATAAACACAATCTTTGAGTAGTAAGACCTAAAAACCTGTTCGGTCTCAAAAAGATTAGCAAATTGCCGCATCCGGTACAGAAAAGTGCCCCTTGTCACACCAAGTCTATCGGCACTCCAAGCGTCCTCACGGTCAACCTTGCTCATAAAAAACGCGGCATGAAGTTTTGCGCTGTTGATCTGTCGTGACCTCTTTTTGTTGTCCCGAATATCGCTTGCGTTGACCTCGTAAGCCTGAGCACAAGCGTCTATCACATCGTCGGCGTACCGTCCCTTGTCAATAAACGCTACTTTGTTGTCGGAGAACGAGGCTAAAAAGTCAAAAAAGTCGGCCTTAAACGACTCTTGCTGTTCTTTTTGAATGTATTTCAGTAAGCGGTTCAAGCTCATATTCTTTGTCTAATCCGAGCAAAGATAATGAGTAAGCCCCAACATGAGCCTCAAGTTCAACGATGTTTTCAACAAATGCGCGGGCTATTGCCTTAAAATGACTATCGGTTTCGACGTGCTGTTCGTACATTCTGCGACCGTGAAGTACCGTTGCGTGGTCACGTTTGCCCATTCTTTGACCTATCCCATGTGAGGGGTATCCTGCAAAATAAGCCGTGTGCATAACGATTTTACGAATATCGGTATAGTCACGAACCCTTGTCTTACGGCAAGCCTCGCTCAAGGTAACCCCAAATGTCTTTTGAGTGGCCTTGTCAGCAAGTTCAAACCAAGCGTCAATGTTCATTGGTATCCTTCCCCTCACTTCGTTACGGACAACGGTGTTGTTTGACAGGAAAATGTGACGCTGCTCAGGGCTAAGTTTCTCGCCGTTTTTAACCCTCTCTGCAAGCGTCAAAAGGTATGCTTTATTCTTCTTCTTGTTCATCTTTCGTGTAGTCAATTTTAGTTACTTCTCCGGTTGCTTCATTTGTCACTTGTACGCCAAGTAGGTCGTTTTTACCGTCGTCAACCCAAACAAAAGCCCCTTTTGCAATTTGGGTGTTTAGCTTGTCTTTAGTTAGTTCAGGGTAACTTTCGCGGATTGACTCCACTGTATTTGCGTACACCAATAGCCATTGCGCTAAGTCAACCGCAAGCCTGTCTACGTTCTCATTGTTCACCACGTTGCACAGTTTCTCAAAACTGTCAATTTCGTACTGTTTGCTCATTTCTTCAAAAGATTAATAAATGGTTTGTAGTGATTTGTAACCTCGTAAAGAGCGCTGTCGGGGTCTTCTTGCGCTGCCCCGCTTAAATATCCACTCCTAAACGAGTGAATAATCAGAAGATTAAGGTCTTCGTTTGTTAGCGTTACCTCTACGTTTTCTGCTTCCACGGACTATTGACTTCCCATGAAAAAACAAAAAACAATCCAAATAAGCGCCGCAAGCACTGCGGCTCTTATCGCAATCATAACTTGTCCTGCTGTCATTTTTTATCGAAAATTTGGTTTTGTTGGATTACTACTAACTTGTCGTTGAAAAGCGGGGCGTCGAAAGGAATGTGGTCGCCACGGAACTCAACTATGTCTCCCTCCTTAACCTCTAACCCATCGCCACGGTAGAATAAGGCTTTTGGGCTATCGTATGATACTATCATTTGATTCGTTTCCACACGGTTAGGCACGGTGATAATCGTACTTACCTCCTCCTTGATAACCTCACCGATCACATACCCGTTAAGGCACTTGTTTGTGGTTTCGTTGAGGAAAATGAATCCGTAGTTGAACGAGGCATAAAGTTCGCCTTCAATCTCGAACACATTGCCGGGGTTGACATTTACAGGGTTAGCCAAATGGTCAAGATACGCCCCTATTGCAAGGTACTTAAAATGAACTCTATGGCCCACATTGACTGCAAAATTGTCCAATACACCGAAAGAGTTTCCTCCCCTGCGAAACGAGTCAAGCGATTGAGCCGTGCCTACTGCGACGACTTCTCCTGACTTTGCCCCGTTTTTCATCTTGCTTTCCATATCGGGACTCATGAGTTTCAGTGTTCCTTCACCGAACCTAATCTCATCCCTTACGACCCCTTTGTCAAGCCGTACAATTACGTTTTGTCCTGTTGTTTTCATTTCGTAAGTATTACCTCCTTATCCTTTTCCCAATCACCCGTTAACTCAGGGTGAAATTCCCAAAACATTCCGCTTTTTAGCAAAGAGTCGTACCGTTCTTTCGTTTGTATGTTTATGTATGTTGTCATAGCGTTAATAGCAGAAGCCCAAAGCCTCCTACAAAAGTGAATATGCGTTCTTCCAACGTGAGCGATATTTTCGCCGTGGTGTCTTTTGATTCGTTTGACCAAAAGCCACATTCGTAAAGCCTTTCGTCGAGCAAATGTCTGACTTCGTAATACATTCCGTCGTGGATTAAAGGGAACGTCAGCACAGCAAACAATAATCCCACAACACCCCATCCGGTAAAAAGGATAGGCAGAAATCCCACGGCTCGAAATATCGTAAAATACCCGTGAATATCGCCGTACTTCTGATTGAAAAGGTCTGTCTTGACCGGATTAGCAAGGTGAAATAGCAATGCTTCAAAAGCACCGCATCCCGCGCTAAACAGCAGCCAATATGCTATGAGTTCAATCGTTGTCATTTTTTATGGTTGTTTAACGCGTAAACTATTGCTTTTCCTATTGCCGTTGGCCCTATAATGATAACCCCTAAAAACCACCACAACGGCATATCGTTCCAAACACTAAACCCGTGTAGGAATCTGTCGCAAAGCCAAAAGCCAAAAAGACCCAAAAGCCCGCATCCAATTCACAATCCAATAAATTCAATCGTTGTCATACCGCCAAAGTTAAGTGTGTTTTTAAGTTGTGTTCGGTTTTTAACAGGTGGTTAACATCAAAACGGCACATAATTCGGGTCGTCCTCAGGCAACTCATAAGGCTTAGGCTTTAGAAACGAGGTGTTTGCAGTAATCTTGACTTGCGTATCCCTACCTCGCCACTCAGCCATTGGGTCGCGGCCTGTGCTCTCCAAATACTTACAACCGTCGTGCATTTCGAGTATCACGGGTTCAACAAAAGGTGTCGGTCGGCCTCCGGTATCGGTATCTTTAACCTTTCGGACGTGAATCTCCATTTTCCGGAACTCGGTTGAGTCCTGAACCTTTCTATGGAATGTCATGAAGTCGCTCGCCTTTGACGCGAACTTTGTTCCTCCCTCCGTGTCACCCTTATTCGGGGCTTCTAAGTTACCATTAGCGTCCTTGTTGCGGTAACTTGCCGTAACCGAGTGAGTGTTAATAAAGTAAGTCATTTCGGTCTGCTTTGAGTGTACCGTTATCTCAGTTAAAGCCTGATGATCGTGGTCGTGCTTATTCACTTTCTGACCACCGACCGTTGCCAAATTATTCCACGGGTCGATTAGGAACTGCGATATACCGTGTTTGGCCCGTAGGTTCTCAGACGCCTCCAATATCTCTTGATAGTTCCAAACCCTATCGCTTTTGAGAAAGAAAAAGTGAGACATAATCCTATCCACACCTTGCTTGATCTTCATGCTGTTCATGTGCTGAACGCGCTCACCGTAGTAGAGTTGTAGTAGGGTAGATATATAGTTTCGAGCCGTGTTCTCACCGATAAACATTCCCCATTTGTCACCGTACAGACAGGATGATAGTTGAGCGATGTAAAGTAGCATTGTGGTCTTTCCCACGTTGTCAAAACCGTTCACTATGTTGACATGGGACTTCTTTAGGCGGAAATAGGGGTCGAGAGTATGTATTCCCGTTGACCGTCCAAGTATAAGTCGTCCGGCGGCGTAGTCGTCTAACTCCTGCTGAAAGTCCTCGCGGCTTACCAAATAGTCTAACTCCACGATAGACACGGCGCGAATTGGCTCTTTCTCCTCTTTCTTCACAACCTCCCGCTTCTCACCGTACCCCATCGCAACAAGTTCACGCACACTATCCGATACGCTACGATTCTTCGTCAAGGTGTGGTAAATATCAAACGGCTTGTAGGCTCGTTGCGGCTCAAACTCAGTTGAAGTACTAAAAACCGAAAACCAACCCTTGTCAATGTCCCAATTACCGCTCGTTAGCGCCGAAGTATCGCCCGGTCTCCTCATGTGAACCTTTTGGCCCTTAGTGCCAACTACCTTCCAACCGTAGCTTTCGAGAAGTAAAATAGGGTCAGCCCTTTCGTTGTAGTCCTCGATAGGCGATTTTGCCGTGCCTGTAAACTCTCGCGGGGTATGCTGTTCTACGTGCTTAAACACTGAGTTAAAGCGTATTGCAGTTCCGATTAGCACTTCTCTCTCTTGCTCTGAAATTATCGGAATAGCCTCTATGCTGCCGTTAATCCGCTCGTACCCTTGCGAGGGATAGATACCGATGTAACCTCCTTCGCCACGAGTTTCGATCAGCACTTTAACTCTTTCGCCCTTAGCCTTCTCCTCCTCATTTGCCTCGCGTTGAGCAAGTTTAGTGTTTTTACCGATAACTGCACAGCGGTAGATGAAGTGATAACCACCGGACGGGGTTTTCTGAATCAGAAGTCTTTTAACAAGATCAGGGCAAATATCCTCTACTTCTTTGCGGTAACGCTTCATTAGGTCGCCCGATAGGTCGTATTTGAGGTCGAAGTCTATGGCTTCTAAGTTCCCGCTAACCGCACCGCAGATTAAACCGACCGATTGCGCCGTGTCAAAGTCGTACTCCACAATACTTTTTTGCGCCTCAGTCCATGCCACCATTGGCCTTTTACTTTCTCCAATGGGCATAACCGATAGCCCAAGCGACCTGTATTTTGCGGCGATTTCGTTCATTTATTCAGTTGTGCTTCTGTGGTGTACTTACGGTATTCTACGAGTTTCTGTTCCGGCGGGTAAACTCCTTCTGTTTTGCCGTAACCTTGAAAGCGCCATACCCAATCAAGTTCTTTGTCGTCAAGGTGTAACCAATCCCCATCTCCTGCTTTCCAAAGCGCAAGGTAAGTAGTTTGAGCCTTTTCTTCACGACTATCCGGTGGACAATCTATTTTCACCTTTTCGATATTCCGCTTCAACTGAGATTTGTCGATGTTTAGGAACTTTTCAAGTTTGTCGGGTCTAAGCATGAACTCAGGTGTTATGTAGCTAAACTTGTGCTCGATATGAAACTCAGTCATTGAAGCATTCAGCGTTGCCGTTTTCATGTCTTCCAAGCTGTAACCTTCCTTTAATCGAGCCTTGAAAGATTTGCGAACAGGGTCAATTACCTTGCATTTTTTACCTGTGATTTGGTTTAAGTACGCCACAAATTCATCAACCAAGACATTATTACTTTCTAAGTTAGAAAGAGTATCTTGACAAGTATCTTGATTACCGTCAAAATTTTGACGCCTTGACGCTAAAATCTTATCGCCTGAATAAGCCCCCTTGGTTTCACCCTCAATAATACCTGTATACTCCTGATACTTAGGGCCTAAGCCTATGAAAATGCTTCTTTCAGCCGAGTTTCTTTCCCATCTTACAAGAAAACCGAGGTCGCCAAGTTCACGCACAATTTGCTTTACTCTGTCCTTCTTAATTTCAAAGAATGGTATCTCGTTGGCGATTGTTTCGTAGCTAACCCCAACGTACACTACGTCGTTTTCAACCATCTTTTTCATTCTGCTAAAAACCATCCGAGCGATAACTTCAAGTACCGCCATGTGGTTAGCCTTGACCTCACCAAGCAATCCCATCTTGTGCAAAGCCTGTTGATTAATTGTGATTGTGTACTTCATTGTTCTAACGTCTTTAGCATTTCTTCTTTTTCCTCAACCGAAATGTTCTTTATAGCCCCAATCGAGCGATAGTGGTCAATACAAAAACTCCAATAATCATCTTCGTTTTGAATTGCAGACGGTCTAAACCCTTCATGCAACTTAAACATAACTCCGTTCAAGTCAAACGATGCCTCATATGTGAGTGGAATGTTTTTTGAGTCGTCATATTCGCTCCACAACTGATTTAGAGCAGTACACAGATAATGCGACTCCTTCATTCCAGTTCCAATTATACAAGACCTAATCTCGTAAAAAGAAAAAGAATCGGAAAGACCAACTACATATCTCAATATTTGATTGTAGTGTTTAGGCTCAATGTAATCATTTTTAACTTCTATGGCGTATATGGACACCTGCTGCTCGTATGGAAGTATTTCATTGCCTGTAATCAGAAAATCGTTTTTTACTACTACGACATCACAAACACCATAATGAGGTATTACAAACTCCTTAAAAACCTTTAGTTCTGCAAGTGGATTTTTAGATGTCCGCTCCATAAAGCAGAACAAATCTTCAAGTCCCCTTTGTTGAATAATGCTGTTGTCCTTTTTGTCTATCGCAGACTTAATTGAGTCGTAAAGGAAGTCACGAAGAACCGCCTCCTTGTTGAATTTAAGCAAACCACCTGTTGTTTTTTTCATGTGATTGAAAAGTTGAACCCCCACCACGAACCGCGAGCAAGGGCCACCAAGCCGCCTGTTACGGCGTGTGCGGGACGGGTGAGGGTATGATTAGTTGTGTTCATACTTGGTGGCACGGCAAATATAGTAAAAGAAACTGCACCACCAAAAGTTATTTGTTAAAAATCTGCAAAAAACAACCCCTGCGGTCACCTGTAATGCAGATACGAGGTGAGGCAGGGGCTATAATAGAGGAATAATTGCTACATCAGAAGGGGAGAGGCGATTCTTCCATAGGCTGACCGCTTGATTTAGCCGCACTACCCTGAATAGCAACCTCAAATCCACGGACACTGAGGAAGTAAGAAGTCTTGCCGTCTTTCTCCCATTTTCGACCACCGAGGTAGCCTTCGATTTCTACGTTGTCGCCGTTACGAATACCGTCTGCTTTGTCGAAGTTGTCGCCTCCGAACTCAACGGGGTAATACTCTTTGTACTTGTCGCCTGTTTCAAGGACGATTGTTTTTGACTTCCATTCAGAACCCTTCTTGGAAGTTCCTTTTTTGATGTCGACACTTACAACAGTGCCTTTGAGTTGTACTTTCATTTTCTCGTAATTGTTCGCCAAAGATACGACTGAATTTCCAATTTTGTTGCTTTTAACAAAGGATTAACTATCTTCGCCCCATGAACAAGATTATGTACGACCTTGTAAGGTTCAACAAGCATGGTGAGCAGGTGATCGAGCCGTGCCTATCGTGGGAAGACTGCGAGAGAAAGAGATTGGAAGCGATAGAGAAAGGAAAGAAAGGCGAATTTTTCAGCATACAGCCCCGTGTTACGACCGTGTAAGTTCATGCCACCGGACTATCAGTGGGACGGCGAGATTATAGATGTCTTAGTCCACGGCTCGGACGGCTATTTCCACGGGTTATTCCTATCCTTCGAGGAGGAGATAGGCGCTATAATACACAGGGCTTATGTGGAGGACAAGCATGGTAACACGTTTATGGTCAACCCCTTGTTCGTGCGCTTTGTTAACAACTTTAACGACGAATTGTTGTACCGAATGCAGCAAAAAGGTATTACATTAGCGGACGCGAAAGAAATTTTAACACTTTAACACTCAAAACAATGGGTCTAGGAAAGATGGGTAATTGGTTTTCCGTCGGCAAAGAAGTCACGGATATTAAGGCAAGTTTCAACGCGCTTGAACTCAATTTCAAAGAGACACTAAAAAGTTGGCGCGACGAGTTCGGTAAGATCACGGCTCAGATTGCGGCCCTTCAAGCGAGGACAACAAACCTCGAAGACCGTCAGATTGAAACCATAAGACGCATTAAAGAACTTGAGGACTATACAAACGGACTTGAGCAGAAGATTATCGGTCTTCAATCCCGACTTGACAGCCTAAATTCCAAGCAGAATATCAAGTCAAAAGCCACGGGCAAGAAGCCGATTAAGAAAAACCCGCGCAACAAGCCTAACCGTAAGTAATGGACTTCTCGAAAGCCAAATACCGTGTAGACCAACTCGACGACCAAACAAGCGTTGTGACGAGGTATGCCGACCTTTGGCGACACTCGGGAGTCTTTGCCAACAACGAAGGATTGCCGCATGGGATTAACTACGAGTTGCCTATGCGGTATTTGTGCCTTATGTACGGGCCGGGTTCGCCGGGCATTGAGGTCTATCCCGACCTTTCCAAGCGTAAGGATTGGGCTTTGAGATTTTTGAACATTAACCCTAACCACAACAACGAGTATCCTGAGTACGTCAACGATATTGCCTTGTTTAAGAACGCGGCGTTTCGTCGAATGGCTATCCTATTCCTCCGGCTTCAAAACTCAGAGGATTGGTCACTTGCGCGTACTCAGGAACTTCGTTACTACAACTTACTCCAAAAGAGTTTAGAGGACGTATCGGACATTAAGGAAGCCAAGACCTTGCAAGAGGCCATTACGATGTGTAGGGAGGAACTTGTTTCAGCCCGTGACCGCATTTTGATGGGTGAGAAGTCCCGTGAGTTAGAGGGCGATTTGATGCAGTTTTTGGCCGACGAGAATTTGGGCATTATGCCGGAGGAGTACATGGTCGAATGGGCCAACAATGGAAACGTGTTTGATAAAGTATTACCGTAATGGATTGCACCCAAAACCCACATCACAACCTAAACGCCGACAATAAAATGCACTTCAACGTACAATTTGGCTTTGATTGGTCTAAGGAAAAGACTAACGGCGAAATACACTACTACCGAAACGGTGTTTTCTTTGGGATAGAACCCGTCATATTCAGAAAATAAACTAACCCGTGAGTGATTACGTTCAGGAAGATAGTCAGTTCTTAGTCAACCAATATGACGACATTTTGCGACCGCAGCGAATACTATTGCCGTCGCTTACTGACTTCTACTCCGAACAATTAGGCCACCCCGTGTCATGGGATGAAGCCATTAAGTACGTTGACGGGTATGGGTTAAAGCCCGAAGAACAGGTATTCCGGTATCAGACAATGCCGGACAAGATTGCCAATATCATTCCGGTTATCAAGAGAAAGTACGGGGTGTCTAAGGGTAAAACGGTATCGGTCGAAACCGTGTATCAAGAACTCCGCGACAACAAGAAGTACTACGCCGACGAGATAGAATGGATTAAGCGGGAGATTAAAAGGAGGTATGTAGGCTATTGGACGTTTATCAACGGCAAGCCAACGTACATTGACCCGTGGCATTACTTCTACCTCAACTATTGGTCGATTACCAATAATAGAAAGGGTTCAAACGGACGGCCCGATTACCGCGACAACGACCGCAGACGATTTCATTTTGTCCGGTATTGTTATACTACGCATGAAGCATGGTATCAGTACGCGGTATATTACCGTGAACAAGGGTCGCCAAAGATTCGATACTTTTCCAAGCTATACGGCGAGGACGGGGTAAATGATTTCTGCAAGAAGTTATCGGACGCCGGAATAGACTTCACGGTTCGCGGCGAGGACTCTAAGGAAGGATTTTATGTAGAAATGCCCACACGGACGGTTGCGGGGATGATTAACCCCAAGCGTAGACGTAAAGGTTCGACGTCAATGGACTGCGCGATTGGGTATTGTATTGTCACCGAGGCCCGTCAGAGAAACGGGGGTATTCAGAGTTTGAACGACGAGAAAGCAACAACGGTTTACCTTGACCAAGTGATTAAGCCGTGGCAAAAGTTACCGTTCTTTTTCAAACCCGCACACGACGGTTCGAGTAATCCAAAAGAGCGATTGAACTTTCAGTTTCCGGCAGATAGGACAAACTTAGGTGTAACGGACAGGCAAGTTTTAGCCCACGAAGGATGGATAGAACCCCGTGCAAGTGGCGAAAGGGCGTTCGACGGAACTATGCTACACTTCTGTATGAGGGATGAGGGCGGTAAGATTGAAAACTCGGTCTACGACCTCAACGAATGGTGGAGTATTCACCGTAAATGTATCTCACAGGGTTTCCGCTACCACGGCCTATCGCTTATATCCTCGACGTTTGGTGAAATGGATAGCGGCGGTGGTCGTCAGTTTCAGTCTTTGATTAAGGACTCATACTTTGAGGACAGGGATAGAAACGGGCAGACGCGCTCAGGTCTTTTGGTGTATATGGAACCGGCCTTTGACGGACTTGACGGGTTCTTTGATAAGTTCGGTATGCCGATTATTGACGACCCGAAAAAACCCGTGGAAACAACCGACGGGACATTTACAAGCGTAGGCGCAAAGACGGCTTTAGAAAACAAGAGAAGTGCTTTGAGCGCTGCGGGTGACGAGGAAAGGTTGATAAGCGAAATGCGCGACTTTCCAAACACCTTGCGCGAGGGTATGACAACGGGCCGCTCAACGTCGGGCTTTAACGTGGCTATCCTTCGTAATCGTATTTCTTATCTCAGATTTACACGCCGATCATCGCTGACCCGAACCGTGAGTCTTGAATGGAAGGCAGACTTTGGCGGTGACGTGAGAGTTGTGGACGACCCAACGGGAATGTTCCATGTGTCGTTTATCCCTGAGCCGGAACTTAGAAATAAGAAGGTCTACGACCCCACGATTGACGGATGGATGCCTGACCCTTCGGTGTGTGGAAAGTTCATCTTAGGTATTGACCCCTATGGCTTTAGGGAAGAAGATATTGTGTCCGACGGCTCAAAAGGCGCGGGTGCAATGTTCTATCGCCGTGATTATCTGATTGACGACGAAGATAAACCTATCGAACAATGGTCGTCCAATAAGTTTGTTTTGGACTATGTAAACCGTCCACCTGAACCTGAGCAGTTTGCAGAGGAGATGCTAAAGGCTTGTATCTTGTACGGTGCTTTTGCGTTTCCCGAAATGAACTGGCCGCTTATTGCCGACAAGTTCAGAGATTGGGGTTATCATGGCTACCTTTTGCACCTTATAGACCACTTCGGCGCGCCACTTTCAATGCCCGGCATAAAGACTACCGGAGCAAGTAAGACCGATATTTTGAGCCGTGTCCAAGAGTACATTCAGCGTTACGGACAATACGAAAACCACCTTAACATTTTGGAGGATTGGTATGCGCTTAACGGGCCGGACGATATGACCAACCGAGATTTAACTGCTGCGAGTGGTGTTGCTTTGGTAGGCGCTTATTCCAAGTACCCTCAAAGTTTCGACGACCAAAGACCGAAGGATTACGACAGTCCGTTTGGGACGTTTGAGTATTGACTTTTGATTTGCTCAATCATGCTTTCGCATTTAAGAGCCTTTTCAATATCATCAGTGATTGACTCAGTTCCTTTAAGCCCTGCCCTCATTCTGTACTTAAACGCTGAAACCTCAAAGAACGCTACGGTTTTCTCCACGCCATAAACGTCAATCATCATTTGCCACACTTCTTTCGAGTGCTTTTTGTAGTGGTCGGGGTTAGTCTTGTTACTCATGCCCCAAATATACGTTTCTCTAAACATTCTTTGAAACAAAAAATGCTTAATGAAGTGTTAAACTATCTTTGTTAGCAATGATACGCTACGCCGGTACAGCAGTTACGTTTCCTCCCGACGATATTGACCCCGAAAAGAAAGAGAAAAAAGAGTGGGGCAAACGTGTGGCAGATGCGATTTGGTCGCGTTTTTCGACTAACGCAACGTATTGGGGTTACGATAATTCCAACGTCTTCACTATGTATCGTTCATACCTTGAAGGCCGTCAGGACAACGGTGTTTACAAGGATTGGTTCACGGGCGCGACGAAGGATATGCCCGAACTTGCGAGAAAGAACTTTGCAAGAAAAGGATACGCCAACGTGGACTTTCGTATCGTGTCCTACGCCCCAAAGGTTCGGGCCATCATTCAGTCCATACTATCATCCTCGGACTACAAAGTAGAAGCCAATAGCCTTAACCCTCAAAGCATTGCCGAGCGCAAGACAATGAAGTGGCGAATGTTTTATGAGGCAAAGTTTAAGCAACTTAAAGTCAAAGCAGGACTTCCCGTAAAACACAACCAATGGGAGCCTCAGAACGAGCAGGAGCTTGAACTCTACGATAAATTAGGAGGCTTCAAATTAGCGTATGAAACCGCTATTGAGGACATCGCACAGCACACTTTTGATATTTCTTCATGGTCGGATATTCGCACCAAAAGTATTGACGACCTAATCGAGTGCAACTTTATTTGCGGCAAGCAGTACGTCTGCCAAAAGACCGGAGCGACAAAGATTAAGCATATCGCACCCAAAAGGCTTGTAATGGCATGGGTAGATGATTTGCGTGAGAAAGCCCCGAATTTTATAGGACACCTTGAAAAATACCGTCTTGCAGAAATTCGCAATACACTTGTTGACGAGGGGTATTCAGAGGAAAAGGTACGAGAGGTAGCAAAGACCTACTTCCCAAGCCTCGGACTGACTAATACATGGGAGTTCTACGATGTACGTGGCCCCGTGACAAATAGATTCCGTTGGGAAGATTTCGAGGTAGACGTTCTTGAGTTTGAGTATTTGTCAAATGACTTGACCTACTACACAGGCCGCGAAACAAAGGACGGTAAGTACATCTACGACAAAGACACCGAGCGCAAAGAAAAAGCCCCGTATGCCGACGGTCGCAAGCGCAAGACCGATATAGTGTCAAACATGGTGATTTACGAGGGTAAGTATATCCTCGGTACACAGTTCTTGTTTGATTACGGTCGTCAAAAGAACATCGTTAAGGAAACCAAGGACGAAGCCAAATCTTCATATTTCGTTGAGCGTGTAGAAGGCATGAGTATTACCGAGCGTTGTTTGCCGCTATACGACGCTACAATGCACTCGTGGCTTAAACTCCAAGCCGCAGTTTGGGCGGCAGCACCGAAAGGTTTTGCAATCGACGTTACAGCCCTTCAAAATATCTCACTCGGCGACGGGGTAATGAAGCCCCTTGACCTTATTCAGATTCGTCGTCAGAACGGTACGCAACTTTACAAGTCCTCAATGGTGATGGGTAAGGTCGTAACCGGAGCGTCGTCTATTCAGGAGTTGGAAGGAGGATTAGGTAAGCAAGCAGCCGAATGGACGAATATGCTTGAGTATTACCTAATGAAGATTTTGGACGTTGCGGGTATTACACAAGCCCTTGCTGCGTCGCCAAACGTGTCCTCGGAGAAAGGATTAGGCGTTAGTCAGTTGGAAGTTGACGCGACCAACAACGCACTTTTCCCGCTCAAAGACGCGATGGTTAAGTTCAAGGAAAAAGCAGCCCGTGTCGTTATTGCCAAGACTATTCTCAATATTCGTTTCGACCAAAAGTGCCGTGAGTACTACGAGGGTATCATTGGCCGCGAAAGAATAGAAGCAATCCTATCGGTAGGCGACACAACCCTTGAGCAGCTTGCTATTAAACTCGAAGCGCTGCCGTCACAGGCCGAAAAGATGCAGATTATTCAATCTGCAAACGAGAGCAAGAAGGTTGGTAAGAGTGGCGGAACGGGTATTACCGAAAGCGACTATCAGTTCATCGTTCAACTCATCACGCAAGACCAAGTAAAACTTGCGGCGTGGTATCTCTCACTTAGCGAGGAACGTCAGGCACAGAGAAAGGCACTTGAGGCGGCGGCTATGTTGCAAGAGCAATCCGCAGCACAGGCACAGGCGGCTATTCAGGTCGAACAAGCCAAGATGCAAGCGGCACAGATGTTAGCGCAAGTTGACGTTCAGACCTATGCGGCAAAGGCCAATGTAGACCTTATGAAAGAAATGAAACTCAAGCAACTTGAGGGACAAATAAAGACCGACATTGAGTTGATTAAGGGTGAGCAGATTCTTGAGCAAATACAGCTTGAGGCCACTTTGGAGGCCCAATACGGCAATGAAATCAGTGGAAAAGTATAACCATAAAAACAGCTAAAACAATGGCTTTTGAAACCCTGCCGGAAAACTTGCCCGGCGATGTAAGCACGATGATTGAAAGCGGTATCGCTACCCAAGCGGAGGCTTTGCAGTATCTCAACGAAAAGTATCCGACGTGGGAGGATAAACCCCTTGCGGACAAAGTTGAACCCGAACCTCAACCCGCTCCGGTTGCAGACCCCGAACCTCAGCCTGAGCCTCAACCCGAACCCAATCCTGAGCCACAGCCCGCACCGTCATTTGATTTCGCGGAGTTTGGCGTCATGGACAAAGACGAACTCAAGGCCAAAATTGACGAGTATCGCAAGCTAAAGGAACTTGAGGAGAACTTTCTTGCCTTTGAGAAGATCAAGGGAGATTTGGAAGTGCCGTATGCAAACGAAACAATCGCAAAGATTAACGGCGTGGTTAAGACCCTTGGCGTAAGCGATGTGGGCCTTGCTGCGGAAATCGCGTCAATCACACCCGAAGCGCTCAAGAGCGGCGACCCTATCCACACTATTGCACTTGCACAGGTGGTAAAAGACCCGTCTATTTTGGAGGTAATGAATGTTCGTGAAATCGAACAGGCCATTGCCGAGCGTTTCAACATCGACCTATCTGACAGGCCGGAGCAATACCCACCAAGTCTAAAGCTTGAACTTGCTTCTGCGATTAAATCTGTATCAGAGAAAGTCAATTCAATCCCGACAAAAGGAAACGAAAGTTTCTCAATTTTGTATCAACAACGACAGCAGAGCGAAGCGGCTCATGCAAGCGCCCTTGAAAAGGCGAAGTCTTTTTGGAGCGGTGAGGCGGAGAAAGCGGTTAGCAATCTAAGCCAATTCACCGTGGAGGTGGACGGAGAAAAAATATCAGTGGCGGTTAGCCCTGAACTTCGACAAGCCATCAAATCGGAAATCTCTACCGGATTCCTTACAATTCCCGCCGACAAAGCGAAAGAAACCGTACAGAAGTACATCGAGAACAGGGTTGTGAGTACACAACTTCAAGATGTGATGAAAGCGTATCGGACGCAAATCGAAGGAAAGATTAAGGAGAAAGTTGTAGCCGAGGCTCACAACGGAGGAGAGGTTGTAAGACGCGATAAACCCGCCGAAAAGACAGTTGCACAGCCATACTTCGATGCCGTCAAAGAACACCTTTCAAAATTCAGTAGCTAACAATGATTGCACAAGACCTTAATGTAACCAACGGTCTACTCGCGAATTATGATATTCTCGAACCGTTGTGGTCGAAGAAACTCTTTCAGCCTTACGGCGCACAGGGTCTCGACCTGCTCCAAATGTTTTTCGACATGGGAGCGAAAGAAGCCGTATCACAGATCACCGGAGAACACTGGGAAGAAGACCGTTTCGACACCGCGTTTACCATTAGCAACAACCCCGCAGCGCCGGGTGCAGGTAACAACGTAACCGTTACCCTGACTTCTTCTTACGTTGACACCTCAACCGGAGGTTCATACCCGATTGAGGGCAACCTCGTGATGCACCTGCAAAGCGAACAGCGTTATCAGATCATCACAAAGACTGTTGGTGCAGCCCCGACCTACACCACTCAGTTCGTGCTTCGTCCGCTGCTTTCGACTACCAACGTGGACATCGCCGCAGGTGACACCTTCATCATCTACTCTAACTCCGTACCGGAAGGGTCAGATGCTCAGGATTCACAGGTGTCGTTCCAAACCAAGTATCAGTGGTACTTGCAGGACATCCGTAACGACGATTCGATCAGCGGAACGGCCCTCACTGACAGCCTTAAGCCCGTGTACCGTGAAGACGGACTGACCCTTCGTGGTTATTCTTCTCTTCTCACCGCACAGCTTGAGTACCGTCACCTCAAGGCGATTGTCGGCGCGATGCTTTACGGTCGTCACGACAACAACCTCGCGTCAACTACTTCGCTTGACACCACTATCGGTATGGTTGATGCGTTCAATGGACGCGCACAGACCGAGGACACAGGCGGTACGCTGACCTATGCTGACTTCGCTGCTCTTGAGGCTAAACTCTCAAAAGTTTGGGCTACTCAGAACTACGTTTGTCTGCTTTCAGGCCGTTCTTACGGTCAGATTCAGGACGACGTTCGCGGAGATTTCAGCAACAGCCTTATGAACGCGGTTGACCCACAGCTTGCACAGGCTATCTTCGGAAACGGCCCACAGGCAGAGCAACTGTACTACAACTACTCGATTCAGGGTCTTAGCGTAAATGGCCGTTCATTCGGTACAAAGCGCGTATTGACCTTTGACGACGTAGCGTGGGCGGGTGCTTTGGATGCTTCTTCGCTGCAAGACTACGGTTTTGTAATGCCAGCGGGTAAGACCACTGCGAAGGATGCAAGCGGACGTGAGATGTTCACCAACTATGTAACCATGAAGTATAAGGATTACGGTCAGAACCGCCTTATGCGTATGTGGCCGACAGGTGGTGCTTCTCCTGCTCGTAACACTGCGAAGGATGAGTCTAAGGTTCACGTGATTTCGGAAGTCGGTTTCGACTTTACCAATATCACTCACTGCGGACTGTTCCGTAAGGCAGCGGTATCTTAATCGAACCAAAAACCAAAGGGGGAGGGAAACGCCTTCCCCCTTAACTTTTAATCAATCAAAACCATGATTTTCATTAACGGAAAGAAGGCTAACCGCCTCGACGAAGACAAACTTGCACTGCTCGAAAAGCGATTCCCGCGATTCTTCGACAAGCAAAGCCCCAAGCCTGTAACGCTGTTTTTCACGGCGCAATACAAGCAAAAAGGCGTGAAGGGTATCCCCGGACGCCGCGTTTACTCACAAGTTGACCTTTACCCACCGCCCTATGGCGTTAAGTGCATCAAGAATGTACCTAACGACGGCGGTACGTTTGACGAGGTAGTTTATGCTTCACAGACGCCGAAGATTAAGAACGGCGAGATCAAGTGGGGCATGGAAACCAAGATGAACATTATGCACGGCATGGCGCTTTACCCGAAGAAGGATACTGAAAAGCTGTACTTTTTGTACTTCTACTCAGGTCTTTTTGACAACGGGTTTACGGCTAACCAAAACGCCGTGTTTACGTTTTCATCACCGGAGGCTACAAGTGCTTCACGTATCGAGGCCGCACGTCACCGCGCACGTCTTGAGAACGAGGTTCTGTTGTCCGGCAAGTCATACGACATGGTTAAGAAAGTCCTTGTGGCCCTTGACGTGGATATTGACGGGGCAGAGGAGGTTGACCGTACAAACCTGTACGACTTCCTTGTTGCCAACCCGAAGTACATTGGCACATACGATGAGATTTGCAAGGGCGATAGCAATATTGCCGATGCCGCGAAACTTGTTCGTGAGGCTTTGGAATGTGGTGCGCTTATCTGCGACGAGGAAGGTTGGAAACTTGTCGGCAAGGCAGGTGCGGGTCGTGTGATTGTCCCGAAGTCTGCGGACGAACCCGAACTTTCGTTTGCGAAGTATGTTTCCGAGAACAAGGAAACCGCCACACGGATTTTGACCGCTATGGAGAAGGTTAGCGCGAAAGCCTAACGAGATGTTAAATTAATTGTACGCGACACGAAGGTTAGCGTATATTTGAATCGTTAGACATAGAATGAAGTATTAACCACTTAGCCCCGTCACACGATGGGGCTTTTGGTTTGGTAAAAAGTGTTTAGATACACTCCCAAAATACTGTGTCACAAGGCTTATTTTTGTGCTAAACTCATAGTACGAAATGGCCCTTTTCACCGACTCAGACATAGACGTAACCGTTGTATTCGACGCAGTAAACAAGCGTGTACGGGTAACGGATAACGTGGATTACTCAGACTTTGAGGGTATGCCCCTTGCCAATCTTACGGGATTGGGTCAGATGAACGACCCTGTGAGTGATATTGTCTTTCAGAAACTTGTTGTGAGCGCACCACTCATTAGCCTTTCGACAAGCGCGGTGAATAGTGCTTGGTTTAACCTGCCAACGACTAATTCAGGTCAGATTCTCAACGGGTCGTATCCTTTTACCTATTTTGTGTCACTTGACGTTATCGCTAATGACATTGTGGTATCGCAGATCACGGTAACGACTCAGACCGTTATTCTTCCGGGCAATCACGACTACCTTATCGCGGGTAACACCGTGGTATTCTCAGGTAGTTCAAACACGGGGAACAACGGAACTAAGACCGTGGTGAGTTCGACGTTTGACTCAGGGCTAAACACAACCTCAGTTATTTTCGCTGCGGGTTCGTTTACAAACAACGAAAACGGCTCAAGCGGCACACAGGTAGATATTTCCATTAGCCGCAAATACGAGAAGTCTTATTCATTCACATACACCGGATGCGACGAGGCCGAACTTTGCCTTAGCATCCAGTCTTCCTGCTCAGACGAGACCATTACGTTTGTCAATAGCACGGTTTATCCGTCGGGACAGACCGTGACCACAAGAAGCCAAAAGTTGTTCTATCCCGAAGGACTTACGCCGCCGCCACCCGCAAATCCGGTTGTAAACACCGATGTGACGGTTAATGCTATTACGCTTGACGTTTTGGCGAACGGGCCGTGGCAGGGTACTATTACCGATACGGTTCAGTGCTTGCAGGACGACGAGCTTGTGGTGCAGTATCAGATCAGCGGCACGGTGAGCGCTGCGGTGTCATGCGAGACCAACCTTTGCAAGTACCTTGACTGTATCGAAAAGACCGTGGCACTCGACGCCGCAAGTATTTCATGCGGTGCGTCAAGCGCTTATGCCGACACGGTAAGGCAACTTAACTCATACGTCAATATCTTCCAAATCGCACAGAGTTGCGGCGATACCGATTCTATGGCCGCGGCAGTTGCGGCGATTAAAGGGCTTGTAGGCTCGACCGCTACAAACGACTGCGGTTGTTCTTCCGGCACTTCGGGCTGCGGCTGCGAGGGTTGCGAGGACGGCACGGTGTCATGGGTAGGAAATTCGGCAAACACACTGCTTGGAACAGCCGGAGAGCAAAAGGTTATCTTCTTCACGTTTGAGGAACTTACCGGCGCAGAACTGACGGCTTCGGACACGGTGACGATTCCTACGGCAAGTTTCGGCGTAGGTGATGCCCTTGAAATCGAAATGCGTGCAGAGTTTGTAGGCGCAACGTGCGACCTCAAGATGGAAGATGTGACAAACGGTCACGACTTGCTTAACGGGGTAACGCTTACAACCGGACAGTTTGCAAATATCTTCATTCGCGCCGTGCGTACCGATGTGGACAGCTACACCGTGACACGGAACATTACACGACTGACTGCGACACCTGCAACAAGCGTAACAGAGACCGAGACCACTTACGCGATGAGTGAGTCCTTGCCGCTTGTGTTCGACTTTGTTCCGACCAACGTGAACAACGTGATTTACAATAGCCTGAAATTCACAACCATTAAGAAACCTGCATGAACTTAGGAGAAGGATACAAATATGTACAGCTAAAACTTGCCAAAGACCAATTTGGCGGGTATGTATCCCCGTCTGAGTTCAACACGGCGCTCGAAGCCTTTAATTTGGAGTTCTTCAACGACTACATGAAGGGCTATGAGGCCACGCAGGAATATTCCGACGACCTTTTGCCGTTTGTCAAGACGCTTGGGGATAATAGTAACCCCGCGATAGACATTGACTCTTACGGGTACGCACCCATCCCTACCGACTATGTACGGTACGCAAGGGTCAACGTGTACGAGTTAGACACGACTTGCGAGGGTTCGGTTAAGAATAGGCGTATGGTTGAAATGCTCAACAACGACAAGTTCGGCTACCGGATTACGGATTTTTACGCGCTGACAAAGAGAAACCCCATTGGAACGATTCAGAACGATCAGTTTTACATTCAGCCGACGGGGTTCAATAAGTTGGAACTAACCTACCTTAGATTACCCGTAACGCCCGTATTTGGGTTTACCGTGACCAACGGAGAGGTTATTTACAACCCTGCGACAAGCACCGAACTTGAATGGCCGGAGCAGACGCATAAAGACTTTTTCGAGGGTATTGTCAAGTACATGGCGATTAACCTTCACTCAGAATTTAACGTGCAGACAATAGATATTGAGAAGCCGTGATAACAAAAAGAGACTTAATTGTAACCCTTCAAAACAGATTGTCAGGAGGCGATTGCCCCGACGATATAAAGGGTAAGTATCATCCGCAAGTGCTTGAGCGGGTCTGTGATATGGTTTTCTCAGAACTCGTGTCGAATGACATGAACTTGGCTAAGGATTTAGCTATTCCGTACACGCTAACGCCCACAGAGGTAAACGGAGAGTGGCAAGCGCCTATTCCGATTCCACTTGCGATTAACGCCAAAAGCATAATATTGGTGTACGGTTGCGACCCTTCGGATTGGTATAACGTGCAGGACTCCATTTTGGGTCACTCGATTATGACCGTGCTTAAACCCTATTCAGGCCGTGTGAGCCTTTATCCGTTAGGTGAGGTGTTCAAGTTCACGCGCAAACCCAATTCAACCGTGACCGCGTTTTTGATACCAAACATTAGCGCTATGGACGAGGACGATATGGTTGTGCTAACGGGCAAGGAGAGTACGTTTTTCATGGCTGTTTTTCAGGCTATCCGCATGATGGACGGTCGGCCTATGGAAGTAGTGAACAATCAAAAACCCGACGTAGATGGTTAACGAGAACAATCCGGTTAAGAATATAGAGTATGTGGTTTTATCGGCTCTTAACCGAATGGGGCTTGATATGCAGGAGTACGACCGTTTCGAGCAGATCGGCATTGAATGGTACTCCGAACTTGCACGGACTTCGACCACCTATCCGAGTGTTGAAGTTACGCGGTTTGTCGTTGACAACGGTAGCCGCATATTCTCGATGCCGTCGGATATGATAACGGTTTCAAAGGTCGGGATTAAAAGAGGGGAGAGACTGTGGACATTGACCCGCGTGGATAACCTTTACACCTTGGACGATACCAAAGTTTGCGCCCCCACTAAGGACGAGCAGCAGTCGCCGGACAACGTGACGGGAACATGGTTTATGGGTCACTCTTGGGGAGGTCAATACTTCCCGCCGCGATTTACAGCAGGGGGTGGCTATAACTACGCCTACTATCAGGTCGATAGTGCACAGCGACAGATTAGATTCTCAATGAACGCCGAGCATTTGCCTAACGGTGAGGTATGGATTGAGTACATATCGGCGGGCCGTAACGTAACGGGTAAGACCGTGGTTAACCCTGCTTTTATCGAACCGTTCCGTAAATACATGATTTGGCAAGTTGCGGCTTTTAGCGATGAGGATAAGTTTTACAAAAACCAACAAGACTTAGAACGACAGTATCACGACGCCATGTATAACGCTGCCGGAAGCATAGCACCGACGACAGACGAGATACTTGACGCATTGTGGGCTGTTAGCGGATTCACCTTGCGATGAACAACAAAGAGGAAATACTATTCTTTGGCGGTATAGACACCGATAGCGATGCGCGGTATGTGGCACAAGGCGACTACCGTGAGTCCTATTATTGCCGCGGCATGAGTGCTCACGGCTACGACGGCGCACAGGTGTCGATGATCGGAACAACATTGGTAAATAACGCGGGACTGCCTGCCGGACAGAACCTAATCATTGGCTCTTGCGGATGGGTTGAGGATAGGAGTATTATCTTCTTTTTGTACAATTCCAACCTTGACCATCAAATTTGGAAGTACAATACCGAGGACGAGGCGTTTGACCTTGTGATGCAGGATTCTGTGTTGAACTTCTCAATGCAGCGAAAGATTGTTAACCCGTTTGTGGTTAACGGAGTCCTTTATTGGACGGACGGGTTCTTTGGTAGCTTCTTGGGTAATAACACAACTGAAATTTACGGCTATAACCCACCACGCAGACTTGATATTCAGAAAGCTATTGACGGGGATTATTCGGCATTTACGTTTCGCCTATTAGACGCTGTACGTTGGCCTCCGAGGTTTGCGCCGGACATTCAGACTCAGACCGATACCAACTTCGCCTATAACTTCATTTACGGGCGCTTATTTCAGTTCTGCTACCGTTATATCTACGACGACAACCAACGGTCGGCCCTTAGCCCCGTTTCAGCCCTTGCGCTATACGAGGACGGGTATTGGATGAGTGGTATTGTGGCTAATAACCCACAGCAGGACAACGCCATTGAAATTCAGTACAACACAGGCCCTGAGTACGTGGATAGGATTGAGATTCTATACCGCGAGGGCAATAACGGTATTTGGAGGCTTTGGCGAAGCATTGACAAGGCCGCAGAAGTGTTGCCGGATAACACCACGGAAATTGTAAACTTCTACAACGACACGCTTGGCAACGCGGTTAATTCGGGTGTTTTTCAGTTCGATACATTCCCGATTACGGCAAGGGCGCAGGAGTTTTTGCCGTCTTCTGAGATAGCCTACGCAAATATCCGTGAAGGATATGACAAAGTAACACCTGACATTACAGTTTCGGTCACACCGATTGAGATAGAGGATGAGAACGGATTAGCGCCTATTGTCGTTACGTTCAACCAAGTTGTCGGAGGCGCGGCATCTATTTGGACTTTTGGCGCGGTTGGTTATTACGCATATCAACCCGGCGATGTTATCGTGTTTCAGATATATCCCTTCACATTAGGAACTGCATTTCAGACTCACTTTTTTACGGTAACAACAGAAACAGACTATTCGCTTCTTGTGGCGTCTACGGCGGCTTTTTTAACTGCGGAAGGGTACTCAGTAACCGCAGATGCGCCAAACAGACGAATTATCATAGCGAACACAAGGCAAGCGTTTCTTGAAGCATTGCAAACAGGAAGCGCACCTGTAATTCGACCCGTTCATCCTAAGACCACGTTCAAACTAGGCTCGCGCTACATCTTTGCGATTCAATACGAGGACAGGGCCAATAGGCCCGGCACGGTTTTTCAGACCGAGGATTTGACCGTTGATATTCCGTGGATTACAGATATTGACTTTTCGGGATTCACAAACGCCCGTGCGCCGTTTTACATCGAGATCAAGTTAACGATTGACAACCCTCCGCCGACTTGGGCTACTCATTACCGTGTGGTTTACAAACCCGCAGGAATGGTATTTAACGCCAATCAAAGAACCGTTTACAGTATAGATTCTATTGTTGATAACCCAACACGATTGGCTGTTAGCCTTGAAAATGTATACACGACAGAAAACGTAGGCGCAACTCTTGACTTTACTCCGCAGCCCGGAGACAGGATGCGATTTATCCGAAAGTCTCAGGATTGGGATGTTGCCTTTAATTTTCAGGCTGAATACCTTACTGAATATATAGACCTTCAAATCTATCGGTACGGGCCGGGTGAAGGAGTTAACGGAACAGACCTGTGTGTTGTAGATTATTTTGATTGGTCTACGATAGATGATGTAGTGGGCCTATTCGCATGTAAATCAGCGCTTGTTGAGGTTTACAGACCGTATGGCGAGGACGAAAACAGGCCGTTTTTTGTCACAAACACCGCATTTTCAATCATCGACCCGCATACGGCAAACAGGCGTCATGATGGTGATGTAGCACAGGTACTTAGCCCGCCTTCGGGCGCGGAGGTGTTTCTTAGCGACGATTATCGAAAGGACGGGGATTGGTATCTTCGGGTCAAAAAAATGGACGCCGGAAATGTGTCGTCAGTTCCATTAACCAACGGTATGTGGTGGTGCGAGTCAAAAAGTTATAGCGATTACTTCGTATCACAGGATTATAGCCGTGGAGCACTCGCACCGGACAACCCTAACGGCAATCAGAAACACTTGATCGGAACGGTTATCCACTCCAATAAGTTACTCGACAACACCTTGATTAACGGCCTCAACACAATGGAGGCTCAAAACAGGGTAGTGGTATCGGATGAAAACGGCGAGATTTGCCGAATCATTCAGGACGGATATACGCTTAACGTATTGCAAGACAACAAAGTTTCGGCTATCTACAACCAAAAGTCGCTTGTGTTAGGCGGTGACGGCAATACTAACGTAATAACGTCAACGAGTGCGACCTTTGCACAAGTTAGACCACGAGAACAAACCTACGGGTGTATAGACTCATCGGCTGCAATTAAGGTGGATTGGGGTATTTACTACTACGACCGCTTGAACGCTAAGGTTATCTACATCAACGCCGGAGGTCAGGAGGACTTGACTATCGGCAAATACAAGTGCGTTAAACTGTTTCAGGATATTAACGCGCTTCTCGATACTGCGGAAGAATATTACATCTACCCTTACCACGACGTTGTGAATAGGGAGATTGTGTTTCAGTTCGCTTACAAGGAAGAAGGCCCGTCGGGTAAGTTCACATACATTTACGCCGTGTTCAACTACGTCAAGGGCCGTTGGACTTCGCTTATGCGTCACCAATCGGATTGGTCACAGAACTTAGGTGATTACCTTGTTAGTTGGGTGTCAGGTCAGCTTTACAAGTACAATCAGGGTTCGTATCTTAACTTCTTAGGTCAACCTCAGACTCAAAGTTTGAAGTATGTCGCCAAAGGTCAACCAACGCTTATGAAGATATGGCGGGCAGTTGCCTTGAAAACTAATTCAGTTTGGGCGCTTGTGGCTAACATCTTACCCAACGCTTCGTACACAGCGATGCAGACAAGCATTCCGGCGACAAGTTGGGCTTTGAGAGAGGGATTTTACTACGCCCCTTACAAACGTGACATAAATACCCCTAACTTTGTCACAACCGCTCTTGCAGAGGTTAACGGCAGACAGATGAGGGGATACGAAATAACCAATACGATTTCACAGGCTTCGACCTCACAGGTAATTATTTGGTCAAGCACGGTGCAATCACAAAACTCAATAGCGATAGTATAAAATGGATCCGATTACAATGTTCGCCCTTGCACAAGGAATACCCGCTGCGGTTCAAGGTATAACGGGTGCGGCTCAAATGGTTCAAAGCCGAAAGATGCTCAAAGACTTGAAGCGTCCCGAAATGGAGATACCCGATTCTGCCGTGGCCGCGCTTTCAAAGGCTAAGAGCATTGGGTCTTCGTTTGATATGCCGGGTCAAGACCAAGCAGAAATGATGCTTGACCAACAAGTAGCCGGAGCAGCGAGCAATATCCAAGAAACGGCATCTTCTCCGGCAGAGGCGCTTGCGGCACTTAGCAATGTTTACGCTAATCGCATGACATCGCAGACCGAACTTGCAGGACAAGCCGCACAGAGTTATATGCAACGTCAGCAGAACGTACAAGCGGAGTTAAACCGCATGGCCGATTGGGAACAAAAACAGTTCGAGGTCAACGAAATGCAACCGTTCATGGATAAAGCAGCGGCGGCATCGGCACTCGGCGCGGGCGGTATGCAGAATATGTACGAGGGTATTAAGGGTGTAGGTGGTGCGATTGGAGGGGCTTACATGAACAAGCAACTAATTGACCAACTATCCGGCGGTTCAACCGGAATGATGGGCGCTTTGAACTCGCCTAACCCAACCGGAATAGACGCTCAACAAGCCACCGAAGCACTTGGGGCTTTAACTCAATCAGGAGGCTCAGGAATGGGGTCTATTGAAGCACAAAACGCATTGATTCAGCAAATCATTGATGCTATAAATAACTAACATGGCAGAGGCAAAAGGATTAGTATTTCAAGGTCAGGACAACACGGGATACGCAACCGTGCTCGACCAACAGCCCTCACCACAGGCTATTATGCAGCCTTTGTTGAATAAGTACGTGGATAGGGAATGGGACAAGATTCAAAAGGCAGAGGCCGATAAAAAGCTACGTGATGCCAACCTTGCGAAGTTGCAGCAGATTGTTCCTACGTGGGACAAGACAAAAGAGGTGCGCTCACAGCAGATTGAAAAGCTAATCGGTGCGGGTGCGGCTATTGCAGCGGCAGGCGGCGACCCACAAACAATGCCTGAGTTTCTTAAAATGGAACGCGACGTGAACTACGCCATCGAGCAAGACACTTTGGCCCGTGATGCTTTCGGTAAGATCATCAAAGAATATCAAACCGGAAAGTACGACGAACAGGTGTTTCAGAAGTTTCTTGACGATTTGGAAAAAACTTCACCGGAAGAAGCCTCGAAACTCGTGCTTAATTCTAACCCGCTCATGCCTAAAGTAACGCCGTTTGAGGAACTTGATAAATTCGTTCCCGAAGCGGCTACAAACGAGCAACGTCAGGGTGGTGAGTACGTTACCAAGACAGGTGTAGCAGAAGAAACTTTGGACGCAGCCGCCAAACAATACGGTGCGCTTTATCCTAAGCAGTTGGAGCATCTAATCCGTACCGGACAGGCCAAAGACGCGACCAAGGCAAAAGACTTGATTAAAGAGGAGATTCGCCGTCGTTCAAAGTCAAGCACAACCGTTGTTCCCGTTCCGAAAGGTGGTGACTTCAATATCAACATGGCGGGCGGAGGTCAGCAAATAGGCGACTTCACGATTAGTTCGGGCTTTGTAACCGAAACTCCGGCACAAGAAGAGGCTTACACCCCGCTTACACGCGAAGAAATTATTGACTTGCAAGCCCAAGTAACAAGGGGTGGCGCTCGTGCGGATATGGCAATGGAGCAGTTGCGCCGTGACAAAGAACTCCGTGAAAAGCCAAAGGTTAGTGCTCAACCGGAAGAGGTATTTGTTATTTCGGTTTCAAAGGAGGGGAAGAATATCCCGCCGTTTGAAGTCAAGCATCAAGGCAAGGACGTTTCTTTCTCATTCAGGGACTTTGTTATCCGTGACGGAAAAGCCTTCGCCCGTGGAAAGGCTATGAAGCGCGTTGGTGAGATTAGCATTAACGCTTCCAACGAGCAAAAAGACCTGTTTATCATAGAGGCAAATCGCAAGGGTGAAGAAGTTAGAGAGGTTGACGGTCAGCTTGTTAGGTTTAAGGAGCTTCCAAGTATTGTGATTCCATACGACGAGAACAAGCAGTATTTCGACACTCACATGAATTTTATCAGCCCGTACACTATTGCGCGGGAAAAGGGTGTAAATTTGGACGGTAAGACAAGTGGTTCAACCCCATCGGTAAACCTAAACGCAACAGCACGTAAAAAGTAATGGACGAAAAGTACCTGCAAGATATTTACAACGGCCTCGGAGGTGAGGGCGTATTCGGAAAGTACGATGATTTCAAATCGCTTATGTCGGAGGACAGCGCGTACCGAAAAGACGTGTACGATAACCTCGGAGGCGAGAAAGTGTTTGGCGCTTATTCCGATTACGATTCGCTTGTAAAAAAAAAAGAACCGTCGCAGCCCGTTTCGCAAGTTGGCTCAGGCGCTTCGCAGACCGTATCGACGGTTGATACCCGTAAGTTTTCAGAATTAGCAACCCGTGTAGCGCAAGGCGACGACTCCGCAAAGGAGGAAATGCGCCTTATGCGAATGGCCGCAGAGGCAGCAAGACGCCGTAAGGCACCCGAAAAGACCGTTGACAAGGTAGTAGATACCGAAATAGTCACGGAAGTCCCAACGTCCGGTCAAGGCCCACGGTTTATGTCAGAGGCCGAACAAATGGAAGGCGCTGAAACCATGCCCGCAGGAAAAGAGCTAACAGCACAAGAGGCAGTTAAGGCATCCGCAGCGGCAGAACCCGTCGTAAGGGGTATTGTACAGCGCAAAGCCGAAATAGAAAGAGACCCAACGGCTCAGGTTATAGCCAAAAAAAGAGCCGATTACGAGGCCGTAAAACCACTTGCAGACAGCTATCGACGCGCTCAGGACATAATGGTTGACTTCGATATTGTCGACGCTCAAAAAAGGCTAAAAGAGGCTAAAGGTGCAGACGATATGGTCACGGCTCAAGCGGTTGAATCAGAGATTAACAGTTCCCTCAAGGCCGTTGACGAGCAGTATATTAATTACCTCCGTTTTACACGGCCCGAACTTGCCAAAGACAAAGAAACTCAGTACCGTGCTATTTCGGAGAAAATGGAAAAAGAGGGTACGGGTAGTATCAGTGAGGGCGAGCAAAGATTTATGGTTGATTTCAAGAGGGAGGCGCTTGGGACTTACTACGCCGCTAAAAAAGCCGAGTTGTATGAACTTGAGTCAAACCACGATATTAACCAATACTTTGCAAAAGCACCGCTAATCATCGAGCAGCTAAACCAAAAGGTTGACGAGTTAAACAAGATTTCGGAGTCGCCGCTTACGGTTGAGTCAAAGAAAAGATACGATATTCTTTCAAGCGAGGTTGCTTTGCTTAGTCAGAAGTACAAGGCGCTTGAAAAGGAAACAAGCGTCACGCCGGACGTTGTAGATCAGGCAGAGAACATCTACCGTTCAATGCGGTCTACAGACATAGAACTTGAGCGTGTAGCGGACGATTTTTACGATGTTGCCGAAAAGGAAATGGGAGCCGATATTGTAAGAATGAAAAGACAGGGTGAGGGTGCAGTTCCGGCTACCATCTATTCATTTAGCGAGTCTATTAACACGGGTCTTGCAAGCGCGATGAAGTTCCCTAAAACAATGTTTGAAGGAGAAGAGGGTCGCGGTGAATACACTTGGGTTGATAGGTTATACAACTACGCCGACAATTACGGCAAATACGCAACCGATATTGTAGGTCAGCCCTACGACCCGAAAACGTGGGAGAATATGTCAATCCTTCAAAAGACACCGTACCTTTTGGGGCAAGGCCTTGGGTCGGCTACTCTTTTTGCGGGTGGTGGTGTTGCGGGTTCTGCTATGCGTATTCCACGGGCGGCTACTTCGGCAACAGCGTTTCTTATGGGTGAGCCAATGGCTTACGAAGAAGCTATCGCAGCCGGAATGGACGTGACAGAGGCTAAGCTAACATCAAAAATAATAGGCGGCGTTGAGGCTGTTTTGGAAGGATATATCGTGTCCGACCTTAAATTCTTTGATGCGCCGAAGTTCAGAAAAGGTATTATCGCTCAAAGACAAGCCGGAGATAGTATGCAAAAGGCTATCAAGGACAATGTGGTTGCGGCGATGAAGGATATTTCGGCGGGGGCGGTAGAGGAGTTTGGAGAAGAGGGCGCTATTGCTATTGCGGGTGATGCAGCCCGTGAGGTTTTTGATGCCGTTAAGAGTGAGGACTTTTACAAGGATACATTTAACCCTGAAAAAATAGCAGAACAAGCGTTTGCGGGTCTTTTAACGGGTGGCGGCATGAGGTTTATGGCTCAATTTCAAAAGCCACGAAGCGGTGCGACGGAAGATGTAATGCTTACAATGGCCGAAACGCCTCAAATGATAGGCACGGTTGCCGATGTGACGGATGCTGAAACTCAAGTCAAGGCTCAGGAAATGGCCGATGAGTTGAGCGAGAAGTTGCAGGGGTTGAAAGGACAGCCGAATTTCGAGCGTTTGAGCCGTGAAAAAAAGGCCCATGTATTAAGCGAACTTGACCGTAAGGCAAAGTTAGAGGAGTCTATGCGAGTAGTGGGTGTAAAACCCGACTCCACATTAGCCGAAATAGCCGCAATCGAGGCCGAGGTCAAGACTATTTTGGACACAGGCAAAACGCCTACCGAACTCTCCGAAGAAGCAAACAAAGCCAAAGCAGAACCGCAAGAGGCGGCGGTAGAGGTAGAAATGGAAGTTAAACCCCTCGAAAGTGAGGGGGATAAGACAGAAGCGAAAGACAACGTGTTTTATCACGGGACTGCCGTAGAGTTAGAAGGCAAATTGACCGCTCAAAAATCTAATTCAGCAGTAGGTTGGAATAGTGGCACTCTCGGTGACGCTGTTTACTTAACAAACAATAAAGATGCCGCTAAACTTTTTAGTCATCTTGCAAAGCAAAACAAAGCACTAAGGGAGTCAAAAGACGGTGATGTCGATGAGGGTGTTGGAAACGTATACGAAGTATCAATAAGTCCTGACGCAAGAATATTGAACGCTAACGATAAGCTAAATCCGTTGTTGATTAGACCATTGCTGAAAGAAGCGGGTTTAAGGGATGATACTATTTTGTCGTTTAGTGACAAAAATCTTTCAGATTTCAAGTATGTTTCTGACATTCTTAGATACGGAAAAAAAATAGAGGGAAATCACATTGAATGGCTTACTAAAAAATTAGGATACGATGGAATAAGGATAAAGGAAGATGTTTGGGAGAGTTGGGACTACTATCCCGACAATTTAGGCCTTGGGGCTAATAAGTTTCAAGAAACACCTGAAACTATTGCGATTTACAACGATGAAAAAATTGAAAAACAGGTAAAGTCAAGCAAAGAAAGTGAGGGGGTTGCCGACCAAGTAACCGACCAACCGACCGACCAAGTAACGGAGCGACCACAGGCAGGTGAAGCCGTTGAAATGCCCGCCACAGAAGCAATACAGGGCGAAGAAAGTCCAGTTAATTTACTAAAAAACAGGACAAATGAAACAGCACAGGCAAGCGATACTGAGGTTGATGGAGGCGTTCGACCTACGATTACAGAAGGTGAAGTCGGACAAGGGGGAGAAGGAGTACAACCCGCCGTTGACGTTGCAAGAGGTGAAGGAGAGGTTGAAATAGATTATGATAAGGATGTTGAGTCTTTTGTTGATAAAATTAAAGGGCAATTTTCAGGCGCTCGTCTTTTTGTTCGTAAGGATAACGCGGGCAAAACGGTGTCTTTCGAGTTGCATGAAGGAGAAAAAAATAAGCGTAACGCAAAAAGGTCTATCCCTGTTTTCTTTCCAAGTTTCAAATCAGACCCTTCTTATTACACTGAACCAACTGGAAGAAGCAAAAACAAGCCGACTCAGTTTGAGTTAGATAAAAAGGAGTTGATTGAGTCATTGGGATTGTATGGCAAAAAGAGTCCTGCCGATATTCTTGCACAAAGTCAACCCACAGCTTTACCGACAGAGGCAGAAGGTCAAAGTATTACTTTACAAGAGCAGCCCGCAGTAGAGGTGACTGCGACCGACGGAGGGGGAGGGACCCCTTCCGTTTCAAAAGAAAAGCCAAAGAAGCCGTCAAAACTCCAAAAGTTAGCCGACGACTTGGATTCGTTTGCCGATGAATTAGGCGGTT